>Ga0099823_1002291_pt1 | contig 17112 bp, 9 predicted proteins | sample CowpearedBW_FD_76831 | JGI IMG/M metagenome (GOLD analysis project Ga0099823, IMG submission 76831) | Root nodule microbial communities of legume samples collected from California, USA - Cow pea red BW | ecosystem: Host-associated > Plants > Roots > Nodule | place: USA: California | collected...
AGATACAATATGTAATCCATAAAGGAAACAAATCAACTTAGTCAATACAAATATTTACCATAAAGAGTAATGAATCATATCAGTAAATGTATCAAATCAATGGACAATCATTAATTCATAACAAAAATTAAATAGTAAAACAATAATTTGAGTTTAACTCTTACTTTAATTAAAAATTAGTCAAAGTGGGTCAGAATCTGTGGGTCAACTCGGCCCACCATGGGTTTGGGTCAGATTGGGTTAAAATTCTTTTACAAATTTCAATACGAGTTAATTTTTGACTTGGTCCACCAAGAACCCAACTCAACTGGGTTGAACCCATTATGAGCCAGGTTGGCTCACCAACCCACCCGCAGATAAAGAGTCACACAATTTTTTTGTATTTAGGTTCAGTTGTGCTATTTTATTTAGCCAACATATTGAGTTGGCAAATGCAAACTTAATATTTTTTGTTTGTATTTGGGGTTGAACATTATTTTAGATTGTATTTATAAGTTTATTTAGATTTTAATCACTATTATAATTTAGTTTTTTGGGACGGAAGAAAAATTTTTTTTTAATTAAGTGAATCAATCCGTTTAACTCACCAACCAACCCATGGTGGACTAGATCGGAATCATTTTTTTTACTTGCTAATAAATGAGCCAGATTGGATTGACTTACTAAATGACCAACCTGTGGTAGAGTGAGCCGAACAAGATTAAATAACCCTTTTTGACAACTTTAATCATAAAAATAAATAATATATAAGAAAAGAATACATAAATACACCACTTTTAAGATTTTGAGTTAAAAATAATATAAGTTTATATTTAATTTAACTCTCATTTCTCCTTCACAAGCAGTTAAATAATATTAAAATAATAATAGTAGTGTATCACTGTTTGGCTATCAAAGAAACCAATTACTAAAAAAAAAACTAAAAATTTCTCAAGGAAGAGACGACAAATATTTAAAGTATAATTATAACAACCATAATATAAGTAAAATATGTATCATTTCTCTAGAATAAATTAATCTCGACATTCCAACTACCCATTGAAAGAACAAGAAAGTAAAAAAGAGGAAAGTAAAAAGTAACATTTTATTATTATTACTAAACATAATATTTAAGATTAAAAGAACTACTCAAATATAGGTCACTTCGTTTGTTCAAATAAAGAATGGTAGCTGCTTGAAAATAATGCATTAATATTATTGGATTGTAAGTGCTCTAAATACAAAATTTGTAATCAATATTTAGACGCATAAGAAAAATCATAAATTAAATTATAACATTCTTTTATAAAATTTGATTTTTTTTATCAAATGTTAGTTATTAGTATTTTATTAGTGGAAGAAATTGAACCTATAACCTCTCCACCCTTCCTTCCAAACTCATCAAATCCACCTTATTATATTTCTCAAATATATTAGCGAAAAAAAATTAAACCGACAACCCGAAGAGGTCAAAACCTATTACCATGCAACAACAAATTAAGAATTTCATAAAAAATTAACCTGCCTGATAAAAAAAAAAGAAAAGAAAAAACACACACATAAACGGATAAAAACGAAAAAAATTAGAGGGTAGTAAAAAAAATCATAAAATTATGTTTGGTTTCGTCAAAATTAGCTTCTTATAAGCTTAATTTGATAAGCTTTATTGTTATTGACCGGTTAATATATAACGTTAAATTTAATAATATTCTATTGCTTTTAGTAACAATTGTTTTTTTTTATGATTTTCATCTTCGAGTAATTAATTAGTAAAAGTGTTTATTAAAATTTAAAAAAACTATAATGACTAAAGTCCAAAAAAAATATTAATTGTAAACAAATATTAATTCAATCCTTCTATTTTTTAAAAATAATAAGGATATGCAAGGCTGATATTTCATGATCAGATTAAAAAAATATTTCTAATTTTTAAATTCAAATTACTAATTAAAAAATGATAAAATGTTAAGGAAAGTAACTAAAATTTATACAGCAAAATAATATGTATTATAAGTGTTGTAGCTAACAAACAACAGATATAATGATCTCTAGTTAGAGCACTCAACACTTATAATGTTATGTATTTTTTTTATCCCCCTATTTATAATAAAATATTTTCTTAGGTTAATTTAGGTTTCCATACCGGATTTCTAACTTATTTTATCAATTATTATTTTAATATAATTATATTTTTTATGACTAAGATTTATAAATTGTTTTTTGGACAAACAAAATTGAACATAAGAAAAAAGACACACTGAAGATTTTAAATTTAATGCAGTTTTAATTCCTTACACTTATTTATGTTTTATTACTGTTGTATTTTTTTAATAATTTAATGAGTCAAAAGCTTCGTTTTGATGATTACCATAAATACATCCATGTATTTAAAATCTCTCCTACGAAAAGTTAAACAAATATGTCTTATTACGATGAACAACAAAAATAATTGAAAATCCAAATAAATATAAGTCATAAAAAAAAGTTAAAAACTATATAAAAAAATTTAATATCTTAAAATTTTAAATCGAAGGTATATATACCAGTCTCCTTCAAAAAAACCTATCAAATATAGTCCAACTAATTTGTTACGGTATTTATATTTTATTATTCTCAGTTGTTTAATAATAAATTGAAATTTTATTTATTACAAGTAGAAATCTTACCTATCCTAAATTTACGCATAAAAAGATAACAAGAACAGTAATTTGTAACAATTTATTTCCGTAACGCAGAACTGAAAGTTTAAAGTGTGGAAGCAAGTAGTTTTGAATATGTTTGTTGTTGCAGACAATAAGGTGATGGTGCATTGATGTGGGAGAAGATTGAGAGTACTAGAAAAGAAAGGGACTAAACTTCATCTACTCCAACATCTGTTCCACTTTCAACACTGCTCTCTAAGGACACAGCTTGCACCTCTTCAGTTACTGTAATCATCTAATCAACCAAGAACACTCAACCAATTTTCAAATTCAACAAACATTCAGATTCCAAGAAAATCAAGAAATAAAAAAATTGAAGAACAAGATCAAGATGGTTCAGATAAACTTCAATCCACCTTTACCTCAAGAAAAAAAAAAATCATCCAATAAAAATATCAAATACTTGATTGCTCATTAGTCATATAATGGTTGAATTTCTCTCTTAGGATATATAGGAATCATATTTCAACATTCTTTTTACGATCAATTATTTAAAAGGGTTAAATATGTTTTTTATCCTTCGAATTTTATTAAAAATTGGAATTAGTTTTTTTTGTAAATCTTAAACTAATTTAGTCTTTCATTTTTCGAAATATGTAGATTTAGTCCTTTGAACAATTATTTTTTTTTTTAAGTTTATTTGACGTTTTAAACGCGTTTCTCAATCAACATTGAAGTGAAAATGTGTCAAACGATGTGATTCTCTTCCCATTTTTTTTATTCTTATCTTGTTTGATTCAAGTGGTGAATTCTCACAATATTATCCTGTATTTGAGATGATATACTTATCATCATCTTCTTTAACTCTATATTTCAAATTTCTCTTTAAATCTCATTTGAGACTAGTTTGAGCAAAAAATATATTTAGTTATTGTACCTAGTAGTCAGATTGACCGTTACCCTAAAAAGTCACCAACTTAAGGTAACTACACTATAATAGCCAGATTAGTCGTTATCCTAAAAGGTTGTTAACTTCAACAAACTGTCAGGCCTAATGGAGTTATACACATACCATAACCAGGTACATGTCGACGTACAAGTCAATAAACACGAATCAACCGAAGTGTATAACGGAAAGGTCAGTCAACTAGGCAGATTCACTAAAAATAAAGATAGCACCTACACCAACCAGTCGTAGCAAGAGAATGCCGCCTACTCCGACTTGGGGAAAAGACAATTAAAGCCACTATGAAATAGTGATGGGCCTGAAGTTTGGGCCCTACTAAATCCATACCAAGCCTAATAAATATTGGGCTACTATAAGCATAATCAAGGCCCATGGTTTGAACGAAGGTAAAAACCATATTAATCCTTTATAAATAAGAGTGGACCCTAATAATTAATGGTATGCATCTCATTGGTGCATAATCTAATATTTGACTTTGAGAGCTTTTACTGACTTGATTGTCAGAGCCTTTTTCTACAGGTAACCCTCTATGTTCTATCAAACATCGAGTGACGAAGGCATAATGAACAAAACTGAGGAGTATTCATCCGAGAAGTTTGAAAATTGTGGTAAGATAAAGTTTAGGTCCCATAATGATTTAACATTATCCATGCAGGAACATTCCAAATTTTACTTTCATCTCCTTGTAACTTGAGTTTGCTGAATCTTTTTTAATCTTACAAGGTTCACACCGGTACTCAAATTATTAGTACAAGAGAATATTATTCATGAGATAGTACGATGAATTTAATCATATTGTTCTTATCAGAAATTTGAAGAGGAGCGGATGAGAGATTTCTAATTATTGAATCTTTGTTGTAAAGTCAGTGACAAATATTCAACAAATATTTTTGGAGTGTTAAAATTTTTATATAAATATATAAAAATTTGTTGGATGACAAATATATTAAAATTAAATAAATAATTTAAATTATATATTAATTTAAATAAATATAAAAATAAAATTGGGAGGCCAAGACTCCCTTCTATCACCACGATTTCATGATCAAATTGTAAGAGTGAATGAATAATATGATAATAATATAACTTTATCTCAGTAAAAGATTATTAAATGAATTATTCTGGTGATAGAATGATATATTAAACAAATTTACATCCATGAATATAAGAGTAATATCCTTTCAAATAATAACTCAAATATAGATGTTCTGATTCCGGCCCAATATGAATATAAGAGTAATATCTTTTCAAATAATAATTTAAATATAGATGTTTCGATTCCGACCCAAGTCCGTCCAGTAGTCATCTTTAGAACAACCATTGTGTTTCTGAGTTATTGTTCGTTTTGGAGATCTGTCACGGTTTTGTCCTTAAAAGGTGTCTCAAAGAGTAGAGGAAAAAATGAGTATTTAAACTACACTTGACATCGACTGTTAAGCGATACAAGACTTATTGGATATCAAGGGTTATTATAATTATAATAATAATTATTATAGTGTACCTTCTATTATTAAACTTCTGATATGATATTGAACCAATTTTAGATTTTAGGTCAGATAGTACATATTATATTATATTTGGTTTTAATTTTTGTGTTCTCAAACTCTATTTTAATTTAAAAATATAAATACTGAAATGAATATGATAAGCAATAAGATAAAAAAACACAAAAAATAATTACTTATTTATTCTTGATTATTACACGAGAGCTTTATCACTATAAAAAAAAAAAACTTTTTTAGAAGAAATAAAACAAGCAGAACTTTTATGTTCAGAAAAATTATAGTTTCCACTATTAGTTCTTATAACAAGTATAGGAAATTTGGGTAAAATAAAACATTCCTTATAAATTGGATATTCTAAATACTGGTTAATGTAAAATGAAAGCTTATTTCAACTGTTATTCTTCAACCATTAAAAACCTTATAAGCTAATCTACAGAAATAGATGAAGAAGTTAACATTTTTCTCTTATTCAAACACACAATAACAAGACATCATTGGACAATTGTTCTCCAAAGACCAGAGGTGGAAGAAAAGAAGAAGCAAAAAAGATCGATGCTAAGTTCATCGATCTCTCTCTTCTTCAATTCACAACCTTGCAATTAAGTCTCACTTCCCCATTTTCAGAGACCCCCACATTCCCAAGCTTCAACATTGAAGCCACAAACTCTCTGAAGAACAAGCCCTGATCTTTGGCGAATGCTTCAACAATCCACCTAGTTCTTTGATCCCCAACGAGAGATTGATCTGATGAGAACAAACCCTTTCCGACCAGCAACTGTCTGTAGTAATCATTGTCAAACACCGATGATGTTGTGTCCAGGAAGTGTCCAGCACTGGGGTTTGTGTTTTGTTTAGGACACTTCCTTTTGAGGTCTAGTGCAAACTGAGTGTTCAAACTAGGGTCAATGTCATGCAACAAACTGAAGTTATGAACTCTGGCTTGGAAAGAAGAACAGTGTGAAAATCCAAGAGTGTGGCCACCAGAGAGAGTCACCATATCTTTCACCCCTAAACCTCTCTTTGCAAAACTCTGAATCAGTTGATTCACATTTAAGGTTGGAGCAGGCAAGTTCACTGTTTCTGATGCCTTCGACACCCTTCCATCTTTTCTTCCTTTTAGCACATTCCAAGATGGCCCTCCAGACTAGGAAAATTTATGAACAATGATCATTAAACATATGAAAACTTATCGTCTTTCAGAATAATATTTGAATTATTTATATTATTTGACAGAATTTTTTTTCAAATATTAGTTGAGAAAGAAGTTTTGAAGAGAGAGTAATTCCAATTTTTACTTAAAATTAAAAAATCAAAAACATATTTAACTCTTATTTAAAAATCAGTATCTAATTGATGGGTCTATTATTTTAGAGAGATTATATAAATGTTACATCAATTCAACTCACATAAAATATTAACATCATTTTTAACTCAAAATTTCAATGTATTGGATTTATGAGTTTTTTTGTATAATGTTTAATTTTTTCTTTTTTTTATTCGATATGCAACTAGATTCAAACATGATAGTATATTAGTGCCTTTTATCTGGGCCAATTACACTCCGCATTAATATGTCTTGAAATATTGATCTTGTAGCAAGAATTTAGCAATTATAAAATAGTTTGAAGGATTAATGGAGTTTTTTACCAGTGCTACCACATCTCTAGCTGCAATGGCGATTATATCAGCACAGGAAACAGTGTGTGGACAAGCTTTCTCAAGCTTGGTCTTGGCTTCATCAATAACATAGAATGAATGAACAGAGAGATTAGGTGGACCATCTTTCTCAGCCAGGTTTTTCGGAGTTGAGTCCAGCAATATTGATGCATCACAACCCTATCATTCACACCAATATTTTTTTCTCAGTTCAAGTGTTCAAAGAGGAAGAGTTTTAGAGAACAAAATTCTTACTGAAATATATAAATTTCAGAAAGAAAAAAAAAAGAAGAAGCTATTTTCAAAAACAAGTAATAATTAAAAATGTCAAAAAAGGTATTTTACAAATATAATAATGTGTTACACACAGAATAAATACTCCATTTTAACATACACTAGCCTTAATCAAGAATAGACATGAAATGAGGTTAGTTTTTTGGCTTAAATATGTTAAATATGTTTTTGCTTCCTCAAGTTTCAAGTGAATTTTGAAATTAGTCATTCTTCGAAATTTTATACCAATTTAGTCTTTCTTACCAAAGTTTGTTAAGTTTAGTTGACATTTTAAATACATTTTATGATAATATTTGAGTTAACATTGAAACGAAAATGTGTCAAATAGTGTAAATAATTCAAATACTATCATGAAATATGTTTGAAATGAATAAATTTAATAAAATTTAGTTAAAATGACTAAATTCACGCATTTTTAAAGAGTAAGGACTAAATTAGTCAAAATTTTTAAAAATAGACTAATTCTAAATTTTACTGAAACTTGAGAGACTAAAATCATATTTAACCTTAATTTTTTCTTACCCTTATGAAACAATCATGGAAGAACATCCTCAAGATCCGAGCTGGGACTTTTGGGTCAAATTTGGAAGCTCTGAGAACAGTGTCTGAAATGATCTTCTCTGCTTGTGGACATGTTTTATCGTAGTAATGAGCATCAAGCTCTGCTTGAGACATTGATGATGATGATAATGTGAAGAAGAGAAAAATGGTTGCACAAAGAACAATGCATTCTGAATATGGCAAAAGTGCCATTTTTTTTGGAAGTGAAACAAGTAATTATGGAATGCAATAACTGGAAAAGTGATGAGGATTTGATGAAAACCTTGAGCACGTGTATGGTTTATATATATATGGAATAGAAAGTTGTTGACACTAATATTAAAATACAAGTTTAATGCATAATTATTTTGCTTAAAAGCCACTCAATGTTTGGAGATTAGTCTGGAAGTGCCAAATTTTGACTTCACTTTTGTTCTGCTTTAAGATCAAGTATATTCATCCACCTACACACGCACAAAACACAAATCTTAAGTATTCAACAACGTTATTGTTGTTAAGAATTAATTAAGAACTAATTAGCACAAATTTTGTGTTATTCTTGTTGCGTGTTCTCTACCAGAAGGAGTTCCTAATTTATGTGTAAAATCAAGTTATAAGTATCTAAATCAGTAACACCAATATAAATTATAGAGTTAAATATGTTTTTGTTCCCTCAAATTTCAATGAAATTTAGAATTAGTCCCTCATCGAAATTTTTGAACCAATTTAGCCATTCATCTTTAGAAATGCATGGATTTAGCCTTTTAATCAAATTTTATTAAGTTTATTTGAAGTTTCATAGACGTTTTATAATAATATTTGAGTTAGCATTTAAACGAAAATGAGTCAAACGGTGTAAACAATTCAAATATTATCATGAAATGTGCTTGAAACGTTAAATAAACTTAACCAGATTTGGTTAAAAGGACTAAATTCATATATTTGTAAAATTAAAGGACTAAATTGATCAAAAATTTTGAAGGGAACCGATTCTAATTTTCTCTTAAATTTAGCGAGTTACGTGAATTAAGAAGAAAAAAAAAAGTGACTGTGATTTTGTAGGGATGTACTACACAAAAGTACAATTGTTAGGTATATGTATGATATATTCTATGATACTTTTCTGTTGCATTATACCTATCAGGTTAGTTTAGGTAAGTAGTTGTGAAGTTGGTGATGATGAGAGGTTATGTTCTTCGACAATAATTATCATAATTGTTGTAGGAATGTTCCTTTTATCCAATCATAGGGTAATTTTCATGGTTTTCATTGCTGTTATGCTCTGAAACTATAAAATGATAATAAATAGTATTGGAAGTTTTAGTCAATGTTTTGTCCTGTGTGGGTAAAGTTTGATGTTATATGAAAATTAAGGTTAAAACATAAAATTATATAATTTGCTATATTATCGTAGGTTTCGTAGGAATGTTCCTTTTATCTAATCATAGGATAATTTTTACAGTTTTCATTATGCTCTAAAACTATAGAAGAGATAATAAATAGTATTGGAAGTTTTAGTCAATGTTTTGGGGTAAAGTTCTTATATGAAAATTAAGGTTAAAACATAAAATTATATAATTTGCTGAATTAAACATTCAAGTAGTCAATAATTTTAGATCTTAATAGGAGCATGAATAGTTTTAGTTTTTAATTTCATTAGAATCACTTTTGATGTTTTTTCTTTTGAGAATAAAGATTGGGATATGTGTTGTTAATGATAAAGTAAAATATAATTGTTGATGTTAATAAAGATTGAAGTGTGAGTATAAGTTTTTTTATTGAGTAAACGTGAAAAAAATTAAACATTAATAATTAAAGTTTATAAATTTGTTGTCTTAAAATTTTGAATTAAAATTGATATTAATATAAGAATTACATTCATATTTTATATATTTTATTGATGCAAATTGAACATTTATTAAAATAAACGGCTAATACATTAAAATTACATTTAGTTTTAGAATATTATTTTGCCAACTTTTTAAATTATTGATCAAAATTTGTTACTAGAAGACAATAAATATGTTAGGAAACTAGTTTTTTTTTTCTTTTTTTGTGAATCCTTCTTAAAGACAAAGAAATAAAATCATAAATTTGAGATACATGATGATAAAACTATAATAAAATAACCGGACTTTAAAACACAAATTAAAAAATGTATGTATTTTGCCTTTTCTTACTTCTAAGTTATGACAAATTACTGCTACTTTACTCCATTCATCATACAAAGTCACAAATGGTCCTGTTAATAAACTTCAACTCTTTGTAAAACTTAAAAAGCACAATTTTAATTTTGGTTAATAACACAATTAAAAATAATGTGTCCGTGTAATACATTTGAGAATTATCTGAGCCATGATCACTTTAGATTAACGAGTATTCTCAAATTCTAGTCTTTACTATACAATTGCATCAAATATTTAAAGAGGGACTCTGTTTCTTGAACTCGAACAATATTGTCTCTTACGAAACGTAAATATGATTTTATAAAAAAAAAATGTTTTTTTTCAATCAACAACTATTGCATATTTCTTTCACATTAATCATTCCTTGATTTAATAATAGTATATAGAATTTTATTGATTTTTTAATCAATCATACCTATAATTCTCCTTTATATAAAACTAATATATTTTGTTCCTCATTCATACTTCGAATTATTAAATGCATTATAGGTGCTGTAACAATCAGCAAATAAAATCTTAGTTCAATTAAAGAAAATATCATAACCATTAAGTCCGCATCTCATCTATAAAAAATTTTCGGATCAATAATTTTTTTATCTTTATATTATCTTTGAATAGTTATTCCTTTATTATTTATAATTTCTAAAACCTAAGGTTTTTTTTTTTTGTTATTAAATCAGATTAAATAAAAATTGGACCTGTCATCAATAGCCAATAATCTTCAAAGCATGTGTCTTCATTCAGTTTTGTCCATGAACCCAGAACAGTACGGTAAAAAGGGAAAATAAAATCCTTAACAGCAACATTATACTTTTTTTCACTCATAAGAACAAAGCTCTAACACATTTTCCTTTTAAACAATTAACAATTACATATAAACTAGTTCTTATTTTGGATGCACCTGACCACCACAAAAAAAAATGAAAACATCATCTTATAAACAATTTGATAAATAACCTATGAAAGATCAAATACAGTTGAAGCACAATAAAATAATACACTTTAACTCTAAATTTGAACATATAAACTAAGCAATCACCTTGTCCTTCTTTGCATAGTATCTCCTGTACATAGAATCAACACTGGTGAGATAGAATGTTCCTGGAGGCAAGTTGCTGCAGTCCTTGCTTGTCACAAAGTCCTTCCCCCCATAACGGTGCTCCATGATCTTCAATGTTTCCACAAACTTTTCAGGAGGAATCTGCAACACAACATTGTTTTATATGTATAAAACCAAAAGTCATATTTAGATATGTCTGTCTGGAACACCATTTAACACGTAAAAACGGTTAAAAACCCTGTAGCTTATGAGTGGTAAAAAACTGCATACCTCTAGTCTCTGCTTCAACTTGTCTGAAACATTCATCACGGTTACAATGTTTGACAAGTTAAATGGATGCTGACCCTCTTGAAGGCGAAGGGAAAACATTGTAGCTGTTAAACCACTTCCGTATGAAAACAAAACTACTCTTTTACCAACCTTCACATTGAAATACAACCCATATGAGCAAAGATGCAGTTCAGAACAGAGGGAAAATAAGCAAAGCATGTATTTATGTGCCGAAAAGCTTACCAATGAAGTGTTTTTATTATGAACAAGTGATGCAAATGCTGCATATAGAGATGCAGTGTACATGTTACCAACTTGCTTTGGGATTAGTGTGCTGGGTTGCACCTTTGCATCATATACATGTTTGGCAGCTTTCTGATTTGCCTATTGAATCACATTGATCACAAACCATTTAAGAGTTTCATTCCAGCAATCATAAAACAAGATTCAAAATTCCAAAAATTCAAACATGACAAGAGTGGCTACCTTTTCAAGATCACGACTTTGATAACTTTCGTCACCGGATAAGGAAGCATATGGTGCAAGGGTTTCCCTGGCAGCTTCATCAACAAAACTGGCACCAGACAACATATTTGAGAAAAACAAAATTGATACTTTTATGTTTCATATACCGCAGTTTTCCAGGAATTGTTAGTGCTTAATCCGAAAACAATTTACAGAATATAAGGTAGCAGAAACAAAAACCTGAGATTTCTCATGAAGTCATTAAAGTATAGCCGGCCAAAACTTTTCTGCACAAGCTGCAATACATCAAGAAAGCAATTATGTAGAGTCATTGTAGGTCGTGTTATGACATACTTCTCTGCCTTTTCGTTTTCATTCCAAATATGGTGAAATAATTCCTGCATGACAATTACCTTGTTATATGGAGAATGAAACACAAAATAATCAGAATCTGATATTGAAAAAGGCCTCCCCTCCAATTTTTCAAATCTGTATATGGAAGAACATTTAATGAGAATTTGAAACCAAAAAGAAACATTCAAAATCACCATTTTGTTCGATCTATGCTTACTTCTCACAGAAAATCCGATAACAGGAATCAAGTGCCATGAGATAACAGGTCTGTGAGAGTTTTCCATCAACAACCTATAGCAAGAAAACAACCAATTAAAAATAAAGACATTTTTTTCTTAATGAGTGCTGAACATTTAGATGATTAACAGAAGGCACCAACAGGCACTAAAGCATAATAGCGAGAATTTGGAAATACTTTCACCGTGAAGAAGATTTCTTATTGAAAGAACAAAAGAATTCCAATCATAAACTAAGACAGCACTTCATAATACAGCTATGATGCAAATAAAATTAAAGTGAGGAGGTGAGAAATGATTACTGGATATTCACTAGCAAGATTTGGCTTGTAAAAATCATATGCATGAGACATGTGACTGCCTCTGAGTTTGCTTTCAAAAGCAATAGGAGCATCTGGCCCTACAAGCATGGCTATTGCAGCTGCTCCTCCAGTGGGACGAGCAGGTCCCTCTGCATATACCTGAAACCAGAAAACCATGGATAATAAATTGTTTGATACTGCATATAATCTGCAACTGATTTCAACATTTGAAGGGAAAGAACACAACTATAACAGTAATCAAGAACAACAAGAGATGAAACTTAGACATTCAAAATAACTCGCATTGCAGGCTTTCTTGTAAAAGAAATATCTCGGTAAACTATGGATGAAATTCAACTATAAACTTGAACAATATATAGCTTCTCCAGTTCATACTTTGTTGGGTCTTATAAATGGTTAAGTATCATTAACAATGCAAGAGAAAGTTATGAGATTTGGACTCTCTGCTGAGTTTTTTATACAGTTCTTTGCTACGTCTCTAAAATACACTGATTTTGATGTTTTAAAATATAACAGTTGTAATTTCCTTAAGCATGAAGTAGTAAATCGCAGCAAAAGAAAGATTAATTTTTGGCAGGAGTTCATACCGCACTGTCTGTACATACAACAAGTCCATAACGTCCATCCCATGAACTACTCTCCACCCAATTCACACAGTTGAACAATGCCGCTGTTCCTCCATAGCATGCATTTGTTGAATCAACACCTTCGATGTCAGTATTACCACTCGCCTGATTGTTGCATGAATAAATATAAGATGCAGATACCATACAATATAAAGCTGTAAAACCTAATAGCCTTAGAAGGTTAGAGACAACACTTAATAGCCACCACCAATGCAGAGAATGATTTACCTCAAAAACTTGCATCAGAAAGGTCTTAATGGATTTGCTTTTATCAATGACAGTTTCACTTCCAACCTCCAAGCGTCCAATTTGCTTTGGATCAACATTAAATTTTTCAAGAAGTGAAGCAACTACTGTCAAGCTGCAAATTCAAAGTTTAAACGCAAAATATTGTAATAATAAGTACAGGAAAGATGTGTATTACAGTATTATACAAGTCCAGAACATAGATCAAGAACAAAAGCATGGATTAAGTAACCCCGAAAAAGAACCACAACATACTTCTCCGAAAAACCTACTTGTAAACAGTATCACAAAAACAGAGAAACTACTTTTTCCATTGGAGGAATCCTAGTAGTAAGGCACTCTTTATAACACTTACTTCAAAATGCTCTTTAAACCCCAGAGATTAACCTATATTTTAAAATTGAACAAATCTAGCCCTTCTGTTGATTTGACTCTACCTAAAGCCCCAAAGTTCAAATTATCAACACCAAATTTTCAAAAAAGTAATTCAATCACATTGTTTAAAACCTTCTTTTGCTCAAATCTCACCAACTAAATTATCAATTTTCACCACAAAATTTATAAGAAAAAAAAAAGAAACTCAAATTTCCCCCCTTTTAAATCCTAATCTCACACCCTTTAGTACTACAACTCTTTACAGCTAAACTTTCAAAACTACTTCAAATCCCAAGTTCTTTGTAACCTCTCAAACACTTGGATAAAAAATGAAAATAAGAATTTTAGAGTTTTAAGTAGTAGAACAAAATCAAAAACAGGGCACACTTCTCCATAAGCATTTCTACGAGAGAGTTAAAAAATATGAACTTCTCCATAAACTAAAAGTGAGTTATACACAAGTTAAAAATATGAAGTTAAATAAGTTACGACAGGGCTTCTACAAATTAGTTGAAGCACAAGTTAACTTATGAAGAAACTTAATTTATTTGTTTCTTCATTTTTTTCTTCTTAGAAGTACCTATAGAAATGTTTTTCTACACATCCAAAACTAAAGGTACCAAAAGTGAAGTCGCAGCAATAATCAAACTATTAACTAAAGAAACAATTAGAAGTAGGAAATGCTTATTGTTTATGCAAAATTGTAACCAACCTCATTGAGATAACATCTTCAACCTCAGAGCAGAAAGCCATGCAATCCTGTCCAAGCCCAATAGTGTATTTCCCTTTGCTCACCCCATCATGACCCTCCAAAGCTTCCTGCACAAGCCACAAAACAAAAACACACAACACAACCAAACAAACAATAAAAATCGCAGCTTTACAAGACAAAACACAAAACCAAGTTCAAAAATCACATCTTTATGACAAAAAACAGAATTAGAGACCTGGGAGACGCAGGTTGGAGGGAAGTATATGTCCATGGCAAGGATTCCCACATTGGTAGGGCGTGAAGAGGCCATGGAAGTGTATTTTCCCTCTCTTTGTTTTGGGGCCTGTTTGGATGCAAAGAGAGGGGAAGAAGTGTGTGGTGGCGGGGTGTGTTTGTTTGTTTTTTATATATAAAAGAAATTGAAAGCTGTGGAATTTGGAATTTCTGAAGTGTAAGTGTGTGAGATAGAGTGTTAGGTTTAGGAAGAATTGCTGTGTGCCTTCCCAACTAACCACCTTTTTTGGCGGAAATTTTAATGGCTGTTTGTTTGAATGGAAAGTGTCATCAATTCTGCAAAAGCAATAATGGATTGTCTGGTTTTGTAGGTGGAAAAAAAAGACATCAAGGTAGTTCATGATGTTCTTTATGTTTTTTGTATTAATGAACTATATCTGTTTATGATTGATAAGTTATTCTACTACAGCAGTTTCAATTTCAAACTTGAGTTTTAGATTGTGTTATTCTAGTTTTCCTATTATTATACGATTGAATTTTACGATAAATAAATTATATTAAAAAAGAGTCATAATGAATAAGTATTTTTTTAAAGCTTATAAATTACGTTTTTAATAAATAATTTTATTTTTATCTATTTGTAACTTTAAAGATATTGAAATTAATGATGTTAAAAATGATAAATTAAAAAGAGATTGAGAAAAAAAGAGAGAGAATATATTCGTTTTCTTTTCATTGTCAAAAAGAGTATCACCCCATCTATCGTTGAAAATTATATTTTGAAAGTCATCGAAAATAATATTTCAAAGGTTTGACGCATAGTAAATAGATAAATATATCTATCCAAATAGAGCTTTCTTCGTTAGTAGAAGTTATGAATTGAATTTTGACGATTTTGGTTTAGTTGTTCTAATTTATATAATATATATATATATATATATATATATATTATATTATATTATAGTTATTGTTTCTGCAAATTATTAAGATGAATTTTGTATTATTTTGTATTACATATATGCACGCATAGATATTGTAAAGTACATTTTTATGTAAGCATTTAAATTATACAATGTGAAAATTGTATAAGATAGAATCGAGATGGTTATATCTCTCTTGGAGATTATCTTTAACCAAATTTAAGATCTGCGTTAAAATAGCTAAAAATTAATGATATGAGTTGTACATCCTAAACATTTTTAGAGTGAGTCTAATCTATCTCACTTAGCCTTACTTAAGTACCTATAAAAATGATATAAAAAAGAAAATTAAATAAATACGAAGGTTGTAATCATCTCAATAAAAACATAGAAAGAACAAATCTTAAAAAAGCATTTTTCATCCTTAGGAAGAAAAATAATTTATATTTAATTCATATATAGGATAATAGAAGTAATGAATGTCCAAAGAACGTATTTTATGTTTTTATCAATGTTTTACATCAAGGGTATTGATTATATATTTTTATATTATTTTTAATACATATTTAATTATCTCGTCAATGATTTAAATATCATTAATATGTAACGATGCAGGTAAATATTTTATGAAATTATTAAATAAGTGTATTAGGTGTTTTCATAATGTATATTATGTTGAAGATCATTATATATTAAAAATAAGATAAATTCATAGTATGTCAATAGTGTAAATCTAGTATCTTAATAGTGTAAATCTCATTTTATAAGTATAAAGTTCATTTCTTAATATTGTATTAAAATTATGAGTCTAAGTTTATCATAACAAAATTTATTATTTGTTAAATTTATTGTGCTACCCAAGTTAAAAAATTGATTATTTGTCGAATTTTTATTATATCATTTATTGTCATACCACTATTAGTATTTAGTCACACATTTAAAAAATATATATACCTCAATGTTAGGAAATATGTTAAAGATCCTATATTTTGAGTTTGACTTATTCTTGATAAAATTAGACTTATGTTATAAAGTTATTTTATATAAATACTTTTGATGTTTTATTTAAGATGTGTTTATATATCATTAAATATAACTTTTGAAGTTCCGATTAAAGAAATAATTGTAGTTTTACCATAAAAGTTATTGGTGATAAATAGCAAGGTGTAGAAGATCTAGCTTAAAAAAAAAAGATGGACGTGATAATGAGTCGAAGGTTGTCCATGTTAAGGTGGAATATGATAATGCTTTTTATTATTAATGACTTGTGTTGTATTGTATGGCACAACACCCATGTGCTCCTCTACGTATAAAAAAGTCAAGCCACGTGGCAAGCCAAGACAAAATAGTGATCAATGAGCTTCTCGCTTCTTTATTACGTTATAGTCGAATGTCCATAGATGCAAATATAGAATCTTAATGCCATGTGATGTTTTGTCTCCACAAATAAATTCTATATGCAATTTTTCTTTTTTAATTTGAACCATAATATTTTGACTATATAACTTTTGACAATAATATA
>Ga0099823_1002292_pt1 | contig 17109 bp, 11 predicted proteins | sample CowpearedBW_FD_76831 | JGI IMG/M metagenome (GOLD analysis project Ga0099823, IMG submission 76831) | Root nodule microbial communities of legume samples collected from California, USA - Cow pea red BW | ecosystem: Host-associated > Plants > Roots > Nodule | place: USA: California | collected...
AACAAGGGCAAGAGAGTTCGGTCTTTTAATGAAGGAGACCTAGTTTGGTTGCACTTAAGGAAGGAAAGATTTCCTAACCTAAGAAAATCCAAACTTAGTCCCCGAGGTGATGGTCCATTCCAATTCATCAAGAAGATCAATAATAATTCTTATCAATTGGATCTTCCTGCGGAATATGGTGTGCATCCTACTTTCAATATTACTGACTTGGTTCCTTTTGTAGGTACTTTTGATGAAGAGGATGACCACCAAGATTTGAGGGCAAATCCTCTTCAAGGGGGAGGGGATGATATGACCCCAACAAGCCCAAGCTCAAGTGCATCAACAAGCCCAAGCCTACATCAAGGCCCAATCACTAGAAGCATGATGAAGAAGATTCACATGGGGCTCTGACAAGATGATCAAGTTAATCATGAGCTTTTTACATTATTCACACGGGCTAAAGAAATCTCTAAAATATAAGTTGATGCATGAAGGAAGTAGTCTAGATTTAAATTGGGCCATTGTTTAGGCTTTGCTTTCAATAAAATAAGCTAGAACTCTTTGGATCAATTGGGCCAAGCCCAATTTACTATTTTTGGCAGAGTTTGGCTTTCTTACACTTGGAGGCAAGCAAGCTAAGCATGAGAAAAGCAAGGAGAATGTGATGGTAGCATGGAGCGTGTGACTTTGGAAAGGAGAAGTAGTAGAAAAGTTTAACTTAGTCCTTAATCTAGACCACAAGGTCCTCCGAAAGTGACTAATAAATTTAGTGTCCTTGTTAGAAACTATAGTACGAGGCAAACCATTAAGTTTAAAAACATATAAATAATAACCTTATAATATTTCTTGCATCATCTATTTTGTGGCAAGGTATAAAATGCGCCATTTTCCTTAATCTATCCACTATCACAAAAAAGGAATCAAAACCTTAAAAGTTCTTGGAAGACTGATAAGTGTCCAAATTTAGTTAATTTTGAGATGAATTTGGCACTTATTTTGTCTTGATTCTATCTTATCCATTTGAAATTCACTCCCAATGTAGCGTGTTTTATAGATTCTAGTGAATTCTCCTACTTTTAGATGCTAGGAATATATCTAAGGCTCTACTTAGTTATAGTGTCCTAACATTAATGCGGGTGATTGATTCAAGCAATCATTGAAGAATCATACTGAAGTTTGATTATCATAGGACATGGATGATTGTCTTTGTAAGTACGAATTGAATTAATGCAAGAGAGGGAAAGGTGGTGAAATCTAACTTCAACATGTCTTCATTATCTTGAAAACAACTTTTTATTGAATCTGTGTTAATTTAGCATTTGATGTTTTAGATTAACGTTATTTTCATACCACAAACTTATTATCATACTTTTCATGCATTTCCACCATTGTTTTACTGAACTCAAACTAGTTAGACTTTATGTATTCTATCAAATCCCTATGGATGCGACACTTATTGTACAACAAACTACCCAATGTAGTTGCTAGTATAGAATTGATTGCATTAGAGCATCAACATGTTTATGGCGCTATTGTAGGGGATTTGTTTAAGAAAACCATTGTTACAACCAATTTGAGTGTTGTACAAACTGTATAAAATAATTTTCTTTTATGGATTCTATTACTATATTATTTTTCCATTCACCATTGCTTGAAATTGTGTTGTATGCAAAAATAAAACAGAAACAAGTTCTGCTTTTTTACCCTGAGATTGAAAAGATAATCAGGAAGAATAACAACAAGAAGATTTTAACTCTGATCCGAATTCTTGCATACCAAGCCAAATGGTAGCAAGGAACAACCAACGAAGATTGCTAGGTGATTATACTCAATAGTAGGGACGAAGTCATTTCTCAAGTATAGTCAGGCATACTAAAAGTGTGGAGATGAAGCATGCATTGCCCTCATTGATCACAACAAATCAGTTTTTTGACTTGGAACATGAAGACCCTTTAAATCAACTTGCTACATTTTATGAGTTTTGTGGAACTCTTGGAACTTATTGTAATGATGAAGAGGTTGTCTATCTCTGACTATTTCCTTTCTCGCTTATTGGCAAGGACAAAACGTTGTTGCAATCGCATCCAAACCAAAGTTTGACCAGCTTGGAGGATATGGAGAAAAATCTGCTATTGCAACTTTCTCTCAAGGGGTTGACAAACACTTCTGTGAGGCTTGGGAAAGATACAAGGCATTGTTACAAAAGTGTCTAAATCATGGATTTGATGATATAGCACAATTGAGCATGATTTACATTGGATTCAAACCTTAAGCAAGAATGTTATTAGATGCATCTATAGGGAATACTATGATGGCAAAAGATATTGAAGAAGCAATTGTGATCATTGAATCCTTAACAACTAATGATCACCAAGTTCAATATGATAGACAACAACCTTCAAAGAGAGGAATTCTGGATCTTGGAACACATGATCTTGGAGCACAAAATAAACTCATTTGACAATAGATGGTAGAATGACAAAAGCAAATGACAAAGTTACAGCTTGAGCCACGACCTACTGGCTCAACACAACAAGTGTCGAGATGTGATTTATGTTCACGAGAACACCAAAATGGCCATTATTCTGCATTAGAAATTGAAAAAGAAAACGAAGAAGTGAACTATATGAACAACAACAGAAGGCCAAATAATTATCCAAACAATTGGACATCAAATAAGAACCATAATAAATATTCTAACTAGAGACAAGAAGGGAACAACTCAACTAGACAATCTGGACAATTAACTTATCAAGGTCAGCAAAATCAGCAAAATGATAGAGTGTCAAAGATTGAAGATGCCCTGACTCAATTCATACAAGTATCTACCTCAAACCAGAAGAACATAGAGGCATCTATAAGAAACCTTGAAGTGTAGATTGGACAAATTGCAACGCAATTTGTAGACCAATAAGACTCTCAAATGTTAATCAGTACAAGTATTAATCCAATTGAGTAATGTAAGTCCATCACTACCAGACAAGGTATAATGATAGGAAGAGGATTGGAGATAATTGAAGAAGTGAAAAGGCTGAATCAAGATGAGAGAAGCAAAAAGAAAAGAATGATGAGAGTGATACTAAAAAAGAAAAAGAAGTGTTGAAGGATGAAAATGAGATTGAAAAGGAATTTAAGAAACAGAAGGATGAAGAAAAAAATGCATAAAAGAGTAAAAAAGTTGTAAATAATGACAATGTAAATATAGAAATTGAAAAAGAAAAAGAAGAAAGATAAGGCATAGAAAGGAAAAAGAAGGAAGTAGAGAAGAGGAAGAAGAAACTGATGGAGAAGGAAAGCCTCATATAACTCATTTACCTTATCCTCATGGACCTACTAGGAAAGATAAAGAGAGACAACTCACTGGTTCATGGACATGATAAAGACGTTGCAAATCAAGGTTCCATTTAGTGAAGCCATTGAGCAAATGTCAACCTATACAAAGTTCATAAAGGATTGGTAACTAAAAAGAGGAGAACTCTGAAGATCAAACTGTGGAATTGGAGGTTGGATGCGATGTTATTATCCAAAAATCAATACCATAGAAAACACGTGATCCATGGGGTTTTACATTGCTTGTAACCATAGGAAGCTTGATAGTAGGAAAATATTTACTAGACCTTGGAGCAAGAATCAGCCTTGTGCCATTGTGAATGGTAAGAAGACTTGGTGGTGTGGAGATATTGCTTCCCAGAATGACCTTATAGTTAGTTGACAAATTAGTTAAGCATTATGGGGTGGTAGAAGACCTTTTGGTTAAGGTCGACAAATTCTACTTCCCAATTGATTTCGTGATCATGGATATTAAGGAAGACTCTGAAGTTCCCCTAATTCTTGGCAGACCCTTCATGAAAACTACTAAAGTTATAATTGATATAGATAATGGGAAACTAAAAGTCAGAGTACAAGATGATGAAGTAAATTTTGACATGTTTGAAGCTCTAAAATATCCAACAAAGAAGAAAAAATGTTTTAGGATGGATATTCTTAAAGAAATTTGCATGAATTAAAAGAAAAATCTAGCGATAGTTGATCCTCTTGGAAAGGCCCTAAAAAATATAAAAGAAGGAAATGATGTAGAGGAGGAAGAAGAAATTAGGCAGCTTATTTCAAAGCTAGACAAAGCAAAGCATATGAGCACAAGAACAATTCCAAGGGTTGCATTGAGCGGTTATACAAAGTCTTTGTTGTAGAAACCAAAGTTGAAGTAATTATCTTCCCATTTAAAGTATGCATTCTTGGATAAAGAGGGTGATAAACTTATCATCCTGAACATTTCACTTATAATAGAGGAAGAAAAGAAATTGATTGAAGTGTTGAAAGCAAACAAAGGTACTATAGGTTGGGCCTCATAAATTTGAAAGGAATAAGTCCTTCATACTACATGCACAAAATTTTGATGGAGAACATTTATAAGCTTGTAGCTCAGTCAAAGAAAAGACTCATTCCAACAATAAAGGAAGTTGTGAGGAAGGAAATTATTAAACTGCTTGAAGTAGGTACGATTTACACCATCGCAGACACTTCTTGGGTTAGCCATGTACAAATGGTACCCAAGAAGGAAGGTATTACTATGATCTGTAATGAAAACAATGACTTGATTCCCTCTAGAACTGTCACCGGATGGAAGATGTGTATAAACTATAGAAAACTCAATGAATACCAAGAAATGACCACTTTCCGCTTTCATTTGTGAACTAAATGTTGGAAAGGTTGGCTGGTCAAGCATATTATTGCTTCCTTGATGCATATTCCGACTATAACAAAATAGTAGTAGACCATCAAGATCAAGAGAAAATAGCTTTCACATACCCTTTTGGTGTCTTTTCTTACAGGAAGATGCCATTTGGATTATGAAATGCACCAGCCACGTTTCAAAGATGTCTACTAGCCATTTTCTCATATTTGGTTGAAAGAAATATTGAGGTATTCATAGATGATTTTTCTATCTATGGTGAGTCTTTTGATACATGTTTGGAAAACCTAAAATTTGTCTTGGAAAGGTGCATAGAGAATAACTTGGTACTAAATTGCCAAAAAATGTCATTTCATGGTAAAAAGGAATACTCCTAGTCCATAAGATATCTGAAAGAGGAATTGAAGTGGATCCAACCAAGGTAGAGGAATACACCTATCAATGTTGAAGGAGTAAGAATTTTTATAGGTTATGTTGGATTTTGTAAGAGATTCAAACAAGATTTTTCAAAGAATCGTAAACCATTGAGCAATTTGTTGGTTAAGGATGTTAAATTTAAATTTGATCAAGAATGTTTGGAGGATTTTAAGCTATTTAAGCACAAACTGAGTTCAACTCCAATTATCACACCATTAGATTGGAGTTCAAATTTTGAAATGATGTGTGATGCTAGTGACTATGCAGTTGGAGCTGTATTGGGTCAATGAAAGGAGAATAAGTTCCATGTCATCATCTATCCAAGTAAGGTTCTTAGTAAAGCTAATAGTTTGGGCCATTGGCTAGGCCCATTTCTTTTATTTGTTTTTGTTTTTAATTAAATAAATGTTGTTCTAATTGGGCTTGTTTTGTTAATTGCAGCCCATTTTTCAAGCTGCCAATTCTTGAAGTGTTGGCATTGGGCCTGCGGCCCAATTCTTCTCTACACCAAATGCAACACCTTTCAACAATGCATGCAGCCTTTCATTCTGTCCGAGATTGGGCCTCTACATGCAGCAGCCCAAATGGGTTCATTCACGTGTACAAGCCTTGGGCTTGCAAGTGGCAGCCAACATTTTCTGTTAGCATCATCAGACGCCTTTATTGGGCCCGAGCCCAATTCTTCTAGACCTCCGTGTGACCAACATCATAGAAGGGAAAACTCATTTTTTATCATTGTGTCACACCTTCACTTTCATGAGAAATAACCCTCTGCTAGAGTTCTGCTAGTCTCTAAAAGAGGGTTACGCCTCTTAGAACTAGGGTTTCCCTTTGCACCCATCACGCGTTCCTTCCACCATTAGATAGGAATACTCGTCACATTTTTCCTTTTTGTAGGGTTGGGTCGTTGTGCCATTAGGCTTCGAGTTCAACTTTCGGTTGCCTTTCTTTCTATAAAAGAGCAAGCCATTTCTTTGTATTGTAGCTTGATGAATATATGAGAGTGTATTTTCCCCCATTTTCGTCTTGCTCAACTCTAACCCTAGATTAGGTTTCCACCTCGTCGGGTTATACCTAAACTAGTGACATTTTCGAGTGAGACTTCCCCACTAGAACTCGTACAAGTCTTCCACTGCATTTTTCAGTTGATTTCACCGAACAAATCAACATCTGGAGGCCATTCCGATCATTGACTGTGAATGAAGCAAGTTCTTACCGATTAACGGCGACGCTGGCCTCATCATATTAACAATAGTTTATGGCTTGGAAAAATTTATACCATACATAATAGGCTCAAAGATTGTGATTTATACAGATCACACAACCATCAAATACCTAATAAAGAAATCAAATTCAAAACCAAGGCAAATTAGATGGATATTGCTTCTGCAAGAATTTGATGTGTTGATAAAAGACAAGAAGGGAAGTGAGAACCATGTGGCTGATCATCTGTCTAGGTTAAACAATGACAAAATAACTAGCAATGAATTAGAAATTTAGGATAAATTCCCTTATGAGAAGTTGTTCATGTTGAAGTAAATGCCATGGTTTGCTGATATAGCAAATTATAAAGTTGTTGGAGCCATACAAAGTGAATTCACATGGCACCATAGGAGAAAATTAATCAAGGATGCCAACCAATTTGTTTGGGATGACCTTTAACTATTAAAGATTGGTGTAGATGGCCTGATAAGGAGATGTGTATTTGGAGCTCAAATAAGAGACATATTATCGCATTGCCATAATTCTAGGAATGTCAAAGCAAACAAGGCCCGCCAATTGATAACGTTTATTTTTATCTCTTTTTTGTGTGTTTATTGTCATGAGTAAATCAACTATTTCCTAGATTTTATATTGTTATATTTTCAAGTTTAGTGTGTTTTGTATTATTCTGTGTTTTAGCTATTTTATGCTTGTTTTACTTCTAATCTCTCTTTTAAGTTTGCAAAAAAAATGAATAAGGAGCAATCCTAGTGGATGAAAACAAGCAAGAACCTAAGGGAGCATGTTTTGAAAAAAAAAATGATTTTGAGCCAAATACCCACATAGGACACCAAGGAATCACACCAATGCTTCAAATACAAAATGTTGTCAAACTGCACAAGGCTGAGCGGTGGAAAGTGAGGTTGAGTGCCGACAAGGTTAAGCTGTGAAAAAGTGAGGCTAAGCGCCATTCAATTTGCAAAACTTGCTGCTAGACGGTGGAGATGTGTCGCTTGTTGACATGTGGGGCCTAGGTGATGTGTCTCATGAAGATTTGGTGAAGCTTTGTTGAACTACTTGGAGCCATTGCTTTGGAATCATGCCTTCGTTGGTGAAGTTTTGGAGATTTGATGGTATTCATGTTTGACAAGCCTTGAACGCGTGCCCTCCATATGGATCAATCATTAGGTTAAAATGTGACTTTTAATCTATTGAATGAATTTTCAACAGGTTAAAAGGTTAGCTGCAGTAGTCTTAAATTATGACTTATTTAATCAATTGATTTATTTTTTAATCGACTGATTTCACTTACGTCAAGTGAAATTAACCCACTGATTTGGAAATCAACTTGTTGAATTTCGTAATAGTTTGACTATAAGTGCTACGGTTTTTGAAAGAGAGGTAACTTTATCATTTTTTTAGCGTGAAGCTGTTCCGGAAACCTTGGAAATTTCTCTCTTTCGTGATCATTCAGATTGTAGTTGTTGAAGATTGATCTTAGATCAATTCTTAGAGCTTTTGTCTTGTGTTTGAAACTTGGAGAAGGTGCTTATGGTAGGCAGGGTTGTGCTACCACTGAGGTTTGATCTTTCTCAAGCTTTGTGTGTGTGCCTGGTGGTTTTCTAGGTCTGTAAAAGGGTTATTTTGTGCTGTTGTGATTCTTGTGTGATTCAAGAGTCTTTGTTGTGTGTTTTGCTTATTTTGAAGTATAAGAGTGTAAACTTTGTAAATCTTTTGAAATAGTGAAAAGTCAAGCTCGGGTTGCCTTGAAAAACTAGATGTAGCTCAAGTTTGAGTGAACCAATATAAAAATCATTTGCTCTAATCTTTTCTCTAACCCTTCTCTCTTGCATAATCATTTAAAGCTCAAAGAACTTGAATTTAAACCATATTTTTCATATTCTTAAGTGTTTTGGTGGCATCTGCAACATTAAGCATGTTTATATAATCAATTAGAATCTGTCTTGATTGATCTTTTACATTGTTCTTGATTGATCTTTTTCCCAGTATTTTAGTCAACGTTTTTATGTTTCAATCGATTGATTATACCAGAACATAATTTGTTTAGTAAAATCAATCGACTAACTCTATTTTTGACCGATTGAAAGTATATTGTCCAGAGGGTTTTGCATCCAAACTTGGTGATCGAATTGATTCAATTAGAGATAGTTTTTAGCCTTTAAAGATTGCCTAAATTTTTAACTAGCCAACTCAATCCCCCTTCTTAGCATTTCAACCATTTCAAAACTTACACTGTCAGGTGGTGACTTAGGAGTTGCTAGTTTCGCAATTTTACTGATAGCACTCTGCGGTGTTGAGATGGCACCAGGCGGTAACGATGCTGATAGGTCAGAAATGGGTATTTAAACATATTTTCTCGCAAAGTTTTAGGATCTTTTCTTCCTCCCACGACTTCTCTTCACCTAGAACGACTAAGAGAGGCCCTTGGAGGTTGATTGGGGTGCTGGGAAGCTCTCCCACTCCTCTTTGGGTCTTCAATTTTCATCCATGGTGTTTTGCCTCTTTTGGGGTTGATGAGGGAAAAGATCTATGAATTGGAGGTGTTGTTTCAAAGGGGAGGCGCAATTGGAGCATGTAGCAACTGCCAAAAACCTTGGGAGAGGGCTTGCATATTCTCTTTGGTTTCCATTTCTTCCCTATCTCTCTAATTTGTAAAACTTAGGTTCTCCACCATGGAAAGCTAAACCTATTTATTAAGATAAGATATAATGAACTAAATTCTTGTGTATTATGTGATGTTAATCCATATGCTTTTCAATTTCTCTATTAGTATTTAATTTCCATGCTTAATGCTTGCTTTGGTTTGGCCACCCATGCATGATTTGTGGTTCTTGAGGTGTTGAAAAATGTCTTTTTGAACCTAGAACCGAAATTGAATGCATAATGGAGCTTGTATCTAGGGATAGAACATGATTCATTAGTAATCTTAAGACTCTTGAACTTAATGCATGATTTCACTTGTTGAGGATTCAAGCAATTGGAACTTGATGAGTTATCATAGACTTAAAGTCGCTAGGAATAGGATTTGAGTATTCTTGTGAGTTGATTTTGACTTGAAATTGGAATTGAGATGTTTATGAATGCATGAGAATAAAGTGAATGAAATCTAGTCTTGATAATTGTATATAATCTATGTTAAATTTTTGTTGAACACCAATTGTTTGATAAAATACCAAAAAGAGTTTTTGTGTTTTTTGTGAGCTTTGTTGTCTATTTGAGTTGTGAATTGTGAGATTTGTCATGTGTTGCACAAGTCCCTGTGGAGAGAACGACATTTATTACTTACTACGTGCGACTGGTGCATTTGCCGTTTTTTACCTAACACCAATGCATCAGGAAAAGGGCTGACCGAGTTGGAATTTCCAACCCGATGTGGTCCAGCCCGCCAACCTTTTTTTGTTTAAAAATTGAAAATAACTTTAAAAAATAAATTTTTTATATTATATAAACATATATATATATATATATATATATAATTTATAAACAAAAAGTTAAAAGAAAATTAAATAAAATTAAAAAAAAAGTGGCGGACAGCCCGCTAGCCCGTCGGCCCACCCGGATGCAGGGTGGGTTGAATTGTCCAACCAGTTTCCTAGTGGCGGGCCAGCCTGACCCGACCAGTTTTTGACAGGCCAAGGAGGGGGTGGGGGTGAGCTAAACGGGTCGGGTTGACCTGTTTTGCCACTCCTACATAATTCACCTTATGGAGGCCATTTCGGTGGTGACAGAACAACTGCCAAGGTGTTGTAGTCAGGCTTTTATTGTCCTACATTGACCAAGGATGCCTATGAATATTACAAGTGTTGTGACATGCCAAAGGATTGGAAGCATAACTAAAAGGCATGAATTACCCCTACAAGGCATAATTGAAGTTGAGATCTTCAATTGTTGGGGTATGGACTTTGTTGGGCCACTACCTATGTCACATTCACATGAATACATCCTTGTTGTAGTAGATTATGTGTCTAAAAAATCGGTGGAAGCAGTTGTAGTTCGAAAGGTTGATGTTATAATACTCATCAAATTCCACAAAAGAAACATTTTCTGCAGATTTGGTACCCTTATAGTGTTGAAAAGTGATAGAGGAAGTCATTTCTGCAATGAACAACTTAAGCACATGCTTAAGCACTATAGTGTTAGACACAAGGTAGGCATAGCTTATCATCAACAAACCAATAGTTAGGTTGAAGTTTCAAACCGGGAACTCAAGAAAATCTTGGAGAAAATAGTGTTTAACTCCAGGAAGGTTTGTTCCCTAAAATTTGATGACACCTTGTGGGCTTATAGAACAACATTCAAGACTTTCATAGGTATGACTCCATTCCAATTGGCATATGGAAAAGCATGCCATTTGCTGGTGGAGCTCGAGCTCGAGCTTAAGGGTTTCTAGGCCTTAAAGACTTTAAACTTTGACTTAAAAGGTTGTTGTTGAAAAGAGAAAGTTTCAAATTCATGAGTTAGAGGAGTAAAGAATGCAATCCTATGACTCCACAAGCATTTACAAAAGAAAAATGAAGTCTTATCATGACAAGAAAATTATGAAAAAATAGTTCAGACCATATCAATTGGTCATACTATTATTCAATTCTAGATTGAGGTTGTTCCTAGGAAAATTGAAATCAAAATGGTCTAGACCATTCATTGTCAAGTCAGTAAAACCATATGGGGCAATTAAGATTGAAGATCCTGAGAGAAAAAGTAGTTTATTGGTCAATGAACGATTGAAGGAATATCAAGGTGGTAATTTTGCAAGAAACACCACGAAGATAGTGTTGAATGATTCGTAACAAATAGGACGCCAAGCTTAGGACGATAAACAAACATAAATACTTAAGCATCATTCACTTTGCATTGCATACCATCTACATGCATAAGTCAATTAAAATGTGTTTACGAAAAAAAAAACAGAGGTTAAGTAAATAAAGGAGATCAAGAAGGTAAAGAATTACATGAAGAAACTGAGAGAAAATGAAAGTTGTTTGAATTTTCAACAAGAGATCTCCAATAGGAGAGGTTAGCTTTGGAACTGTTTGTGTAGCTTTATACGCTTTGGTAACTGCTATATTTGGCATGTATCCAATATACTTGGAACGAAGACCATGGTTACATGTTCACATGGTTATGCAAATTATTACTATTTATGAATGTATGTATATAATATATATATATATATATATATATATATATATATATATATATATATATATATATATATATATGGCATTTTGCTAATACATGGCATTTGTTAATGTATGCAACTATTTGTTTTTTAGAAGCAAGTTTTAATCGAGATTAAATCAAAGACATAACTTGCTAATATATTCTTTCTGAAAAAATAAGTAGGTGTACTTTAGTAAATACTTATGTAGAGTTTATTATATGATATCTACTTTTTAAAAAGTGTATATACACACACACACACAATTTTGGACTTGATAATATGAATGTTTCTTCTTGCAATAGTTCTTACTGCATGTGTATTTTCTACTTTCAGACTTGTCACGATTAGTGCTTATTCTCGCAAAAAGAGATTAATTAGATCTTAATTTAGTCACTAGTTTTTAGGAAAGAAAATATTCCAATTGCTTCACATTCATCTGCTTCCACTCATGTTCCTTTGTTTCGATCAGGTATAATAACATGCTAACAATTTGCATTCAATGTTATAATTTGGGTATCTTGTATTTATCTCGTTTCATTTACACATTAGATCATATTTTAAAAAGCTTGTTCAATTTTTTTTTTTACTTTTTTCAGGTTAAACCTCAAGAAAATACCGTAGAGCAAATGTAGAATGATTTATTGAAGAACCTCTAGATTTTACATAACAAATGTTATAATTCTTTTGTTATCTTTTAACTATTTTAGTTTTAATACTTACAACACTTTTAGTCTTAACATACATTGGACTACATATATGTTACTTTTAACTCTTAGTTGTAATGCTTATGAACTCTTATTAGTTATTATGTATATTACATGTTTTGTAATAATTATATTTGTAATATAACAAGATTTAGTCACCTTTTAAAATTATAATTAATATGTTACATAAGTCAATAACACAAAAATAATATAAGAATTGCTTAAATGAATAAATATAATTTTAAAAATATATCTACATGTGCATTTATATTCTAAATCAATTTAAAAACATGTTTTCTAAACATGAAGCAACATTTCAAGTGTGTTGTTTAAAAACAATAAGCAACATTTAAAATGTGTTGCCTATAAACTACAAGCCACATTAGAAAAGTGTTCTCTAAAGGATAGATAAGAGGTATGGCCTTTACATATGAAAACATTTTAAAACATGTTGTCTAAACATGAGGCAACATTTCAAATGTGTTGTCTAAAAATAATAAGCAACATTTAAAATTTGTCGTCTATAAACAACAAGCAACATTCAAAATGTGTTGTCTTTAAAAATAAGCAACATTTATAATGTGTGGCTTATTTTAACATTATAAGGCAACAATTTTGTAAATTTTGTGGCCTTTAGTACAAAAGTTGTTGCCTATAAGCTAAGCTCACAACCATATTCTCCACGCCTACAAAACTATTGCCAAAGTGTTGCCTAATTTAGGCCACACTTTTTTAAAGTAAAAAATGGTGTAGTGAGGAAAATTTGTGACTTAAGCTCAAAATTGGTGTCGAGCCACCACTCGCGAGTGTCTTAAGTGATGTTTAAAATTTTAAAGTTTTAAAACAATCACCTTATATAACCACTATCATTTGAAACTCATTGCACTCTCTTTTTTAGTTTTGAACTTGCATTTTCTCCAACTTCTCTCTTTTTCACAAATCTCCAAACCCCTCACTTTGTTGTTTTTCCTCATCTTGAAGGCATTTCATTTCATCTCTGCCACGTAAATATCACAATCCTTTCCACTCTCATCTTTGCATCTCCTCATATGCTTAAGGGTTCATTCAAGCCCTAAATTCTGGCTTAAAGACCCCTTGATCATTAAATCCACTTACATGTGCATTGTATATCCGTTTCTATTTCTAAAGACAAAAATTTTTTCAAAAAAAGGATTTTCGAACCAAGCTTTTTGGTTTTTAAAATAAAGGAGGAGTTTTTAAGAATACATGTTGATTTTGAGAGTGGAAAACTGATTTGGAGCATGATGATCATGTTGGGGTGTGGTTAAAATTTGTTTCTTAACTCTTGATCATATTGATTATGAAAATTTTGAAAGCAAACGTACATGCAATTTGTGTTTAATAAAAATCCTGTGAAAAACACTAGGTTAACTGGTAGCATGCTATACTGGTGGTGGAAGAATTGTTTGATCAGTTTTGTGCGAGATAGTTCTGCTAATGGCTAGTGTTTTATAGATGGCAGCTAAGAGGAGAGCTAGCTACGAGGTCCTTGCTTCAAAGAAAAGCAAAGCCTTTCCAAAAAGAGAATATGAGCCAGTGCTACCCCTATGGAGGTTGCAACCTCAGAGGGCTCATCCTCTTGCACTCGAACACTTTCTCCAACAATTACCACCCTAAGAATAAGAGTCAAACACACAACACTTGCTTCCAGAGGATGAGGTTCACGTCCTAGCCTTGCTGTTACTTCAACCAACAAGACAATAAGCACTCCAATTTCAGTTGCTGCAGTTGCCAACGCGTCAAACACCCTAGTCACACCTCCCTAACCCAAGTTCCTACTGAACTTGCTGCAACAACTTATGCTAGAGGATCTCCACTCCTAATGAGTCAATGGGACATGGTCAGGTTCCAAACCAGATCAAAGATCAATCATGGCTGAAAGAAGAGTGGAATTACTACATAGGCATTGAGAGAAATTGGCCAAACCAGACAAATTTTACAATGAACTCATCGTTCAAGAATTCTATGCCTATGCCTATCCTCACCAGCATTTTAATAAGAATAGATTTTCATGGATCTGAAGGCCATGAGGAGGTATCTGGAGGTCACAACAACACTCATGTCGGATGAGGAAAGAACGGAGGCTCATGGAACCATCAAGGATAATACAATAGAGCAAATCACAGACCTATTGTGCATGCCTGGGTGCTCATTGAGCTAGGGAAAAGTGGCCAACCACAAAGGCTGAACAAAGGAAAATCTGGGTCACTTTTCTGTTTGCCAACATCCTCTAAGTTCACATGTGTTTGGAATACCGTTTGACAAAGCACAATTGTTGTACTGCATCATTAGAGGCTTCATACTAGATATTGCGGATATAATCATTAAAGAAATCTTTAAGATAACCATCTCACAACCAACAGTTAGAGGCATAGCTAGGCCTCTAAGTTTTCCAAGCCTTATCACAGGGCTATGTAGGATATGAGGTGTGCTAGTACCAGACCATCCCATAAGGTTGCCAATTACCAACGCCTACACCAAAGCCAATTGTATCAATACATTGGATAATGTAGAAGCACTTGCAACAACACCAAGAGCAAACAGAACCCCATCTCCAACATCAAAACTTGAGTCAAGCAACTAGCCACCTCCACCATAGTTTGACCATTACCAAGAGTAGAAGGAAGCTCTTCGATCCGTCATGACAGGGATTTCCTATATGCAGCAACAAATGGTAGCATGTCACGGGGCACACATTGCCTTTCATCAAATTCTGTTTGACCTTGTTACTCAACTCCAACAAAACAAGCCAATTTTCTGCATCACTACTCAATAATTCAATGAGTTTGTGGCATGGCCTGAGGATAGTCCTTCTTCTAGAGGAAAATAGTGGAATGGAAAATCAAGGCTTTGAATATATGCATGAAGATGCAGATACTACTCCTGAACTTGAGGTGAATCTTACAACTGAGATGCATGCCGCTAAGCCACAGCCTAAGCCCGAACCTGAAGCAGAAGTTGTTGAAACAGCATAAGAAAGGGCTTGTGGTTCTGAGGAAGATCAAGTTGAGGAGGATATTAATGTTGAGCAGGAGAAGATGATAAGGCTGAGGAAAATGAGGGGTTCTTTGAAATGAACTCCCTAAATGAAGGACCTAACCTAACTGATCACACCCCACCAAAAACAAGTTCCTTCTAGATTTCTACATTTTAAATTTCTTCCAATTTTTAAATTCTGCAATTTCGATTTTTGCAAAAAGTTATTATGCCCGAGCAAGCTTTACTGATTTAGATTGTGAATATGTTCGTATGTTTTGATGTTTGCTCAATTTGTGTTTTGAAATCTGGTTGGAAAAAGAACTAAATAACAATTGTTTCAAATGAGAGTGATAATGGAAAAATTCGTGAACTTAGGGACAACATTGAATCTGTTGAATTAAAATTTTCACACACGTTGCTTGGACTAGTAGTAGTGAGAGATTTAGCAGAATTGAGTGAATCAACCAAGTAAGGGGAGAAACCCAAAACAAGGATAGAATGAATGATTCAAACAGTCTGCATTGTACACTGTTGGATTTTTGTGCTAAGTCTCTAGTTTAAACTGATACACGAAAGGTGTTGAAAGGATCAAGGCATGTTTTTAATGAAAATTATGAACCAAGGACCAAACAGCCAACCTGGAACTTCATTGATATATCTTTTTTGCACCCTAGCCTTCAATACATACCTTGAACCAAAAATGGATTTTAACCCATCTTTCTCACTAAGATAAATGGGAAAAATAGTATGTGCATTGATTTAAAAGTCTAAAGTCGGGTGTGAAGAAAGGAGAATTGAGGTGTACATAAGCAGGAATCAAAAAGAAAAAGAAAGGCTTAAGGACACAAACAAAAAAAAATGGGCAGAGAAAAGTGGAATAACAAGGAGTTTTATAATAATTATTTGTAATGTAATCAAATATATGGAAAGAAATATCCAATGAGCGGAAGAGATGAAATTAGAACCCTAGTTTAAAATAAGGTTTATATTAGATACAACTCCAAAATTATCATCTATACCTATATATAAAGAGATATCCCATTTTGGTATCACATTTCTATTCCTAGTTTTACCCTTTAAAAACTAATAGTTTTTTTAATTAAAACAATAATTTTACCATTTTTACCTTTTAAGTACCCACTTTGTTAGATCACTACTAGAAAAATGCAATTTAGTCATCAAAATATTTTAGTCGCAAATTGTGACTAAATTAGCCACCGAATTATAGTAGTCGCAAATAGTCACCGATTTAGTGACTGAATAATGTACAAGAACTTGTATTCCTATGCGACTAAAATAGTGACTGACAATTTTTAGTCTCTAAATATTATATTTTAGCCATCGATTTAGCGACCAAAATAAATCTTATTCTGTAAAATATATTTAATATGGTAATTAGCCACCAAATATTTTCAGTCGCCAAACATTATTTGATACGTAATATTTTAGCCACCAATTTAGCGACCAAAACAAATCTTATTCTGTAAAATTTATTTAATATGGTAATTAGCCACCGAATATTTTTTGTTGCTAAATATTATATAATATGTAATGTTTTAGCCAATGATTTAGCGACCAAAATAAATCTTATTCTGTAAAATATATTTAATATGGTAATTATCTACCAAATATTTTTAGTCGCTAAACATTATTTGATACATAATATTTTACACACCGATTTAGCGACCAAAACAAATCTTATTCTGTGAAATATATTTAATATGGTAACTAGCCACCAAATATTTTTTGTTGCTAAATATTATATAGATTAAATTATACTTTTAGTCCCCATTTTCGTAACAAAATTTGAATTTGGTCTCTCAATTAATTTTTATCTTAATTTGGTCCCTATTTTGGGAAATTTGACTCAATCAAGTCCTTTCCGTTAGTGGTGGAGTAACGGTGTTAAATAGGGTGCCACGTGTCAG
>Ga0099823_1002295_pt1 | contig 17103 bp, 13 predicted proteins | sample CowpearedBW_FD_76831 | JGI IMG/M metagenome (GOLD analysis project Ga0099823, IMG submission 76831) | Root nodule microbial communities of legume samples collected from California, USA - Cow pea red BW | ecosystem: Host-associated > Plants > Roots > Nodule | place: USA: California | collected...
ATCGACAACGCGGTGGCGCCGCCCGCGCTGGCGCTCAAGCAGGACACGGGAACCTCGCCCGCGGATGGCCTGACACGGGACGGAACCGTGCGGGTGTCCGGACTCGAGGACGGCGCGGCCTGGTGGTATCGCGTGGACGGCATCGGTGAATGGCAGTCCGGGCAGGGGAGCGAGGTGCAGGTGGACGGCGGCCGGCAGGGCACGCGGACCGTCGAGGTCTATCAGATCGATGCCGCCGGCAATCGCAGCGAAGTGGGGCAGCTCTCCTTTGAACTCGACACGCTGGCGCCGCAAGCGCCTGGCGTGACCACGTCGACGGGCACGGATCTGATTGGCGTGAACGACGCCGTCCGCATCGATGGCATCGAGCCCGGTTCGCATTGGGAATACAGCGTCAATGACGACGGCTCCTTCCATGCCGCGGAGGGCGGCGCGCTGCCGGCGGGGGTGCTCAAGGAAGGCGCCAACGTGCTGCGGGTCGTGCAGGTCGATGCGGCCGGCAATCGGAGCGAAGTGGTCGAGCGCGCGATTCGCTACGACACCACTGCGCCCGACGGGCTGGTCCTGACGACCAGCACCTCGACCGGTGAGATCGGCGCCAGCGGCGAGGTCCGCGTCGCCGGCATCGATCCCGATGCCGCCTGGTTCTTCCGCGTCAACGGGGCGGAGACCTGGACGCGGGGCACGGGCAGCACGGTGCCCGCCTCGGCGCTGAAGGAAGGACCGAACACGATCGAGGCCTACCAGGTCGACGGCGTCGGCCTGAACAGCCCCCGCACCAACCTGGCCGTGACCCTGGATCTGACGCCGCCGCCCGCGCCGATGCTGCAGTCGAGCAACGGCACGGACCTGCTGAACGCCAACGGCTTCGTCAACGTGACCGCGCTGGAAGGCGGTGCGAGCTGGGCGTATCGCCTGAATGGACAGGGCGAGTGGATCGCGGGTGACGGCGGGCGCATTCCCGCGTCGGCGCTGCACAACGGCGACAACGCGATCGAGGTCCGGCAGACGGACAGCGCCGGCAATGTGGGCGCGGTGGCCACGCTGCAGGTGCGCGTCGACCTCGATGCGCCGGAGGCGCTGGCGGTGCAGGTGACGGGCGGCGCTCTGGACGCGTTGCCGATGTCAGGCGCGTTGACGCTGCAGCATCTGGAGCAGGGGTCGACCTGGCGCTATCGCCTCAATGGCGAGACGGTCTGGCGCGTCGGCACCGGGGATCGCCTGGACGCCTCGGCGCTGGCGGAAGGGTCGAACGACATCGAGTTCTTCCAGACGGATTCGAGCGGGCACGACAGCGGCATCACGCGCCTGACCGTGACGCGCGACTCGCTGGCGCCGGACCGGCCGGACCTCGTGACGAGCAACGGCCTGCCGGTGATCAACGCGTCCGGCAGCCTGCTCGTGAATCTGCTGGAGGACGAGCCCACGACCTGGGAGTACCGCGTCAACGGTGGCGCCTGGACTGCGGGGCAGGGGAAATCCATCAGCTCAGCGGTGCTTCAGGAAAACGACAACACCGTCGAAGTGCGGCAGACCGATGTGGCGGGGAATGTGAGCGGAATCGATTCACTGTCGGTGCGGCTGGACACGCAGGCGCCGGATGAACTGCAGACCACCGCTCGCGTGCGAGCCGGCACCGCGGCGCCCAACAAGCTCATCAACGCGACGGGTTATATCTCGCTGGATAACCTTGAATCGGACGCGTCCTGGGAATTCAAGATCAATGGTGATCAGTATTGGCGCAAGGGCAGCGGGAAACAATTGAGTACGCGCGTCCTGGATGAAAACGTCAACACGATTGAATTTCGGCAGATCGATGCTGCAGGGAATATCGGCCTCACGCACTCGGAAAGTGTCACGCTGGACTCCATTGCGCCTGCTGCTCCGTCAATTACCACTTCCACGGGTGGCACGCAACTCGGCTCAGGTTCATACCTCAATTTCGGTGAAGTCGAGCCTGGTAGCGTTCTGACGGTCAATATCAACGGAGTGACACATATCTTGCAGGGGAACACACCGCGTATCCAGGCGTACGGGCCGCGGGGTACGCGACCCGGAGACAACGTCGTGACTGCCTTTCAAACTGACGCTGCAGGCAACGTCAGCGCGACGCAGAGTCTCTCATTCAACGTCGATGTGGCCGATCCCGTTCAACTCAACTTGATAAAGCATTATGATGGTGATGGAGCGCTGAACTCAAACTTCGACTTGATTCTAATTGGAGGGCTCGAGCCGAACGCCACTTGGTGGTACAGAATCGACGGTGGCATGTGGAATCAGGGCACCGAAAGCAGTCTTGCTGGGGATGTTTTTAAACCTTCCGCAGGAGCTGTTCCTTCGGTTATCGACGCGAATGGGAGAGGCTATTCGCGGAACTTGGAAGCGTATCAAGTAGACCATGCCGGGAATGTCGGACTGCTAAACTTTTTGACGGTCACTTACTACGTTATGCCGTAGCTCTTTCGGCGTTCGCATCTCCCTATGTATCGCGCTTGGGATCGTGCCTTCTAAAAATGTGGTTCCAGCCCTTTCAGCCATCGCCACCACCGGCGCATTCGTATTCCCGCTGACGACGGCGGGCATGACTGACGCGTCGACCACCCGCAGGCCTTGAAGGCCTCGCACCCGGAGCGACGGATCGACGACCGCGAGGTCGTCGATCCCCATCTGGCAGGTGCCCATCGGGTGATCAGCCCGAACCCCAGCGCTGCTTGCGCGCGTGGTCCTCGCCGTCCCGCCCCGCCGCGCTCATGCGATCTTCTTCAGCAGGCCGAGCAGCCGCTCGAAGGTCTTGCCATACGGCGGATGGAACAGCTTCGTCCCCGCGAAGCGCGATTGCAGGAACACCGGCTTGAGCTTGCTGAAGGTGTTGAAACCCCACACGCCGTGGTACGCGCCCATGCCGCTGGCACCGACGCCGCCAAACGGCTGCTCCTCCTGGCCCAGGTGCCAGATGCAGTCGTTGACGGTGACGCCGCCGGCCACCGTGCGCGCCAGCACGTCCTCACGCGCGGCCTTGTCGTCGCCGAACCAGTACAGCGCCAGCGGCCGGTCGCCCGCGTTCACCTGCGCGATCGCCTCCGACGGATGGCCATAGGGCACGATCGGCAGCAGCGGGCCGAAGATCTCCTCGCGCATCACCGCCATCTCGGGCGAGGTGCCCAGCAGCAGCGTCGGCACCAGGCGCCGGTCGGCCGGCTGGTCGTCGTGCGTCGGCCGCAGCGTCGCGCCGCGGGCGCGCGCGTCGTCGAGCAGCCCCTTCAGCCGCGCGTGGTGGCGCGCACTGACGATGGCCGTGTAGTCGGGGTTGCCGTCGATGCGCGGATACAGGCGCCGCATCGCGGCCACGATCGCATCCGCGAGCGGCGCCACCAGTTCCTTGGGGGCGAGCACGTAGTCCGGCGCGACGCAGGTCTGCCCCGCGTTGAGCAGCTTGCCGAAAGCGATGCGCTCCGCCGTGAGGGCGAGATCGGCGCTGCGATCCACGATCGCCGGCGACTTGCCGCCGAGCTCCAACGTCACCGGCGTCAGGTGCTTCGCGGCCGCCTGCGCGACCAGCCGCCCCACCGGCGTCGAGCCGGTGAAGAACAGGTGGTCGAAGGGCAGTTCGGTGAACGCCTTGCCCACGGCCGCGTCACCGGTGACGACGGTCATCTCCTCGGGCGAGAAGTGCTCGGCCACGAGCCTGGCCATCAACTCGGACGTCGCCGGCGTCAGCTCGGAGGGCTTGATCATCACGCGATTGCCGGCCGCCAGCGCTGCCAGCGCCGGCGCCATCGCGAGGAAGTAGGGATAGTTCCACGGCGACACGATGCCGACCACGCCCAGCGGCTGCGGCATCAGCCGGTTGCCCGCGGGCAGGAAGTGCAGCGCCGTCGGCGCGCGGCGCACGGCCATCCAGCGCTTGAGGTGTCGGATCGCATGGCGCGCGCCGCTCTGCACGGTGAAGAGATCGGCCAGCAGGCTCTCGTGCCGCGAGCGGTGGCCGAAGTCGCGCGACATCGCCTCGGCCAGGGCTTCGGCATGCGTCGACGTCATCGCGAGCAGCCGCTGCAGCCGGTCGCGGCGCTGCGCCAGCGTCGGCAGACGCTCGCGGTCGAAGGCGGCGCGCTGCTGCTCGAGCAGCAGATGCAGGCGCTCATGCGGGGCTTGGTCCATGGGGTGTCTCCGCCGTGTTCCATCAGTCGAGGGTTGCCGCAGGCTATGCGCATTCGCGCCAGCGGCCAAGCGCGCGGACCCTGGACTAGAGAGGCGCGACTAACGCGCCCCGCCAATGAAAAAACCCGGCCAGGGCCGGGCTTTTCGAGGCGGGCTCCAGGGAGCCCCCGCTGGACCGCCCTGAGGCGATCGCAACGATCAGAAGCGGTAGCCGACGCTCAGCGTGAAGCCGTCAGCCTTGATGCCGTCCTTCTTGTAATAGCGCATGTAGTCGACAGCGCCGTAGATCGACTTGTCGAAGTTGTACTTCGCGCCCAGGCCGTAGGCGAAGCTGCCGCCGCTTTCCGAAGCGGAGCCGTCTTCGTCAGAAGCCTTGATCTTGCTGTGGGCGTAGCCCAGGCGGCCGAAGACTTCGAACTGGTCGAAGGCGTACTTCGGGGTCACGAACAGGCCGTAGCTGTGCGGGATCTTGATCTTGGCGCCGGCGACGGTGTCGTCCGACACGCCGAAGGCCAGCATGCCTTCGATGGCGACGTTCGGGTGCACGTCGTAGCCGATGATGCCGCGGATGGCGCCCGGCTTGGCCGACAGGCCGCCGTCAGCCTTCACCTTGACGAAGGTGTAGCCCAGTTCGCCGTACAGCGGGGCTTGGGTCTGGGTCTGGGCTTGAGCGGCGCCGGCAGCCAGCAGAGCGGCAGCGACGATGACAGAAATCTTGGTCATTGGAATACTTCTCTCAAAGTGATAAGCATCGCAGCGATGCGGGGGCGAAAGGTATCAACGCCTGACACCCTTCGACAATGCAAGACGTCACAGACAGGTAAAAAAGTGCGTAAGACGTTGTCTGGCGACCACGCATGGCCCCGAACTTGCTGAGGACCCACCCCCAATCGGTGGGTATTGCCTCTCGTCCTTCGTACAAGTGTTGACGCCGTCTTCACACCTGTTCTTGTCATCCGCTGCAGGAGCGGCCGCCCACGAAAAAGCCCGGCGCAGGGCCGGGCTCGTGGCGATCAAGAAGCGGGGCCGGGTCTTGCCCCACTCCGTGCGCGCGGTCAGTGACGGAAGTGCCGCACGCCGGTGAACACCATCGCGATGCCGCGCTCGTTGGCCGCGGCGATGACTTCGTCGTCGCGCATCGAGCCGCCCGGCTGGATCACGCAGGACGCGCCCGCGTCGGCCAGCACGTCCAGGCCGTCGCGGAACGGGAAGAACGCATCGCTGGCCACCGCCGAGCCGGCCAGCGCCAGGCCGGCGTTCTCCGCCTTGATCGACGCGATGCGTGCCGAGTCGATGCGGCTCATCTGGCCCGCGCCCACGCCCAGCGTCATGCCGTTGCCGCAGAACACGATCGCATTGCTCTTGACGTACTGCGCGACGGTCCACGCGAACATCAGGTCATCGAGCTGCTGCGCCGTCGGCTGCAGCGCGGTGACGACCTTCAGGTCGGCCTTGGACAGGAAGTGGTTGTCGGCGGTCTGCACCAGCAGGCCCGAGCCGACGCGCTTGACGTCCTGCGCGTTGCGGCCCTGGTCCCAGGGGCGCGCGCCGCCCGGCGGCAGCGCGATCTCGAGCAGGCGCACGTTGACCTTGCCCTTGAAGATCTCGCGCGCCTCGGCGCTGAACGACGGCGCCATCAGCACCTCGACGAACTGCTTGGACACCAGCTCGGCCGCGGCGCGGTCCACCTCGCGGTTGAACGCGATGATGCCGCCGAAGGCGCTGGTCGGATCGGTCTTGAAGGCCTTCGCGTAGGCATCGGCGGCGCTCGCCGCGACGGCCACGCCGCAGGGATTCGCGTGCTTGACGATCACGCAGGCCGGCGTGTCGAAGCTCTTCACGCACTCCCAGGCGGCGTCCGCGTCGGCGATGTTGTTGTAGCTGAGCTCCTTGCCCTGCAACTGCTTGCCGGTCACCAGCGAGCCGGGCGCCGGATACAGGTCGCGGTAGAGCGCGGCGGTCTGGTGCGAGTTCTCGCCGTAGCGCAGGTCCTGCACCTTCACGAAGCTGCTGTTCATCTGCGCCGGGTACTCGGCCAGCGAGCCGTCGTCCAGGCGCGCGCTCAGGTAGTTGCTGATGGCCGCGTCGTACTGCGCGATGCGGTTGAAGGCCGCCACCGACGCGGCGAAGCGCGTCTTGTCGCTGGTCTTGCCGTGGGCCTTGAGCTCCTCGAGCACCTGCGCGTACTGCGACGCGTCGGTCAGCACCGTCACGTCCTTCCAGTTCTTGGCCGCGCTGCGGACCATGGCCGGGCCGCCGATGTCGATGTTCTCGATCGCGTCCTCCAGCGTGCAGCCGGGCTTGGCGACGGTGGCCTCGAACGGATAGAGATTCACCGCCAGGATGTCGATCGTGTCGATGCCATGCTGCTGGATCGCGGCGACGTGCTCGGGCAGGTCGCGGCGCGCCAGCAGGCCGCCGTGGATCTTCGGATGCAGCGTCTTGACGCGGCCGTCCAGCATCTCGGGGAAGCCGGTGTGCTGGGCGACCTCGGTGACCGGAAGGCCGGCGTCGGCCAGCAGCTTGGCGGTGCCGCCGGTGGACAGCAGGCGCACGTTCAGCGCATGCAGCGCCTGCGCGAATTCAACGATGCCGGTCTTGTCGGAGACCGAGATCAGGGCGGTGAGTTGGGCCATGAACATTCCTTCGATGCGGGGATTCGGGTGTTTGCCAAGCGGAGCGCGGAGAACCGGCTTGGCCGGGCTCCTGCGCTCGCCCCTTGAGGGGCCGGCGTGAGCCGGTAGGGGTGGTCTTAGATCAACTTGTGTTCGACGAGCTTGCGGCGCAGGGTGTTGCGGTTGATGCCGAGCCATTCGGCGGCCTTGCTCTGGTTGCCGTCGCTGTGCTGCATCACGACTTCCAGCAGCGGTTTCTCGACCAGGCGGATCAGCATCTCGTGCATCGAATGCGGGGCCTCGCCGCCGAGGTCGCGGAAGTAGACCTCCAGGTTCTCGCGCACGCAGGTTTCGATCGGTTTGGGCGTCATGCCGTCAGCCTTCTTTCTTGGTCTTCGTCTTGTTCATCATTGGCCGCGTCCAGCGCGGCCATGTAGGGCAGCCGGTCGTGCTCGTCCGCCAGCGCGTCCAGCCAGCCGCCGAGCGCATCGACCTGCGCCTGGCAGCTCTCCAGCAGGTTCATGCGGCGCCGGAAGTCCTCGCCGCCGGGCAGCGCGCGCACGGCCCACCCGATGTGCTTGCGCGCGCTGCGCATGCCGGTGAGTTCGCCGTAGAGCGCGTAGTGGTCGTGCAGGTGGTCGATCAGCCAGCGCTTGGCGTCGGCGACGCGCGGGGCGGGCAGTTCCTCGCCGGTGGCCAGGAAGTGCGCGATCTCCGCGAAGATCCACGGCCGGCCCTGCGCCGCGCGGCCGACCATGATGGCGTCGGCGCCGGTCGCGGCCAGCACCTCGCGGGCCTTGCGCGGGCTGTCGATGTCGCCATTGGCGACGACCGGAATCCGCAGCGCGGCCTTGACCGCGGCGATGGTGTCGTACTCGGCGTGGCCGCTGTAGCCCTGCTCGCGCGTGCGGCCGTGCACGGTGACCATCGCGATGCCGGCCGATTCCGCCGCGCGCGCCAGCGCCACCGCGTTCTTCTCGGCCTGGCACCAGCCGGTGCGCATCTTCAGCGTCACCGGCACGCCGCGTGGCGCGCAGGCGGCAACGACGGCCTCGACGATCTCCAGTGCCAGCGCTTCGTCCTGCATCAGCGCCGAGCCGGCCCACTTGTTGCAGACCTTCTTGGCCGGGCAGCCCATGTTGATGTCGATGATCTGCGCGCCGCGATCGATGTTGTATGCGGCCGCCTCGGCCATCATGGCCGCCTCGGTGCCGGCGATCTGCACCGAGATCGGCGCCGGCTCGCCCTCGTGGTTGGCTCGGCGCGAGGTCTTCAGGCTGTTCCACAGCTCCTTGCGCGAGGTCACCATCTCGCTGACCGCATAGCCGGCGCCGAGCTTCTTGCACAGCACGCGGAAGGGCCGGTCGGTCACGCCCGCCATGGGGGCGACGAACAGGCGGTTCGGCAGGACGTGGGAACCCAGCGTGAGCGTGCCGGGCAGCGGCGTGGACATCGGGAACGGAGGCGAAGGCTGCACAAAAAAGAGGCAGGAGTATACCGCTGCCCCCACCGCCGACTCCCTCTTCAGAGCGAGGATTGCTTGCGCCAGAGCATGAAGCCCTGCTCGACGAAGCGGTTCATCACGCGGTCCTGCGACAGCTTGTAGACCGCGCGGGCCAGCCGGCCGCGCAGTTCCGGCGTGTTGCAGCGCGAGCGGTGCGAGAGCGTCACGTAGAGGCCTTCGCGCGCGATGGCCGGCAGCAGCGGCTGGATCGCCACGCCGCCGCCGCGCGCCGCGTAGGCCTCGGCGGGCGTGTCCTCGTAGATCAGGTAGTCGGCGCGGCCGCGCTGCAGCATCAGGATCGCCTGCTCGATGCTGGCGACCTGCGTGATCTTGAGCGACTGGCGGGCGTAGTTGTCGAACTCGACGCCGAAGCTGTTGTTGATCACCGTGACGCCCTGGCGGCCGGCGAGGTCCCCCCAGCGCTTGAACGGCACCGGCGCGGCGGTGCGCGTCCAGATCACGCTGCGCGTTTCGCGGAAGGCGGGGTGGAAGTAGTCCATGTACTCGGTGCGCGGCAGCGTGAAGAAGGCGCCGGCGATCAGGTCGATGCGGCCGGCGCGCATCTCCTCCTGCACGCGGCCCCAGGGGCCGACATAGCGGGTCTCGACCGGGATGCCGATCTCCGCCGCCAGCCACTGCATCAGGTCGGCGTTGGCGCCGACCAGCTTCTGCTCGTCCGACGGATCGCGCCATAGGTAGGGCGGGTACTGCGGGTTGCCGGAGGCCACCAGCAGCGGACAGCCGGCGATCGGACCCTGCGCGGGCGCCGCGGGCGCCGCACCAGGGCCGGGCGCCGCGCTTGCCTGGGGGGCGGGAGCGGTCTGCGCCATCGCGGCGCCGGCGCCGGGCATCGGCCCTGCGGGCCCCGGACCCGCGAGGGTCAGGCCGATCAGCGCGATTGACGATGCAGCGAGGCTGCGCAAGGACATGGTCTTCGGATAATCCCACGCATGGAAGCCTGGCTGCAACACATGGTTCACCTGATGCTGGAGACCCTTGCCCTGCCGCAAGTGGGGCTCGGCGCGGTATTCGTCATCGCCCTGGTCTCGGCCACGCTGCTGCCGATGGGGTCGGAGCCGGTGGTGCTGCTGCTCGTCTCCGCCAAGCCGGAGCTGTTCTGGCCCGCGATCCTGGTGGCGACCGCGGGCAACACCATCGGCGGCGCGATCACCTGGTGGATGGGCTACGGCGCCGAGCGCGCCTACGAGGCCGCCGTGCACCACTCGCCGCGCGACCAGCGCGTGCTGGGCTGGCTGCGGCGCTTCGGCGCCAGGACCTGCCTGCTGAGCTGGCTGCCCATCGTCGGCGACCCGCTGTGCGCGCTCGCGGGCTGGCTGCGGCTGCCGTTCTGGCCCTGCGTGCTGTACATGGCGATCGGCAAGTTCGCGCGCTACGTGCTGATGACCAGCATCGGGGTGTCGATGCTGCCCGCGCAGTGGAAGGCGATGCTGTCGATGGCGGGCTGAGCGCGCCGGCGCGCTTGCACAATGCGGGCTTCGACAGGAGACCCGCCATGAGCACCCCCAGCACCCCGGCGTACGACGCCTTGTGCCAGCGCCACCAGCGCATCCACCGGCTCGCCCATCTGCAGGCGATCGCATCCTGGGATCAATCCGCCTTCATGCCGGCGCGCGGCGCGCAGGCCCGCGCCGAGGCGCTGGCCGAGATGGGCGGCCTGCTGCACCAGATGGGCACCGATCCGGCGCTGCGCCAGCTGCTCGACGAGGCGGCCCAGGAGCCGCTGGACGACTTCCAGCGCGCCTCGCTGCGCGAGATGCGCCGCGTCTGGCGCGCCGCGAACGCGGTGCCGCAGCGCCTGGTCGAGGCGCGCTCGCTCGCGAACTCGCATTGCGAGCATGAATGGCGCCGCCAGCGCGCCGCCAACGACTGGACCGGCTATGTCGAGAACCTGCGGCCGGTCGTGCGCTACGCCCGCGAGGAGGCGCAATACCTCTCCGACGACAGCGGCCTGGGCCGCTATGACGCGCTGCTCGATCACTACGAGCCCGGCATGCGCTCGGCCGAGGTCGATCGCGTGTTCGGCGATCTGCGGCAGTGGCTGCCGGATCTGATCCGCCAGGTCATGGCGCGGCAGGCCGGCGATCGCGTCATCCATCCGCAAGGGCCGTTCCCGGCCGCCGCGCAGCGCGCGCTGGGCCTGGACGCGATGACGCTGCTGGGCTTCGACTTCGAGGCGGGCCGGCTCGACGAGAGCGCCCATCCGTTCTGCGGCGGCGTCCCCGAGGACGTGCGCATGACCACGCGCTACCGCGACGACAGCTTCCTGCAGAGCCTGACCGGCACCATCCATGAGACCGGCCATGGCCGCTACGAGCAGAACCTGCCGCGCGAGTGGCTGGGCCTGCCGGTGGCGCAGGCGCGCTCGATGGGCCTGCATGAGAGCCAGAGCCTGTCCTTCGAGATGCAGCTCGGGGCGCATCCCGGTTTCGCGGGCCTGCTCCAGCCGCTGGTGGAGCGCCACCTGGGCCGGCAGCCCGGCTTTGCCGCGGACAACCTGCACCGGCTCATGACGCGGGTCGCGCCGGGCTTCATCCGCGTCGACGCCGACGAGGTGACCTATCCGGCGCACGTGATCCTGCGCTACGAGATCGAGCGCCCGCTGATCGAGGGCGAGATCGAGGTCGAGGACATCCCCGCGCTGTGGGACGCCAAGATGCAGGAACTGCTCGGCCTGGACACGCGCGGCAACTACAAGGACGGCTGCATGCAGGACGTGCACTGGGGCTGTGGCCTCTACGGCTACTTCCCCTGCTACACGCTGGGCGCGATGTACGCGGCGCAGTGGTTTGCGGCGATGCGGCGCGAGCGCCCGGCGCTGGACGAGGAGATCGCGCGCGGCGAGCTGGCACCGGTCTTCGACTGGCTGAAGTCGCGCATCTGGTCGCAGGGCAGCCGCTGGGAGACGCCGGAGCTGGTGCGGCGCGCCAGCGGCGAGGCGCTCGATCCGGCGCATTTCCGGCGCCATCTGGAAACGCGCTACCTGGGCTGATCGGCGCCGGCGCCATGAAACGCCGCGCCATGAAGCGCCGCACCATGAAGAAAGGGCACCTCTCGAGGTGCCCTTCCTGTCTGCGCCCGCGGTCTCTACCCCACGGCCGCTCCCAACGCGTCGTCGAAGACCTGGTGTTCTGGTGTCAGACCTTGCCCGCGCCCTTGCGGCGGCGCAGCACCAGGCCCATCGCGCCCAAGCCGGCCAGCATCAGGGCCAGGCTTTGCGGCTCCGGCACGGCGGCGGCGTTGCCGCCCGCGCCGGCGGCGGCGATCACGCTGATGTTGTCCAGCGAGGTACCGTAGGAGTCACTGCGGCCAACGGCGCCGAAGCGCAGCGTCATCGGGCTGCCGGTGCCGGTGAAGCTGGTGGTGAAGGATTGCCAGCTGGTGGCGGTGTCGGCCCCGACGGTGCCGGACAGGCTGCCGATGCTCCACGACAGGCCGTTGCTGACGGCACCCTGGTTGTCCGGGCGGTTCGCATAGGAGAAGGTCAGCGTGTAGGAGGCGCCGAGCACGGTGCTGAGCGACTGGCTGATCCAGCTGTTGGTGGTGGTGTCCAGCTCGGCGAAATTGCTGCCGTTGAGGGCGCTGCCGGCGACGTTGTTGCGCAGTTCCACGCCATGCGGGCCAACGGTCCAGCCGGGGATGCTGTCGAGGATGACGAAGCTGCCGTTGCTGACGGTGGTCGACTCGAAGCTGCCGTTGGTCAGCAGGTTCACGGGCGCGGCCAGGGCGAACAGCGGGGCGGCGAACAGGGAGGCTGCGATCAGGCGTTTCATGGGGGTGGACTCGGGAAGTTCGACAAGGAGGGCGCATGGGTCCGGCGCTTGTGTCGAATTGTTCGAGTCCGCCCTTCAGGTGCCATCCCCCTGTGCGCTGGGGGTGCTGTGGCCATTCGTGACGGATTGCACGCCGCCTCGGCGCGCGGGTGAGGGGTCAGGCCGTGCTCCGCCCCGGGTTCTCACCGGATGTTCACCGAAGCCTCACCGGCCTTTCGCCGGTTTGGCCGGCTTGACCGGCTTGACCGGCTTGACTGGTTTGATCGGTTTGACCGCCTTGATCGGCTTGGGGGTCTTGACCGCTGTCGCCTTGGCTGAAGTCCTGGCGGCGGGTTTGCGGGCTGCGGGCTTGGGAGCGGCGGGCGCGCCCGCCGTGCGCAGCATCGCGACCTCGCGCTCCAGCGCTTCGATGCGCGCGGCCAGTCTCGCCACCGTCTCGGCCGTCGGCATGCCCAGCCTTGACAGCGCGCGCGCCACGCGGTCCTCGAAGATGGCTTCCAGCTTGTCCCAGTGCTGTCCGGCGCGGCCGCCGACCTCGCCGGCCATGTCGCTCATGCGGCGGGCGGCGGCGTCCAGCGCCGCCTCGGCCTCCCGGGCCTTGGCCTTCGCCTCGTCCAGGGCATTTCCCCGCGCCTTGCCCCGCAGCCGGGCGCCTTCCGTCGCGAGCGCGCCCAGCACCGCGCCGCCCTGGTCCTGCGCCTTCGCGAAGGCCGCCAGGCCCGCCGACCAGATCTGCTGCGCCGAGGCCCTCACCTGATCCGCGAACGGCGTGTCCGCGGCCGGCGCGGGCGTCGCGGCCTGGCGGCGGCCTTTCGCCTTCGTCGCGGCGGCCGTCTTCTGCTGCTTCTTGACCATGGGGCATTCCTTGTCGTCGCGGGGCGGCAGGCCTGACGCCCGCCGCTCACCGAGAACCGGACTATAGGGGCCGTGCCCGATGTCACGCTGACTCGCCGCTGACCTGTTTCCCCCATTGGGGCGAACGCCGCAGGGACCAGAATGCGCCCATGTCCTTGCCACGCCCCGCGACGGAACGCCGCCCCGGCGACGAGTTCCCCGACACCGTGCCCGATTCCGCCTGCGGTGCCGCGCCGGCCCTGCCGCCGCTGGCCTGGGTGGGCGAAGCGCCGCGCCGCGACGGCGCCCTCATCGCCTGTCCGCAATGCCGCGCGCCGATGCGGCATGTCGTCCTGGCGGGGCACCTCGCGCCGGCGACGGTGGACATCGACCACTGCGGCCCCTGCGGCCTGGTGTGGTTCGACGCCCGCGAGTCGGTGCACCTGTCGCCGCTGGCCTGGGTTCAACTGCTGCGCGACCTGAACCGGCTGCGCCGCCTGGACCGGCCGCACCAGCCGGACCGCGCCTGCCCCGTCTGCGCACAGGCGCTGAAGGAAGTCCACAACCAGACCCGTTACGGCCGCTTCCCGGCGCTGGAATGCGGCGGCTGCGGCGGGCATCTGCACAGCCAGGCCGGCATGCTGGCCGAACGCGGTCTGCTGCGTCCGCTGCTGCCGGCGGAACGCGGCGCACTGCAGGCCGAGCGCCGTGAATTGCTCTGCCTGAGCTGCGGCGCGCCGGCCGACGGCAAGAGCGAGTGCTGCGCCTGGTGCAAGAGCCCGCTGCTGATGGCCGACATGCCGCGGCTCGCCAGCGCGCTGCGCAAGCGGGCGGCATCGGAGCCGCTGCTGATGCCCAATGGCGGCAAGCCCGTGGGCTGGTCCTGCCGCGGCTGCGGGGCGCCGATGGATCCGACGCGCGAGACGCGCTGCTCGACCTGCCAGCATGCGGTGGTGGCGCCGTCATTCGATGAACTCGACGGCTTGCTCGATGCCATCGAGAACGACTGGCATCTGCAGGATGAACTGAGCTCGCGCGAGCGCCGCGAGCGGGCCGCGGCCTACGGGGAGCTCGCGCCGCGCGATGCTGCCGGGGGCAAGCACGGCATCCTCTGGAAGGGCGAATACGAGCGGCGCTACGACGCCGAGAATGCGCGCCGAGAGGGCCGCGACTGGCCCGTGTCCGGATGGCCCGAGGGACGGGAGGGCCTGCCGCCCACGCTGATGGAGATCGCGCTGCGCCTGGCGGCGCTGCTCATCCGCTGAAGAACGCGCTCAGAGATCGAGCAGGCTGATCGGCTTGGCGCAGGCGGCCGGCGTGCCGCCGCCGCGCACGACGAAGGGCAGCGCGCCCCACGGCCCGGAGTCCCGCGGGCAGCCGTCGCGCAGCGTGCCGCCCGGGCAGGCACAGCCCTTGGTCTTGACGAGCTGGTCCAGCGTCTGCGTCTGCTGCGGATTGAGCTTGGGCAAGTGCGGCGCGAACACGAGTTGCAGCGCCGTCGCCGGCACCGGCGTGTCGGCCGCCGGCACCGGGCCGAGCAGCGTCGCCATCGACTGGGTCTCCTTCAGCGCCGCCGGGGCCTTCATGGCCTTGGCGCGGCGCAGGTAGTTCAGCGCGACCTCCATCGCCGCGTAGCCGCGCGCGGACGACGCGGTGAAGGGCTTGCGGAAGGCCGCGCCATAGGTGTTGGCGATCTGGTCCCAGCGGCCACGATCGACGGTCAGCACCGGACACAGCACCGCGTCGACGCGCTCGGACAGCGTCGCTTCGAAGTCCATCCAGCACGAGGTGCGCGCGCTGATGCGCAGCCCCGTCTGGCGGCGCAGGTCGGCGGCGATCTTCTCGCCGGCATTGAGCTCGATGCGGCCCAGCTGCAGCTGCAGTTGCAGGTCCTGGTCCTTGACCCGCTCGGCGTTGCTGGAAACGAAAGGGATGCCCGCCGCGCGCAGCGCGTCGGCGCCGGCGCTGATCTCGCACCAGTTGCCCAGCACGACGTCGACCTTGGCCTTGATGAACTCCTGCGAGATCGCTTCCGCCTTGCGGGCATCGCAGCCGCTGTCCTTCACGATCAGCTTGGGCGCCGCGTCCCCGGGCCAGGTCTTGAGGGCCAGCGTCATGCCGAGCTGGAGCTGCTCCGACTGCTCGGCGCTGGGATAGCTGCCCGGCAGGATCACGCCGATGGTGGCGGCCGGCGCGGCACTGCCGGCGCACAGGAAGACGGCCGCCGGCAGAACGGCGGTCAGGACCTTGCGGATGTTCATGACGATCCCTCGCTGCATGGCCGTGGTCGGCCGTTTGTTGGACGCTTGTGACTCTTGTTGTCGCCTGGCGCGCTTCGTGGCGCGCCAGGGCGGAGGTATCGCCTGTGCGCGGCCTTCGCGCACTCAGGTTTTCCCGCGATCCGTCCCATGAAAAACGCCCCGGCGAGCCGGGGCGGTAAGACGTCACAACCGTCGCGGACGGTGCAGCGCGCGCGCAACGTGAGGGGAGCGTGAGGAGGCACGCCCGCCCCCAGCGAGGGAAGACCGGGGGCTCAGGCCGGCCAGCCTTGCAGCACCAGCTTGCCGCGCTGGCGCTGGCTTTCCTGGAGCGCATGGGCGCGCTTGAGCGTCTGCGCGGAGATGGGGCCCACCACCTCGGACAGCGTGGTGCGCACCGCGCCGGCGTCCACCAGCGCGGCCACCTCGGCCAGCAGTTGGCCCTGCGCGCCGATGTCGTGGGTCGCATGCATGCTGCGCGTGAACATCAGTTCCCAATGCAGCGACAGCGACTTGCCCTTCAAGGCCATCACGTCGAGGTCGGCGGGGCCGAAGTCGTCGATCATCGCCAGCTTGCCCTGCGGCTCGAGCGCGTCGATGAAGTCCTTGAAGTGCTGCGGCGTGTGCGTCAGGCTGGTGACGTAGCGCAGCGGCGGCAGGCCATCCCGCTGCAACGCGGCGATCTGCGGCGCGAGCGGCTCGCGATGGTTGATCACGTGATGGGCGCCGAGCGCGCGCAGCCACTGGCCGCCTTCGCCCTCGGGCTCGGAGCTGGTGCCGATGATGGTCAGGTGCTCATGCCGGCGCGCGAGCTGGACCAGGATCGAGCCGACGCCGCCGGCGGCGCCGGTGACCAGCAGGCTGACGGGGCGCTGCGGCGCCTGCTGCACCTGCAGGCGGTCGAACAGCAGCTCCCAGGCGGTGATGGCGGTCAGCGGCAGGGCGGCCGCTTCGGCATCGCCGAGCGAGGCCGGCGCCCGGGCCGCGATGCGGTGATCGACGCACTGGAACTGCGCGTTGCTGCCAGGCCGGGTGATGTCCCCGGCATACCAGACACGGTCGCCGACGGCGAAGCCGCGGACCTCCGGGCCGATCGCGCGCACCGTGCCGGCCGCGTCCCAGCCGAGGATCACCGGCGTGCTGCCGTCGGCGCTGGCGCGCCTGACGCGGACCTTGGTGTCCACCGGATTCACGGCGATCGCGGAGACCTCGACCAGCAGGTCCTTGGGCCCGGGCGAGGGCATGGGCAGGTCGAGGTCGAGCAGCGACTCGGCTTCGGTGATGGGCAGGGACTTGAAGTAGCCGACGGCTTTCATGGGAACTCCTGGAGCAAGGGTCAGACGGGATGAATGGGCGAGAGTGTGCGAGTCCCGGCAGAATCAATGAAGTCGGCTGAATTGCTATCAGTTTCAATGCTGCGTTGAAGATTGGCGCCGGGAGGGGAATCGCGCGATGGACATCGAGAACACCAGTGAACTGCGTCTGCTGATCGAGTGCGCCCGGGGCGGCAGCCTGACGGCGGCTTCGCGCGAGATGGGCATCACCCCCGCCGCGGCGAGCGCGATGCTCAAGAAGCTGGAGGCGCGGCTGGGCGTGCGCCTGGCCGAGCGCAGCACGCGGGCGCTGCGCCTGACCGCCGCCGGTGAGCGGCTGCGCGACTACGCGCAGCGCGCGCTGGAGCTGCTCGACGAGGGCGTGGCGCTGGTCTCCGAAGGCGGGGACGCCGCGGGCGGCAAGGGTCGCGACGGCACCGCGCTGCGCGGGCGCATCCGGGTCAGCGCCTCCAGCGACCTGACGCGGCGCATCGTGTTGCCGCTGCTGGACGGGTTCCTGGACCGCCATCCGGGCGTGGAGCTGCAGCTCAGCGTGGGTGACGCCCTCCAGGACGTGGTCCGGGACGAGGTCGATCTGGCGCTGCGCTATGGGGAACTGGCCGACTCGCG
>Ga0099823_1002296_pt1 | contig 17102 bp, 8 predicted proteins | sample CowpearedBW_FD_76831 | JGI IMG/M metagenome (GOLD analysis project Ga0099823, IMG submission 76831) | Root nodule microbial communities of legume samples collected from California, USA - Cow pea red BW | ecosystem: Host-associated > Plants > Roots > Nodule | place: USA: California | collected...
AACTCCATTTCATTGGGTTGGATGTAATGTACCTAAACTCATTGTAGTTTCATCTATGCAATAGAATCTCTTTCATTGCTTTTGTGTTCTATCTACATTATTTTCGTGCATGATGGAATATCTATGCGTTTTTATGGTATCTAATCATTGGAAAGTGTTTTGGAACCCTAGACATGGATAGAACAACCTAGAGGTTTAGTTCTAGACATAGACCAAAGCTTTTGGTCATTCTAGACATCGTTTTTAATGTGCCTTTTGTGTTTAAACATCTAAGGGATTAATATTTTTACATAAAAGTTCAAATCATGCCCCTAAGGGATTAGGGCTTGAATACCTTTGATGGTAATACTTGAGTAGATGAGAGATATATATTGTGAGATGATTGCTTAGAGTTTTCAAACCCAATGAGTCTTTGCCTTGGCTATTTTATCACTTTAAAGTTTAGGAATATTTATGTTTTCACTTCTTTCGAATTAATCTATGGTTACATTCAATGCTTAAATTAGTAACTACGCCTAGTTAACTAAACAAACGCAGTTCCCGTGGGAAAACAATACTTGGACTTACCATTTTTATTACTTGCACGACTTGGTACACTTGCCAAAGTCTTAACATAGGGGTTAGCAAAAGGTGAGAAATCGACCGCACTCGAGAAGATCAAATAAAAAAATAGATGGTAGGTCAGTTTTGAACGAATTTGGGTAACAATGGATACATAAAAATGGGTAAAATGGGTAAGAACGGTTGGGTATGAGTATAGAGTTAAAATTTTAAAAATATCTGATCTGACCAGATAAAAATATTATACTTTTTTAAGAGTAAAAACACATCAAATACTAGTACCTTTGTTGTCGCTTTTCCATTCACAACAATCTATACTTTTCACTTCACAAACATAAAAACCCTAGTCTGTTAGTGGCTCTTCGAATGTGGATTATGTGGTTGATTGAAGGTTGATATGCCTTTGTAGACTAGTTTGATGCTCTACTTTTACCTTAGTTGGTGAGTTTTTATCTTCCCCTAACATCCTCTGAACCCATGATGGAGGTGTTGTCACTCTCAACGATCGTCGTTTGCCCCCTAACTCTCCCATCTTAATCTTGTTGGTTCGTAATAAGCAAAAAATAGAAAAGAACATTGTTTTTTTTGTTGATTTGAAGTCATAGGATGTTGAGAATTATAAATGGGTTTGTGCAGCTAGGTTTAATTGGAGGTATTGAAGGAAGATGCATATGTGAAACACAAGTTGATTAGAGGTCGAAGCAATTAGCGCATGTTGTGGTTTTGAACAATCGTGGTTTCTCTAGGTGTGTTATATTCATCAAAAAGCTCTTACCTCTAGTGTTGAGGATCAAGTTTTGGTTGAGATAGTTGACAAGGAAGAAGTAATGATGTTTTGAACGAAGTTGTGGATTTAGTACTAAACAGACCAACCCATACTTTTGTTTGTTTTTTCTTTGCTAATGAAATTGCTTGAACTTTGTGAACTATTTTTTATGCCTCGGGTTGATAACCGATGCAGAAAGGAGTGTCTTTTTACCTCGGCAGTATATGCCTCGGGTGCGAACCCGAAGCAAAAAGTGAAAAATAACCGCTGTCGTTTCCCTTCCCTGTACTGGTGGTCCAGCCAAGGCACAATTATGGTAATAGGTTTAAACTAAATTTAAAATTTTGTAGATTTTAAGTTGCTTAATTCAAAATTATTCAATTAAATTTTATGTTTCAATTAAACTTAATATTTGGAGTAAATAGTGTATACACTTACCATCTAATTGCTATTTTATAAGAAAATAATCTAATATATAATTCATCATGTATAATCAATTTAGCTTGAAATGATATATTAACTATAATTTTTGATTACTTATATAAAAAGTAATTTTTTATTAGTTGATTATATAAAATATCAAAGCTATGGTAAATCAACTACATGATTTATTAAATTGGTCAGAAAGTTTTTTAAAATAAATCTACAGTTACATAAAACTATTTTTTAAAGTTTTTCATGAGTTTCTTAACCATGTAACTTTCTTCAACACATGAACAAGTAAACGTAGGTGTTTCTTTAAACACCGTTTTAATTAGTAGTTTGTTACTTTCTGCAACTCAGTTTTCTTTTTACTAAATTCAGCTCTCGTACGATATAATTATAATTTCCTTTAAATGAATAGTCAGTCTTGAATACTAATTATTAACGTGTGAAATCACGCCTTTAATTTAAATGTTAGTTGTAACACCCCCATTTAATTAATAAACATAATTAAAATAAAGCGTCACATAAAAGATATAATCGCGTAGTTCCGGAGTTTAAACTTAACTCCTTACAGTTATCCAAGGCACACCACGATGCTAAAACTAAACTGATACAAAGTTCAATAGGAACAAAAATAGTAAAGTAAGAGTTAAACTGGTACATGGGCCACAACCCAACAAGAAAGCCCATAGTAGAAAGATCCAGAGAATTAAGCAGTGGAACCATCACCTCCTTGATGACCACGGGTGTTCCTCACATCTACTCACATCAACAAGTTGATGATCATCACAAAGGAGAGAACCACACATACAAAACACACAACAAACAACAGAAGGGTAAGCTAGAGCCTAAAAATGATTTTATCATGAAGTTAAACATACTTTCACAATCAACAACACATATATCATCCAAGCATGTTATGAACATTCCATCAATACACTACGACTCGACTTGACTCATCTAGATACATATAATCTGGTCGGATTCAGCGGATGCTTGCACTTGTGGTGGATATCTCTGCTCACCCCCGAGCTTCTCACCCCCGAGCTATGTGTTACAAGTGTTACAATGAATCAATTCCCCCAAGTACAAGGTTAGTCCTTAATGGGTTTTGGGCCTCCTGCTACTCTCACCACAAGAGTTAGTCCGCCCTAGGTGAGACTAACTGACTCTTTAGAGTGTCAGGATGCAATCCCTACCTTGAATCCTTATCAAATTATATAAATGGGGCACCACCATGGACACCCACTAATAGGGGCCATGGAATTATGTCCCGATCACTGAAGTACGACCCTGAAGTCTCACCTAGAAACCCCAAGGAATTACGCACTGACACATACCAAAATATATTCATACAACCAAGTAACAATAATCATGCATTTGAACCTCGTACCAACATTTGTAACCAATTCTCATTCGTATTCCATGTTGTACCATGCCACCTCATTCACCAATTTCATGAGTTTAGAGTCTTATCTCATACCAATACCATTGTCATTTCAATAACATCCCTCTCATTCATTTCACATGCTAAGGTCACATCAATATATCAATTCAATCTATACCACATATATTCCATGTCATTTCTCATACTTCATACTTAAAACACATCAATCAATCAACCAAAAAATTTATAGCACTTAAGTGAAGAAAACAGCGAGGCCCACAACGCATCTCGCTTAAGCCAGAAGCCCTCGCTCAGGCGAGAGGAGTTCCCCCGCTTAAGCGACAGGCCCTCGCTTAGGCGAGATCGCGACAGAGGCCTTGGGAGGTTTTCCCGCACTCGCTTAGGCGAGCCCTCCCTCGTCTGAGCGAGCCCACTCCTCGCCCAAAGGTGAGGTCCATCGCTTAGGCTGCACTGCAACGACACACCTCAAGCTCCCACGCGTTCTCGCTTAAGCGAGCGTCTCTCGCCTGAGCGAGATAGTACCTCACTCAAACTAAGACCCTCCGCCTGAGCGAGAGCTCGAGCGCGAGCTAGGGTTTGTCCTCTTCAAGTCTCGCCTAGGCGAGATAGGGTCGCTTGGGCGAGAATAACAGGTCTTGCCCACTGTTCATCCTGCAACAACTATATTTTTATACCCAATCAATAAAATCAACCAGCACATGCATCCACAATAGCATACAAGCTCAAAAATCACGAAACAAAGACAAAACGAACATCAATCATATCAATAAAAGGTTTCTAGCTTCCCTTACCTGGAAATAAGCTAGCACAAGACTCGTAAACCAACAACTAGCGAGCACAACAACTCCGAGACTAGCTCAGTGAATTGTAGATACGCGCAATAGAGGGGAAACTGGATTATTAGCAAGGAACTTCGGTTGAGACCAAGACAGTAAGGATAGATTAGGAGGAAACAGTTGAGAGACTAACTTACTTGAGTCAATGGAGTCCTTCTAGCTCAACAAAAAAAGGGATGCAAAAACCCTAGCAGAGAGTGCGGCTGCTCAAAGAGGCAAGGAGTTCTGTTTTACGAAAATGAGCATAGAGGTTAGGGTTAGGGCACATTAGGTCTCGTTTTCCTCTTTGAGCTAGCCCTTAGACCCATTAGTTTGGGACAACCTTTTTAATTTAGGACAGAAAAGAAATAACGAATTTAATGAGCCTTACATTAGTTATTATTGAAATTAAGTATTTATTCTAAAAAATAAATTTCATAAAAGAAATTATGATTGAATATTAACAAAATTACATCAAACTTCTTACAATTTTATATCGATATTAAATATACACTTTACTTTGATTATGAAAAAATATAAAGAGTGTAGCATGTTAGGAACTATTAGGGGAGAAGTGTGAAAATGAAGAACAAAATTGGGAACATTCGAAGCCGTTATATACTTAAAAATTGAGTCAAGAAATTCTTACGCCTATATGATTTCTTTGCTAAATGGAAAGAGATGTTCTGCATTAAAAAAGATAAATGAAAAATATTAAAAAATAATAAAAAGAGATAAAAAATGAAAAAATACGAGAAATAAAAAGTATATATACTAATACATTTTTAATTCTAGGTTTAATAATGTTTTTGTCCTAAATTTTATTAAAATTATTAAACGTGATTTTTTAATTTTTTTCGTCTAAAGAGTTAATTTAGTTCTTTCATTAAATTACTACTATTATTTAGGGAATAATAACATGATAAAATAAATGATAATGTGACATAAAAGTGACTCGGCTTATCTAATATAATTGGATTTATATCATGTCACATGTTATTTATATTGTGAGTGTTGTGATTCTCTTGACAAAATAATCATATTAACATATGTTTTAACAAAAGAAAAATTGAAAAACCATATTAAATAATTCTAAATTAAAATAAAAATAACTATTCAACTCTATTTTTCTAATAATATTACCTAAGGAAAACCAAACTCATATTTTCTAATATGGTAAAAACCAAACTTAGAAATCACCTGATTAAACAACTTAATCACCCAACAATGAAATAAAGCAGAATTGATGAACATATTTAACTTTAAGATTGGATTGAGACAAGGGTTGGGTTTGGTATGACACATGATATGATACCAACCTCAACCTGAACCTGTGAAGAGAGAACACATCATATCATAATAATAATAACAATTTGCGAGAAGATAAGAACACGTACTACATTTACGGATACATAATAGTGGTTACTTACACTTACATAGATACATACGTTATTATAGTTACCTAGGTACGTACGAGTAACGTTGTTGCTGTTTTCCATCCCATGTATAAAGCAAAAACAGCAAAGCTGAGTCGACAAAATACACCACCAACACTGAACAGTCTCTTTCTTCTTTCTCTCTCTTCTTAAGAAGTTGAAATTCAAAAAGTAAGTCTTATAATATAATACACTCCACCACCATCACCACCAGCATCAACACCAATAACACCACAATTTTCAAGACCCACGCGCCGCCCCACCGCCGTCACGCGCGGCCTTTATGAATTATCGCCGCCATGGGCGGAGTCACCTCCTCGATCGCTGCCAAGTTCGCGTTCTTCCCGCCGCAGCCGCCCTCTTACACCGTGGTCGCCGCCGAGAGTGGTGCGGAATCTGGGCCGCCGAGGCTTGTCATTCCCGAGGTGCCGATGAAGGACAACGTGGACGTGCTCAAGCTTCGGACGCGCCGAGGTAACGAAATCGTGGCGGTGTACGTTAAGTATCATAGACCCACCTGCACCATGCTCTATTCCCACGGTAATGCTGCCGATTTGGGCCAAATGTTCGAACTTTTCGTCGAATTGAGCAACAGGCTTCGCCTCAATGTTATGGGGTACTTTTCCCCTTTTTAGTTTCAATAATTTTCTTTTTCTTTTTAAAAAAAAGAGTAAATTCAGCTTGATGTTAATGTTGCTGTGTTTGGTTTTAATTAGTTTGGATGTTGTTTGCATTAATTTGTTGTCTGCAATGATCTTGGAGGAACGATAATGTTCTGTTCTGTATTTAATTGGTTGGCCTTTTTACTTTAATAATTGAAGTGTTGAGTTATTTTCTTTAGATAATTTAATTATTGTTTTGCTATATTAAGCATCTGGAAGAATTTCTTTGATAAAGCTTCAACTGAATATTCTTGATTTTCTTTCCCGTGTTTTAGATGATATTGTTTTATGGTTGGAGTTGGAATTGAAATTGGTAATGGTTATAGTGTTTCTGTGGTGGCTATGAAGGAAAAAGGTGATCTAAGGAAGGTTCTGTTTTCTCGAAGGTAAAGGGTAATTGTGGGGAATCGGGATGACGGCTGCGAAGTTAAACAGGAAGGGATAAAGGAGTTGACTTTTTTCTAACCAAGTCAGCTGCAGTAATGAATAATTTGATTGCTGAAAGAATATTCTTTTCCTGTTCAGATGATTTTTGGCATAAAAGATAAAAAAGTCTTGAGTTCTGTCTGTGTGGTGTTGAAATTTGAAAGTTCTGCTGCATATTCTTTTGCCTTCTTAGCTTTGCTATTCTCAAGAGCTGAAGCTGGATCTGTCTTGCTGTCCCTGTAACATGTGACTTTGTTGGATTATTTTTCTTGATGAATTTTGAGCTGTTGGATTATAGGGAGCTTCCCTCTGTTCCCGTGTTTAATATTGACTAGTAATTACGAAATCGGAACTTGCTGTCTCAGTAAGTCGTGATACTGAGTGCTAACTTATGATTTAGAATTTGGTCTGGTTTGTTTTTGTTGACCAAATTATTTTTGTTATACTGTATAGATATCCTAAGTACATGTCAGCGTATACACAATAAAGTATTATGTGTTGTTACTGTTACATGTTCTATTATTGTTAAGCTTGATAGGTGCAGCCTATTACTGTAGTTAGTTTGTTACAGTTTCGTGATGTACTTATGTTTTTGTTACTGTTAGTTTGTTAGTTGTAAACTGTAACTGTATTTTGATACAGTCTGTTGTAGCTGAGCTACAATGCAGGTACAGTTTCAGTCCTTCAGTCAGTATACAAAGTTTATTGTCAGAGATGACACTTTTGAATACTTTAGCTTTAATGAATCGATTTTCTGTCTTAGTTGCTGCGAAATATTTTCTTTCTATTACTTTTTCATGTTTTCTTGTTTTACTGTTTTGTAATATGAGCTAATATTTTATAGAAATACCACCTGTTACTTTAGAACTGAACTGCACAACATCAAGAGAGGGTTCATCACATATTTGAATATGTACTTAGAATAAAAGCTGTTGATTCCATTCTTTGCTTTTGATTGGAGATTTTGTCTCTGCTCAAGATCAATTTGGTTCAGTTAAGGAGGTTTTCCTTAATGAATTTATTGTTTACATTGTTGCTGTGAGTAGTAGACTTGATCTATTCCTTATCAATGAAATTAATTATTGATTGTTTTCCAAGTTGAGTTTGAATAATATGCCTATAACTCAAGTTATATTACTAATTGTAACTATCTTGAAGATATACTTGGCCTGAAGTTTTGATTGAGTTGTAAAATAAAATGTGTGGAGAGAGAGAGATAGCTGTTGTTCACTTAAATCATACTTGATCATGGAGAATAGTACTTTGGTTAAATTTCACATGGAAATCAGGTTGCAAATGTATTTTCTATCAGGATTTTTGGCTTACTTCGTAGCAAAGCTTGGTATGAACTGAATATATTACATCTTGAGTTTCTGATATATTATTTTGGTAAAGCATCCTCCCTTAAAATTTCATTAGCTGTGATAAATTTATTGCTGTAGTGTCCATGGTAATTGTTGCTGGCATTATCCTTTACTAATTTTGTATTCATTGATATTAGAAGTATTACTCTTTCATTCATCCTCCTCTCAAATAGGCTCAAAAGATATGAAGAATGAGTAGACCAACTTAAATAAATTTTGTGGACTTATGAGTGTTATATTCTATGCACTTCTTTTAATCATTCATGGGGAATTTTTTATTGTATGTATGTTGTCTTTGGCTTATGCTCTCAATAAAGCATAACATAGCTTGTAATGTTCATCAATATAGTTTTATTCTTCACCAGTCTGGCATTCCATATTGCAATTCATTTATTTTCCTCAATACATATTTGTCTTGAATTCTTCTAAATGTGTATATAAGAAATAAAGTTCTCTCCTGTTTTCTTGCCTACTCATAGGTTACAATCACATGAATTTAAAAGTGCATAGGGGAATGCTTTGTTAACCACAGATGCCTCATGTGAAATATTTCCATTCGCCTTTAAATTTCCTTTAATGATAATACTTTATTTATTCTCATTGATTTATTTTAACAACTTTTCTTTGTACAGTTACGATTACTCTGGGTATGGACAGTCAACAGGAAAGGTTAGTAGGTTTATTTTTCCGCCCATCCAAATCTATGAGTGGAATGAAGTTGTATCTCTATTACATAACCTTTTAATGTTCTTTTAAGTCTTAATGTCCATTGCGTTTATGACACACACTAACACATTCTGTTATTGTAGGAAACGGGACAAGATATTTTAAACTATTAGATTAAAATTTACGATTCAGGTTGTATATTCAAATACAAATTTTACATGATATTTAAAAAAGGAAGAAAATCATGTGATTTATCATATAAGATTAATAATTGCATAAATCATACCACATTAATTTTGATTAATCTTCATACATTGAATCTCTTGATTTTAGTTTCTTTTCTTGATTTTCAACAATATCATGTCAATATTAATTGCAAATCAATATTAGTTCCATTTTAGAATTCAATACTTCCCCTTAAGTTGGGTCATAGATGTCAATCAAGCCTCACTTGGATCTAAGGTTTTAATAATTTGCTCTAGGCAAAAGGCTTGGTCAATATGTCAACAATTTGATGACTTGAAAGAGTGTGCACAAGTTTAATTATCCCATGATCTAAGGTAGTCAAAATTGAGATCTTATGCAAGATCAGAAAGGGAAGCATGGATAGTAAATTGAGAGATTGTAATGCAGATCATAAGATCCTACAAAATTTATGAATTCATATATTTGCACACATTATCATATATATGCATATTAAACATAAGTCATTATATCACACTTGAAACAAATAATTGAACTTCAATTCAACATGATGAGGAAAACAAATATAAAATAAAGTATGCCAATAGATCTAATTATATAGTAAATACCCTATCCTAGATACAAAACCATAGCTTCTCCTAGTAAGGCAATGGATCCATCCGAGCATGGTTGTCAAAATCATATTTTGGAGCATAAGATTGTACACGTCTATGATCTCCTCCCTCTTCAATCTTGAGTCTCCTCAAAATTGTGATTTTGGTGGATTGTGTAGAATTGTCGTTGTAGATTACAACTCGTGGGGGAGAAATCTTTCTCATGATGCAACTACAACAATCCTCTTGGTAGTTCCTCTCCTAGCCTCAATGTTCCTGTCAATAACACATCTCGCTTCCTTGATGTTCCTTACAATGGTTTCTCTTGTGGCGTCAATGTTCCTCTCAGCAATGCCTCTCATGGCCTTGATGTTCCTTGCGATAGCGCCTCTCGTGTCATTTCTTGCTCATAATCATGGTAATCAAAATCAAGATTTTATTGAAGTCCGGAAAGAGAAATATAAATTGTAAATTGAAAGATCATAACACCGATCATAAGATCCTACAAATTTTATGAAATTTATGCATGCACACACAATCATTATATCACTCAAAATTCAAAATTAAACTTCATAATATATAATAAAGCAATACATCCTTAAACATGACATCTTAGTTAATAGGAGTAACTCCTTCCTAGTTACAAAAGAGTAACAAAATAATACTCCATCTAAACTAAATAATTTTGTAGGTTAAATTCATAATCTGCAGAGAGACCTTGAAACTCCATCATTTCCTTCTCCTTCACCATTCAAATCAAAGCCATGTTTAAATCATGCTAATGTAAACTTTCATCCTTCTCAACGTGTACTAGAACCAAATTTCATCCAAATCCAATGCTTCATTTCTCTCATGCCCATTTTCCATAATCCACTCTTCATTGGATGAACAATTATCAATATTAATTTGAGTTGGTTTTCTTGTTTGCTTCTTCTTAGCTAATTATGAATTAGCCATAACAAAAACATCATTCGTGGTGATTTACTTTAGCCTATTTCTTCTCTTTGTGTGGACCTAAACAAATGCAAAGACAAATATGATAAGCACGTAGTAGACTAGTAATTCTGTTGTAGAGATATATTTTAACGTTAACTTACGATCTCAAAGGAACACCATATATGCTCACATTTGGAGGAGCTACATGTCAAGCTCAATACATGAATGATGAATTTTTGGAGTTCTAGATTTTCATCACCATGAGAATCCCACCAATTTTCTGGAGTCTTTAAATTTATCGATTTATTAGCCAAGGGACAATCAAAATATTTAGCTCGTTTTTTTGTCACCAATTTGAACATCGAGTGTTTTTTCATCTTCATCCTCCACCATCCTAGTTATACATTCCATCATACCTCGTTTCTCTTCCAAATTTGCTTTAAATCCAGAATGATAATGCATTTGAGGGTTACAAAAATAGCTAGACACATGCAAAAGTCTGTGAAGTTGCTCGTCGCACCTTTCATTAATAATATTCCACAAAGGTGAATAACTAACCAAAATATATTACATTTATATAGCTTTTTGTTTTCAATTTCAAAATCGCCAACTTAATAAGCAAATATATAGATGGTTAGATTGATAACCTTTTTTTGATTGCATCGCAAGCCTTTTGTATCTTCTACTTAGCTTGGTCCATTGGTTCATAAATCAACCCCATGACTGGTTTTTGATCCAAATCAACCAATTGAAGCGCTTCAATTAGAGGCGATGCACCCTTCAAACAAGTTATGATATTCGTTCAAAATTTCTTTTCTAAATCTACATCTTCAACTGTTTTTCCATCATTTGTTTTAGTAAACCTACTAGACTTCCATTTATTACTAGTAAACATCCTAATTGGAGCTCCCTTGTTTTCATGAAAGCACCCTAATGTCAAGTAAGATGTAGCAAAATGAGTAAGACTTGACCTCACCAAATCTCTTTATTTTGTGAAATATTGTAATATAGAAATTAAAGTAGTTCTTGAATAAACAAAGGTAGTAATTTTTGTACCTTTTGAAATTGTCTTATCATGAACTTGGGATCTTCTCATAATTCTCTAACATTAAGCCAACACAATATGTAGCACAAGGTGTTCAAAATAGTCATTTTTCTCTTTGCTATCAACATTTGACCAACAACTTTGTAGTTTTCTGCAATATTTATCACAACTTGAATAGCATTGTCTTTTCTCACCTGTTCAAAAATTTTATCACTTAAGAAGGATAAACAGGTAATAATTTTCTTTTATTTTGAAGAACGTGGATGACCTAAGTGATCATGCAAAAGCTTAGGAGATGGGGATGCTAAACAAGACATTGATGTTTTAGAACCGAGAAATTTCTTTAGATTCATGTCCTTCCCCACTCAATTCATGACAAAAGAATTGGCGTCAAAGGTAACAAAACAATTCAAGGATTTGGTTAATTAACTTAGGGAAATTAGGTCGAAAGGACAATTAGGGACAAGAAGAACATGATTTAGGTTTAAGGATGGAGAAGGGGAGATTTGACCAACTCCTTGAGAAGTAACTTTGGATCCATTGGCCAAAGTAATAACATGAGGAATTTTAGGATAAGAAATAGAAGAGAATAATGAAGCATTTCCATAAATATGATTATAAGCCCCAGAAGCAATTATCCATGAATTTTTACACTCCAAGGATTGAGAAATGCAAGCTTTTGTAAAATACAATGGGTAAAGGATTGTCCCTTGCTCTTAGATTTTAACCTGGGATATTCTTCATTAGAGAACTTTGGCTTAGAAACTTCAGATTTGGAAATGTTGGTAGCCTTGTCAGGAAAACCATGTAAAGAGTAACAATTTTCTTGGACATGGCTCATTCTCTTACAATATGTACATTGAGGATGCTCTCATGTACTACTACGGTCTCCTTTTTCACAAGTAGAAATTATGGTACAAAAAATAGTTCCCAAGGCCATGTTGAGCAAAGATAGGGAGGTAGTCCAAAAATGTAACAAGGGAACCTAGGGTTTCAAGTTCAAGAGAGAGAAACCTGGGCTTACAAATGAGAGAAATCGTGATTAACACCATAAGACACACCAAATGCTTTCAGAATGAAAAACACTCAGAAAGCTCCTATTAAAGAGTTAGACTGTGGTGGTTTGAGAAGATTTGGACCACCGAAAGGCAGCGCGTGAGACACATATGCCTAGGGCAGTGCCGACGTTTGGATGACACATGATGACGCATCAGTTAGAGTATGGATGCATGTTCACTAGAGTCGGGTCATGCTCCTTGAGGCGCACATGATTGAGGTGTTGGAGGACAAAAATCGACAACGGATCGTGATACCAACTTCAGAAGAATAAACCGAAGAAAGATACACATGAATATTAGAATGAATTTTAGAGAGTATATATTCCCCTCTTTTACGGTTTCATATTTATAATAGCTTGGGCTATGTCAGATACAATGAATAGAAGAGAATTCTAGAAGTGATTTCAAGGAAGTGGGTCCAACACAACACACAACACCTAACATTATCCAGCATCTCAAAAACTTTCTCAGCTATTTTAGATATAGTAGGTGCATCTATTGACTTCATAAACATAGTTCCCTTTGGGCTATTCACTAGGAGGTTGATTATTGTCCTTCTTTTCTTATTAATCCAACCATTAATCATAATGGCATATCTTATTTTCTTCTAGTCATTGCTATGTGCTTGTAAAGCAAGTAACTTCCTCCTTCAAAGATTTGATTCTAATCCCATTATAGGATCGAGGTTTAAATCCATTGCCATGTCTTAAAACCAAATCAAACATAACATTGAGTTCTTCACTCTGCTACATTGGTGTTGTTATAGAAGAACCTAGCAATTGCTTCACTTGCTTTCTTCACATCTTTTTTAAACATGTTGATGGTAGCTTGTATACTAACTACTCTCTTCTTAAAGATATTTTTAGAATTGTTGCGTGTTTTCTTTTCTCTCCAGCTTTTTCCATTTCCTATTCCATATTAAGGCTTGATTACTTGTTTAAGTTTTGCTGCAAACCAACAATAATCCCACATTTCCTTCTTCACTTCATGAGTAACACCCTTGTAATGGATAAACTCGTCTTGTTATAACCTTTTGCAGTATTTGCATTGAAGTTTTATGGTATCCCCAATAACTGAAATACAATGGTTCCAAGATATATCACTCTTATTTCTTGGAGCATTTTTGGGAGTCACGGGCATACGGAAGTTTGAAGTCATTTTGGTGTGCATATTGGGTGCACTTTGGGTGGTAGTGCATTGGAAAAAAAGTATGGAGAAAGATGGATTTGAGAAACAGAGTAGTGTCGTGCATTGGAAAAAAAATATAGGAGAAAGATGGATTGAAATGAGAGTGACTGGAGTTTGGAACTGAAATTAAATAGCCAAAGGAAAAGCATAAGTTTTTTGGTTTTGGACGAGGGAGAGCAGCAGTTGTGACATTTATTAACCAAGGGAGCAACAATCATGGCAACAACATTTTTTCATGAAAGACAAGCACTAGTATTTGTGCGAGGGTGGTAGTTTTTTATTTAAGGAAAAGAGATCGTCAAATTTTTTTCATTGGGTTTTGAAATGAAAAAAAAAAGGAGCTTAAGATTTGGGTGGCAATTTTTTATTTAGGGAAGAAAGGAAATCACATTTTTTTTACTCATAGTTGGGTTTCAAAGAAAAAAAAATTGTGATTAAGTTTCGAGTTCCAAAATCGGGACAAGCAAATTCTAAACACAATTAAAAAGTCTACTTTTCCTTTACAATAAATTGAACCTTATTGTGACCTAATTATTACTATTGTGGGTCAATTTTTTTCCCCAATTGTTAAAGTGTTTTCAAATCCAATTTCAAACTCCTCTATACCCGTGACTTACAAAATTGCTGAGGGAAATACGAGTGATATAGCTAGGAAGCATTGTATTTCAGTTGTTGGGGATATTAGAAACTTCAAGGCAAATACTACTAAAAGGTAATAAGAGGGCAAGTTTATCGGTTCAAGCATCACCTGACTAGTACTTAAAAGGATTTTGGAGCTTGCAAGGGTGTTACCGAAGAAGTAAAAAGGACATGCGGTATATTGTTGTTGGTTTCAACAAAATTTGATCAAGAAATTCAGCTTCAATAAGGATTAGGAAACTATAGAAGGTGGTGAGAAAAGAAAAAAAAATGAAGCATCTGGCATTGGCAACAGTCTTAGTCTTAGAAATATTGTTAAGAAGAGGGTAGTTTGCACATAAGCCACCATTAACAACATGTTAAAGAAGGTTGTGAGAGCGAAAACATGTTAAACAATTGCTAGGTTTTTCTATGATATCACCTTACCTTTCAATGTGGCAAAGAGGGAAAATCTAGTGCTATGTTTGATTTGGTTTTAAGGCATGACTTTGGGTTTAAACCTCTATCCTGTCATGAGATTAGAGTCAAATATTTGAAGGAGGAAATGAAAACATCACTTGCTTTACAAGCACATCGGGATGAATGGAAGAAAATTGGATGAACGATTATGTTTCTGAAGTCAGTAGATTAATATGCTATATCCAAAATAGTTGAATTGTTTTTTTTTAAGATGATGGATAACATTGTTTAAGAGGTGGGGTAAGAAAATGTTGTCTAAGTTGTGATAAATGTGCAGTAAACTTCAAAAGTACAATCAAATGTTCAAGGGAAAGAAGAAAAGACTATTTTGCAGACCATTTGTTGCATATTGTGTTGACTATGTTGAAGGGTTTTGAGAAGATCTCAATTCACTAGGAGATAATTCCAAAAGGTAAAAAGTTTTACAACCTTTATTTACTCAAGAACTTCTTTAATTTCTATACTCCGACATTTCACAAAAAGAAGCTATATATTTTGGTTGTCCCTTGGTCACTAGGTCAATTAATTTTAAGACTGAAGCAAATTGGTGGGAGTCTTACAGTGATGAACATCTTGAACTCCACAAAAAAGAAATAGACGAAAGCAATGTAGAAAGCAATGTACAATGAATGATGTTATTTTTGTTATGACTAATTCAAAATTAGCTAAGAAGATGCAAACAAGAAAGTTAGTTCAAATTAATATTGATGATTGTTCATCCATGATGAGTGGATTATGAAGGACCAACATGAGTAAAATGAAAGCTCAAATTTGGATGTAGACAACTTAGATTTTGATGAAAACTTGGTTCCTGTCTAGTTGAAGAGGATGGAATTCTACATTAGCATGATTTAGACATTATCAATTTGAATGGTGAAAGATATGGAATTGATGGAATTGAAGGTATATATGGAGATTATGATTTTAGCCTACAAGATTATTTGCTTTGAATGGATGATTATTTTGTAACTTGGATAAAATTTCTATTTGGAAATAGGTTGAAGCTATTGGTTTATAATTTCGTAACTAGGAAGGAGTTGCTCCTATGTAACTAGAATGTAAATTTTGTAGGATCGTACAATTTGTGTTACGATCTCCCACAGTCCATTATTTTCTTTTCAATCTTAAGATCTCAATTTTGACTACCTTGCATCTAGTTACCAAATAACAATCCATCTAAAGCAAATAATCACCTGCATGAGTGGTTTACAATTTTCTCTATAATTTTAAGGAACTTATAATTTTCTCCTTGTTAATTTAAACAATTTTGTGGGATTTACATCTAAATTTACTTATATTTATAAGCAACTCCTGTTGAATATGTTTAAGCTTGTAATATAAGTCTTATAATTTCTCTCAATAAGAGTTCCCACCTTGTTGTTCTCTGCATAAACTGTTTTCATTCTAAAATGTGAAAACTATTACAAAATTATACATGAATGATCAAGATTAGTAGTTAGTTACATTAGTTATATATGTGATCATTATAAAATTATTTAGATTTATCTTCTAGGCGTAGCTGCACACTTTTTACCGTCTAATTATCATCATTTTACTGCACAATTTTCTTTTTTCCCTCGTTTGACTATCATATTTTCCAATTATGTGCATTGTATCCAATTTCCGTTACACATAGTTGACTTTTAACTGCTGTAAAATGATTGTTGACTGCATTAGGTGTTTGGTTCATCTTTGAAGAATTGATTCCAACCGAATAATTTTTTTGACGCATTCAACTGAATTTTTAACTCTTTAATCGATTTTGGAAACTTGTTTACTTTTTAATTGATTTTGAAAACCAAAAATATACTGTGTTGTGTTGCATTAAAAAATCGATTCTAACTAAACTCTACATCATTTTGACTTCTGAACCAAACACGGATGTGAAAGGACATCTAGGTATATTATAAATATTGCATAAGATAATAAATTAAAGTAAATAAATGAATAAAATAATATTTTTTACATTTGTTCTCTCTAGTATGAAATATTATATGAAAAGCTATTAAAAGCTAATTGATAAATTTATTTACTAAACACATTTATTTTAACTAAACAAGTTTATAAATTATACAGATTATAAAGAGTAAAGTATGTTTGGCGTCCCTTTTAAAATTTCAAATATATTGAAATTCGTCCTCTAATTTTTATTTATTTTTTTGTTTCAGTTTTGTCCATCTAAATTTTAAATATTGATGTTAGTGACAACGATAAAAGGAAAATTGATCTACAACATAGTTTTAATGTGTAAATTTTACAACTAAAAGTAGTTTTACTTACGAGTATAATTAACACCATGTTAAGATTGTCATGAACATAAATTCCATCTATCATTATTACTAAAAATTAGGTGAAACAAGGTTATTGAGTGGTCGATAATATGAGTGACATGATTTATTTTTAAGAGAGACAACAATTGTAATTTTAAGCATTATATATATATATATATA
>Ga0099823_1002297_pt1 | contig 17101 bp, 10 predicted proteins | sample CowpearedBW_FD_76831 | JGI IMG/M metagenome (GOLD analysis project Ga0099823, IMG submission 76831) | Root nodule microbial communities of legume samples collected from California, USA - Cow pea red BW | ecosystem: Host-associated > Plants > Roots > Nodule | place: USA: California | collected...
CAAAAAAATAAAAATAAATATTTAACAACATATTTTAATCGTAAATTCAAATAAAATACAATACATAACATTCATAAATTTTAAACAAAGTCTAAATAACCCATTTAAATCGTGTTAAATGACATTTTACAAAGAAATGATTTTTTTTTAAATTAATTGATAAAAAATAACTCATTCAAAATCAATATGTTAATATTTTAATAATGTTTTTTTTTAAATTTAAATTAAAGTATAGCAGGTACGGGTATCCACATGTACAGATACTATGATACCCGTATACAACTGGTTAACATGCGGGTATTGAAAATACATGTACCTATTATCCACGGGTATCTATTTAAAATAAAATATTCATTTCCTACCCGTCGAGGGTATGAATTTTTTTGACATCTCTCTATACATAATGAATAACCTTGAATTGGAAAATCCATCATGTATGAGTTTAATGAATTAGAAAGATCAGGAATCAAAAAGTATATGAATTACTCTATAAAAATAGTTTAAATTGAGAAAATAATTTTTTTTTATTTAATAAAAAATAATATATATATATATATATATATATATATATATATATATATATAAAATTTGGTATCCCTAAATATTTTGTCCAAGTTCTGCAACTGTCCTCTACAACCTCTCCCCCATTTAAATTCTATCAAATTAACTTTATTTCTCTAAATTGTTAGTAAGAGAAGTCAAATCCATTGCATTCCCATCTCTTCTCACCTTAATATCTCTCTTTATAATCAAAATATAAATTCATTTTTTTAATTAACCGAACATAAAAACACAACCAAAACAATTCATATACAATTAATTCGATCAATTAAATGATGAAATATAAAAATTAACATGTTAAATTTAAATTATACCGTATTTGTCAGGTTGAGTCTGAACTTCAAACCTAATACTTTCTCATTAACAGGCTATATTAAATTTGTAAACAACTAATTTTGATAAATTATATCGTCAAATAATCACATTTAAACATCATTCAAATGATACATCAAACATTTAAAATATTTTAATATTGTAAAAAGATAGAAAAAAAAAACACTATATTCACATCGAAGACAAGACATGGAATTTTTCTTCTTTTGGTTCAAACCATTTGACTATTTACTAACATGCGCGAAAGGTCACATGCAGAAGCTATAAAGTAAAAGAATAATTCTCCTTTTATTTTCTTGACCGAACATCGATTTATATCAACATCTTTTCTATTTAAAAATTATACTGTAATTTTCTATTATATATATATATATATATATATATATATATATTAGTTTGATTATATAACTTTTTAATCAATTTTATGAATATATTTGTTTATAGTAACGAACAATTACCAAAATACTTTGATCATTAATAGAAAATAACATTAAGATGGAAGTTTCCATATATAGTGTTAGATTTTAGATAAACTTTACAACAATAAAACTTTATTACAATAATAAAATTTCATCAAAAATAAAATAATAATATTTGTGATGAAATTTGTTAATTCATCAAGAATTTTGAAAATAAATTCACACAAAAATATTAATTATATTATATAAAAAGACCTTAATTTTAATATGGTTTCTACTTATCAACACACAAAAATGTCATGCTAAATATTAAATTATCCAACACTAAACATAATATTGTTCCGCATAACCATAGACAGTTTGAGTATAACATGAAATTGTCCAACACCAAAGATACTTTCAAACCTTAAATATGTATAAACGTATAAGAACACACAACATTTAATGTATAAGTTAAGTTTCAGGAATACATCCAAAGTCATCGAGTTCTAATAATTTGAAGAGTCTTGTCCAAAATATTATCAAATCGCGTCAGCATATATCATGTCTATTCTATGTGGATGCATGCGCATGACATTCAAATATACCTTAACATATCATTCCGTTCATCATTATTTGTTGCTGATTTATGATTTTTAATGTTGTTTCATATAGTTGCCACTCATACCTCATACCTTTTATAATATCATTACTACACTTGGTTTGAAAAAGAAGGTGAAGGGTATAAGAGTATTTTTCTTATGAAAATTGTACAATTACTTTCTACTATTATTGGGATGGATAATTTGTTTAAAAACTTTAAGTTTTACTCACACCATTATTATTATTCTATTAAAGTGGGTTGGAGTAAACTAGTAATTAGAAGAAACATTATTTCATTTTATTAATTCTTTAAAATTATATTTTCAAACATGCTTTTACATTTATTTATTTTTTTGAAAAAACAAAAGTTAAAATATAGTCTAAAATTTAAATTAATGATATCAAATATATAATAAATTTTTATTTCACATTGCTATTTACTTTTAATATCACTGTGGTTAATATTTATCTTTTTCTCCTCTCCCAACTTCTAATATTATTCTAAGTTGTTCCATAAACTTATCTATCATCCATTTTAAAATATGCATATAGAAGCATGTTTATGAATGAGAGTGGAGGGTGGAAAGGCACGCTTGGTGTCAGAAATTAGAAGGCCAAGGCATGCATGGTGCATAATCTAGTTATAGCAGTGAAGCACACGAGACCTTGAAAAGTGAGAGTAGTGAAAACTAAAACCTGTTTGTGTTTATATATAGACACACCAATGAGAAGGTTAATGCAGAGCATAAGCCATGCCTTTGTGCCCTTGGCATAAGCGACCAAAGTGGACCATATCCCACAGCCTTCTTCACAGTTAGGGGCAGAACATCATGGCGTAGCCTCTTAGTATCCAGGGAGAGCATGCATACCACATTATTCAAAACATTAGTGTCTTCAATTACTTACTCTTATGTTTTTGGTCTGTCTTATTTTCTTCTTCTATTCCAACCATTTCAGATACTTTTCATTCAGACAACATTTCTCTTCTTCGTATGTCATGCTCGTGCTCTTTTCTTCTAATATCATCACACTTTATGATTTAAAAATATGATTTTTTTTTTTGAATCAGTTATAATAAATAAGTTACAGTACTAAGCTGTATCTATACTTCTATATTATTATGTAAAAGAAATTTTAACTTTTAAATAATGTTTTTTAAATTAATTTTACCAATTTTATTTTTAAGTGATTTCTTTTTTTTAATTTAACCGCTTTTTAAATTTAATTATTTTTTAAATTAAAATAACTACTTACAAAAATTATTTTACAAAATAAAATATTTATCTATAATAAAATTATAAATTATAAAATATAATTATATATATTATAAAAAAAGTGATTGGTAGATCACTTCATTTGAATCGGTGAAATAGATTAGACTATAATAGGATATTCAAAAAAAAATTTATGAGGATTTTTAAACTAACATGACATTTATACAAAATGAAAGATGAAAATTATTTAGAAAGTCAAATCGGATAACTTAGTATAGAGAAATTAAGATCTTTTATTTTTTGGTGTAATACTGGGCAACATGCGCCGGATTAAAATTCAAAGTTAGTGAATTTCTTAGATAGTGAACTCCAGTTATGTTTGGGTGTCAGCAGTAAATTTTCGGCCAATATTTTAGAAATGATAAAATTTTGGTTGAATTATTCTTTTGATATATTTTTTCGTTTAAAAGAGTAGTTGATTCTTTGGTGTTTTTGAGTATCAATTTAGTTTCGATATCTTTAAAATTGATGCAATTTGTATTTTTTTTTGTTAAATCTTTTGAAGCGGAGCAATGATTTTTCATCAAAATTGACCATATGATTATATCAATTACACCATCAAAGCAAAACATCCTTATTCACAACTTATATTTTAATGAAAAAACATTGGTTCGATTCAAAAAATTTAACGAAAAAGAACAAAATTGCATATTTTATAAAAAATTGAAACAAAATTGAAAATAAAAAAATTATAAGATCAACTTGATATTTTTGAATGAAAACATAAACAAAAAAAGTGATCCCAAAATTTTTATATAAACGGGTAAAAATATTGTATTTACTTTTTTTATGAAAATTAAAAAATAATAAAATTATAATTATTGTTATTATTATAATAATAAAATTAAACATTAATAATTTTTATATTTTTTCTATAATTAATTTTCATTTATAATGATTAAGTTTAAAAAATAATCAAATAAAAAAATGGTTAAATTACACAAATAATCACTTAAAATATAATATTAATAAAATAATTTTATTTAAAAGATAAAATTGAAAAATAGATGTGAAAAAAAAAACTTTTCCTTATATATAAATATAGATGTATAAAATTTAATTAGAATATTAAATATATTAAAAATATTAATTTTTGAAAAAATGTATTTGAAATTATATAAATATAAAAAAAAAATTGGGAAGGTCATGGCTTCATTTGTCCATATGTAGGTATGCCGTTGGGTGCCATGTTTGATGATGTGTTGATATATTAACGGGTCTTTCGAGAGAGGATAATCGAAAAGAGTTAACACCAATGAGACATGAGCACAACCCACACATATGGGATTGACACCACTTTTAATCCAAAACCTTAAAACGATGAATTGATGGGTCTTCATCCTTATATGATGCTCAACTTTCTCATTTTTACTCAATGTGTGATTTAGACTCACACTTGAATTCCCAACAGATATATCTAGTTAGAGAGAGCCAAATGAGACTTCTCAACAAACGGGATGATATGAAGAAAATATCATATTTAGGGAAGTGAAGAAGTTAACCTTGTGGTACTCCTTGGAGGGCTATGTGATTTTATCACAAGATAGTTATAACCCTTGAGAGGTAATGGTGAGTATGACAAATGTGTGATCTCAGATTATACGCAATACATCGAGTCCTCTGAAGGTCATGTATGGTGTATGATGGTCTATGAAAGAGTCATAAACACCTTTATGATTTTTGGTTTTGAACTATGTATCTTGATGTCTAATTTTATTATGTATGATATTTTATTTTAACTATATTTTATAAATGTTAGTATGATATTAAATTTACTTTACCTTATGAATGAGTGCACAATTATGTCCTCATTTAGCCTTTAATATTGACTTCTTAATTGATTTTTTTGCTTTAAAAGATGGTTTTAATTATAATTTGTTATAATTGGGTTCATTAAGTATGAAAAACATGTTAAAAATTATTTTTTAGTTGCATAAATGTTATTTGAATATTTTGAAGTTTCTTAGTGAAATTGCAACTAACTTGAGCTTATGGTGTAAAAATAATTTGATTAAAACTTCATGATACTTTAAAGATAAATTTAAGAATAACAAATAAACAAACCACAAAAAGGTCAAGTCAATCATTGTACAAAGAAGACAAAAGAAACATAAACAAGTGAAGGAATTTTATTATACCAAGAAAAGAGAACATACAACAAAAAATGACCTTGTGATTTTCTTTATTTTTTTCAGAAAATTTTTTTGATAATTGATAAATTTTTATAATAAAAAATAATTTAAGGGAAAATATATTTTTGAATATTTTATTTAATATTTTTAAATGATAATTTATCCTATTCTTTTGTCCTTTTGTTACGAGGGTGTTATTGACATAAGGAGAAGATGATGTCAAAATTGATAATGCTGTCAAAAGATAATAAATTATCTACACAATTATAAAAATAAATATAGTGAAAGATGTCAAATATTGCTCTGTAGTCAAATTATGTTTTCGCAATGGATAAAGATAGTTTAATCCACTTTTTTTTGACCCACTTTTAACTTATATCTTCAATCATCATTAGATAATTTATTTTGATTCTTTCGAGTGATATGATGTGATGATCTAATAGTGATTAAAGTGGTGAGTTAAAAGTAGATAAAAAAAATAGATTAAAGTATCATTTTTCTTTCGCAATAAGGTGCAATAAGGTGGAAGGATAAAGATTGATATGCACCGATAAATTTTCAAGTTTTAATAAGTATAAGGTTTCAATATTTTTGTTCTCATATTTGAGTGTTTCGTTTAGAAGAGATATGGTTAATAATTAATTTATATAGACTTACCTGAATTTGATTAAATTTTAAAAGAAGCTAATGAATAATTTAACTGCTTAAGTATACGGTGGTTGGAATGTTAAATAATAAAAAATGAAAATTGCTAAATATAAGTAAGTCGAGGACATTATATATAATTTTTAATATGATTGGGAATAACTACCAAGTATAATTGAGATTGATGTTCTATTAAACTATGAAATAGTGTAATTATTATTTGGAATGAATTATAACTTTTCTTTTATGAGGTAAAATGTTAATTTTTTTTTTTCCCTTTTTGCATTTGCATTCTTTGAGATTGGTGTTGAAGCAACAACTTTTATATTTTAAGTGAAAGAAAATTTATGTAACTTTTATAATTATAAAAAGATGTCACTAGTCAAATTGGGTTAGAGGTGCGCACTACACATTGACTGTTTTTTTTTTTATAGATATCTTTTTTCATTACAATCATTTAATATATTTTTTATTATGTAGGTTCTGATTCTATTTTTTTTAAATATTATAGTGTTGTTTAATAATATTTGAATGTTTTTAATAATTAATTTTCTTCTTGATATATAAGTTAATAATTTGATTTTTATTAATATTTTTATAATATTATTTTTTAATTGTGATTTTAGGATTAAAATATTTTTAATAACATTTGAGTGATTTTGATATTTAATTATTTTAATTAACAATTTAATTTGTTTCTTTTTACCTTTATAATATTACCTCCTAATTATGATTAAGGTTTAGTGAAATAAGTTTTGTATTATTATAAATAGGTGGGTCAAATTAATTACTTTAATTTTATTCTAATAAATATATGAAACAATGTCAAGGAAACAAATATTATTAAATAAGTTAATTCACTTGACCCATCAATATATAGGTCAAATCAGAATATGAAATTTTAACTTGTCAAAAAGTAAATTAATTTGTTTTTAACTAAATATGTAATTAATAAGATTTAATGAGATTTGTATTGGATGAAATGAAAATCCTTAAAATAACTAAATTTTTGTATATATAAATATAAAATTTAATAAGATTTGTATTGGATCAAAGGAAAGTCCTTAACATGTATTAGCACTAAATTATATGATTTGTATTTTAAAAAAGTCCTTTTAGATATATATATGTTTTTTTTTTCTACCTACACTCCTTCATAAATTTAATACCACCTTCACTATTCAATGGAGAAAAAGGAGATTAAGTAATTTTTTTCACATAAAAGCATGAGCAATTCCATTATGCCCGCCCAAAATCATATGTCACATTCTTGCAATACAGGTGTAATGAATTCTTTGACCGTTCACTAAAAGAAAATAGAATTTCATGTAACATTTACTTCAAGTAAGGAATCTTATAAAGGCTCATTCTATTTTCACACACACACACTATTTAGGACGTTATGTTATGTTGTTGTCAATTGTTGTCAACAATAGAATTATCCCACTCACGTTCATACCTATTAATTCAATCAATGTAATATTATATTGTTTGAAATAACTCACAAACTTGGGAAATCATAGAAATACATACAAATAAAATAAAATTATAAAGTTAGGTCATTCATCTTTCCAAAACTTCAAACTATACCATATTATTTAAAGAAAATTATTTTAATGTGTTGGTTTTTCTGTAGATATATATACTACTACTACTACTTCATGTCTCTGTATTTAAAAAAAAAAACAATGATAGTTATATAATAAATAATGAATAATTTGTGATGTATTATTAATAGATCGGAGTTGTTTGAAAAATATCAATAAAATTATAAAGAAAAATAACAATAATATATATATATATATATATATATATATATATATATGCATAACTATTCTTTTAAATAAATAGTTTTTTGTTTATGCGACATGCTATACATTTAAATTTTTTTAATTTTAGTGCTTTTAGTCTCTTAAAATATTTTATTAATATATATTTCATATTTTGGTATAGGAATAAAAAATTTAATATATTATATTGATGTGTATGTGTTTAACTCCTATTAAAAGAAGAAAAAAGAATGATGAATTTGAGTGTGTTTATAATTAGTATAGGAATTGAGGTTGAGAGTTAATTATTTATATACAACGATTAATTTAAAGACAACATTGTATGAGAGTTACTAAGAAATTATATTTTAAATATAATAATTAAGTTTAATAATATTATTTAAAAAATTATAAGAAATTTAATTTAGCATTATAAAATTGTGTTTTTAAAGTAAGGATTGTTTTCACTTGTATATTATAATTTGATTGTCACCCGCAACAATCTCTCCCTCAGCTATTACCCGTTGCGAATTGAACTCATGACCTTGACTTTGATACCAATTGTTGGATCGAGCGCTTCCCACTTGACCAAAAGCTATAGTTATTAGTCAGGGCGCAACTCTTTCTACTTAAGAGCGTATGAGCCCAAGTGCCATGATTCGATTGTGACTCGGCCCACCTGACCTCCGTCACGGGACAATTGCTGCCACCCACAACAAATACTTAGTGTAAGAGATGCGTTGGCATAATATTGTTATGATTATTATTAATTAAGGTAATCAATTTTATCACTTGGACTTCTGAGTTGAAAAACTCTATAAATAACACTTGTATTCTTGAGGGAAAACACACATTCTCGTATACTCATCATCTCTTGTTAAAAGATCCCAACTCCCTTAATCACTTGAGTGTCAACAAGTCTTTTAACATCTGAGTTATAATTCTGTTATAGAAAAAATATGTCATAAAACTCTCCCTAGATTATATACATGGCCATCCAAAAAATGTTCACGTTTTGCAATCTTTTTTCCATCTCATACGAATGGCCTTTTAATTATCACTAATATTTAAAAAAATGCGATTTTAATTTACATCTTTTAAGATTTTGATGTTTCTATTTCGGAAAGGCTGCAATGTTAACTCCATTATTGTTTTACACAGTTTTAATTAAATATTTTGACATGGTATCTTAAAAGGAATATGTTGTGTTCATAAGTTATTGGACTAAAATTAACGAATGAGAGCGAATGAAAAATTGCACCAAAATTATGAATTTATTTGAAATGAGAAAAAACTAGAATCAATGAAAATAGGAAGGAACTAAAAGGACTTATAAGAAATTAAAATTAAAGTTGAGTGAATTAAAAATATTATAAAACCTCAAAAGGGGTTGCATAAAATTTAAATCCTTTCTTTCCTTGCTGCGGAAGACATTGGTTCACATTGAGGTTACGCGGGGTAACGTTAACAGCGCTAGCTACAAACACAGTATCTAAAATTAGAAGGCTATGTGGTGGTATAGTCCCAAAAGTTTGCAGTGTGCTTTTAAATATTTTCAATAGGGTTTTTTGTCTGAGAAATAAAATATCGAAGTTATTTATATTGGTGTTTTATTGAGAGGAATTAAAAATAAGAAAAAGGAAAAGACGGAATATATTTGTTTAGAAGAAAAACACGAAAGATAGACACAGTGGCAGTATTGTATGTAGGAGAGTTTAAATAAATAAGAGGTACCACATTTCTCCCTCCTCTCACTCTGCACAATCTTTCATTCATTCCACTTCACAACAGAGTATGAGCAGAGAGAGAGAGAGAGAGAGAGAGAGAGAGAGAGCCATTGAAACCAAACGGTGTAGTAATGCAAATGCAAGAATAAACCCTTATTCTCCTTGCATTCCCGACAAAAACTAGGATGAGTTGTAACAGTAGTAGTAACAATAATAGTAGCATTAAGTGCGCAATTCAATTTCGCATTTCGCAATGCCATTTCTGAATATTCCACACCCACGCCCTTTCTGTTTCTTTCGCTTCCCTCATTTTCCCTATTTCAATTAATATTTCAATATTTCACTTCATCTTCTTTCTCTTATGAGGCTTTCCATACTGCAACCTCAGCCGCAGCGCTGTCACCATCCCATAAAGCGGTGGCCTCGCATGGACGCCTCCTTCCACCGCCGCAAGGACAAGGTCGTTGTCATCATGGGCGCCACCGGCTCCGGCAAGTCCCGTCTCTCCATCGACCTCGCCACCCTCTTCCCCGTCTCCGAAATCATCAACTCCGACAAAATGCAAGTCTACCGCGGACTCGACATCACCACCAACAAGATCCCCCTCGCGCAGCGCCGCGACGTCCCCCACCACCTCCTCGGCGACGTCGACCCCTCCCTCCCGGAGTTCTCCCCCGTCGACTTCCGTCGCCGCGCTGCCCACATCATCGACGACATCACCAGCCGGGATTGCCTCCCCATCGTCGTCGGCGGCTCTAACTCCTTCGTCCACGCGCTTCTCGTGGAAAACTTCCAGCCCGACTCCAACGTCTTCCAACACGGCGAGGGGCTTATATCCTCCGAGCTGAGGTACAGGTGTTGCTTCCTCTGGGTCGACATAGCCTTCCCTGTGCTATCGCAATACCTGTGCCACCGAGTCGACGACATGCTCCAATCGGGGATGGTCGACGAGTTGGCTCAGTTCTTCGACCCTGAGGCTTCCCGTCGAACCGGGTCCGGTCTCAGAAAAGCCATTGGGGTTCCCGAGTTCGACCGCTTTTTTAATATGTACCCACCCTGGGCCGGCCCCGCGGGCCCGGGCGAGGATCCTCTGCGGAAGCGTGCGTACGAGGAAGCGGTGCGGGCGATCAAGGATAACACGTGCGAGTTGGCGGAGCGTCAGATGGAGAAGATCGAACGGTTGAAGCGCGCCGGGTGGGACCTACGGAGGATCGACGCTACGGAAGCGTTTCGAGTGGTGCTGACGTCAGGGTCCAACAATGGGTCCGATGTATGGGAGAGACAGGTGTTGGAACCAAGCGTGAAGATTGTGAAACGCTTCTTGATGGAGTAGGTCTTCCAGCTAAATCCAGCTACTACTCCTACTCTCTTTTTTTTATTTTTTTCATTTTTTTTTTTTCTTTTTCTATCTGTTTATTTAACCCTAAAAAATGGAGGAGGAAAAATTGGGGGAACGGAAAATGTACAAAACAAAAATGGGAATGGGAGTTGCGAATTGTGCTGTGGGAGGAATGATTATGAATGGGTTTTGGTTTCGGAGTTGCGGAGGATTGTTGGGTGTTAAGGTTTGGCACGTGCGAATCCACAAATTTTCTCGAGGCTGATTTGGCTGTAAAAAAAAATGGAAAGTAGTATAGCAGATGTTGAGAAAAATTTTGTTAGCAGTAGGGTTTTATTTTTTGTTTTTATGAATAATAATTACTATTATTTATTGAAATTGGAAGCGGAATTGTGAATGGCATTGTCGAACAGGTTGATATATATGTGTGTCTGAGTGGCATGAATGACATGATGAGAAAATCACGTAAGAAAAGTTTGGAACGGCAAGGAAATAGGAACCAGGCACTCTCATCCATGTTTATATTTATAGAGATAAGAGATGAGAAGAATAGAAAGAGTGTGGAAAATGGAATGAGACCAAATTCTTTCCCTCTTTTGAATTAACTAAAAGACAACCATTCACTTTTTTTTTCTCCCTTTCTCTCTCTCCTCCTTTCTTTTGTGTGTTTTGGCTCTGAAGAGGAACGGGATGAGCACTCCGGATTCTGAATTTGTCTTGGCTGCCTTCACAACACAACACATTCCTTCTGCTTTCTGCTCGCTTCGCATCAACATTTGTCATTTTGTTGAATCAAATCTTAATTCTATTCATTCTGTCTCCACTCAACGCATTTATGTCACCCACTCACCAAATCTATGCATCAAACGGAACACATTCTCCATTCTGTTTCCTTCCAGATACGCCTCCTCTTTCTCTGCTTAATTCACGTCAGCTTTAACTTCAACACAACACCACTCACCATCAACTTTTTTTAATCATAATAAACCCAACCACCTTCGCAATATTTAATTTCCTCATCCCATTCACTCATCTTATTCCACTTTCATGGTTTAATATTAATCTACCATTTTAATTGGTTGTATTTGTAAATTTTCAATATACGTAAAAGTTCCGTCTTCAACTCTTTGTTTTGACTTCCATGCCTTTTTTTAATAGCGGAGGAATAATCTTACTTATTCTTTAGTTACAACCATTCAGAATCCTAATAAACTAATCCTATATACGCTACTCCTTTTTAGTTTCAAGCATTCGGAATCCTAATAAACTAATCCTGGATACCCCCAACTCTTGTATACTCTACTGAAAGAAAGATCTAGACCATTTGTCTAATATCTCTTCCTCATAACAAATCTAATATTTTCTAAATAAGACCAGTCAAGATTGTTTTAAAGTTCAATGATTCGCTTAAAGTTAACATTATTTGAATAATCAAATAAGATACAAAAATCTGAATTTTTTTTTTTATAATGCTAAAAATTAAAATACAACATAAATCTACACGTTTTTTAAATTTTATAAAAATGTTATCGATTTTATAAGTAAACGTAATTTAGTACATACTTGTTTAAATAATATGTCCTCGCGTTAATTATGAATGTAACCAAAATAATATGTTAAAATATTTTAGATACTCGTTTAAAGATCCAGATAATCTTTTCTTTTTCTTGGACTTCCTATCGTTTATTCTTTGTCTAGTGTCATTGTGCCCCACTCATTTCAACTTAATAACGACACGATACACAGCACAGCACAGCGTATATATGAATATATGAATTAAATTAAACCCAACGTTTTATATAACAAAACAAAGATAAATTACATTGAAGATGTTCCGATCATAGTTTATTTTTTTCTACCATGGATTTAAGCAAAATTAAACACCTCTTGTTCAAATATTTAACCTTATGTTTAAAAAATTTATTCATGTTAACTTGATATTCATATTTGGTTGTTAATAGATGGGTAATGAAAATATCCATTTAAAATGACATTTATATACTCACGAAGCATACATATTCTAGCATTATATTATACAGGTATTGTATGCATTTCTCATCTTTGACCATCGAATTTAGAGCACTTAATTTCTTAGAGTACGTTTGGGAAGCATTTCATTCCAATTGAGTGCAATGATACAACACTCTGGTTCTCTTGAAAAATGTAAAAAACCCATTTTAAAAATTCTATGACGAAAATCCGAACGGACTCTTAATGATTAGAGTAAGTGTGAAAGAGAAGAATTATTGAAGAGAACAAGTCTCAATGGCTCTTTGTTATAAAAAAGAAGAAGAAGAATTGTAGAAATTACAGTGTGATGAAAGATAAAAGTGGAAGCTTTAAATGCAGATTGGTAAGGAAATGCATTATTCTTATGTGATGTAGTAGACGAGAAAGAAATGAATTTAACAGCATTAATGGTGTATGGAAGGAAAAGTATGAGCATAAGGGAGTGAGTGATTAGTTGATGTTCTACAATCCAAGTATATGTGCTGACCTTCTCTTCACGTTGTCCTTTTTTGTGATACTGTCCTTGAAATTGTTTTCCTTCAGAGCTACTGAGGAACAGACTAGGCATAGGTAGTGTTATCAGAGGTTAATTTTAGGTGGTAAGGGCCAAATTGTTAGGGTCAGCAGTTGAGAATTTTCTGAAAACAGGTGTAGGGAATTAAATTGGGCATAATGTACAAGTCGAAAGAATGAGACAAATGGTGGTATCATCTTCTCCTTGGTCACGTCCCTCCCCCGAGAACTCCGAACTTCATGTACTTTGTCACTGTGGGGGGGCCAAGTTCTATGCTCTTTCGGTCCTCCTCCTAAACCAATATCTGTCCAAGGGGACCCCTGCATGTTAAGGAGAAAACGTTCCTTTCTCTTAGGTTATCACTTCCATTTTTGAGGAATACTATACCAACATAGGATGGACCCCCCCGACCATTCTCTTCTTTTGCTCATCTATCTCTTTCTAATTTTACCCATCATAAATTTCTCTCACCAAACACTCAAATGCATTTAAGGAAACCAAATTAACAATGTCTCATAATAACCCCAAACAACGTAAATCATTTAACAACCAAATTCATATGCCATGTGAAAAACAATAAGGATGCTCACACGTCTCTAAGTACCATTGCTTAATTTTCTTGCATCATCATTGTTTTGTGTTAGTCAGACAACAACAACGCTTTGGAATTCGCTCAAATTATTCAATGCTCGTACGTTATTAAAATAATAATATAACTCAGAAACCCCAGAGTTTCAGAAGTGCCAACTTAGAAACCATGAATTCTGAAGAGCAACCAGGCAAATTCATATTCCAGGCTTGTCACTAGTTGCTATTACTAAACACAAAGTTGCCTAGAGCATGCATATGTTTCTCTTGTTCTTCGGTCCAACTAGGTAGTGTGGCTGTATTTCATGATTACATGTTCTTTAGTGTTAAGAATAGCTCCTAGGCTGCATAATTGTTTAACGCGTCCTAGAAGAGCACAAATTGGCTGACATGGATCACAGGTGGAACCACATACATAAAGTAGCGTAGTTAGCTGTATAAAGAGGGTATTATGTCAAGTCATTAGTATAATGTGATAGTTAGCAAAAGTGGGATGAAGACAAAGCAGAAGCTTTTATGTGGTGCACTAAATTTAAAATAGGTTTAATATATTGCTGCCAGATTAATGGTTTATCAGGTTATACTACAGCTTGTAATCTCAGATCGAACAAAATAATAGAAATGTCCAAATTGATTGGTGCATGTGCAATGCGCACGAAGAAGCATGGAAACACAACACACTACTTCCCTTCGGAACCAAGGTTAAGGAAAATAATGCCATGTAATGAAACAAAAGGGACAGGTAAGGAAATTATAAAATGTGAAAAACAATTTTGGCATTATATATAGCTTTTTTCACCACATTTTGCCCATAGGAATTGAGAACTTCATCTAGTTCCCTCCAAAATCTTAAATAAACATTTACATCTATAATTAAAATTGTATTTGACGTCTTGGTGAATGGCATTTCAAGGAATTGAAGAATAAGTAGTTGTCATATTCTGTAAGCTATACTTTCTTCTAGTTGTGGACCAATAAAAAAACACACACACACACACGTATATTTATATAGTTTGGGTATACGTTCTAAAAATGGCGCGGATGAGTATGAGTGGTTAAGATTTTGCAGTGACATGTGAGAATGTTTTATAAATTTGAAAAATGATTAACGAGTGGCCACTACTTGGTCGAATAGATTATATTAAGGAGAAAAAGTAATATTATTTTTGTTGGTATCTCCTGAAGTAAACATGTTGAGAAGAAGCCTTTCCGTTATTGAGGAGTTTAATTTTATTATGCAACTTATTATATAGTAGTATTTGGTTGCAAATTGGTACAAGTCTACAAGGAAATGCAGCGCAAGTTGAAGTATTTTACAGATCACTCAATTAAGGCAGGAAAGCAGACGATGCAGCAGGAATGTTGCAGTCTCTGAATGGCTGGCCACATATTGGGATGAGCTACCACTTAGCTGTTCTCTATCTCCACTTTGTAGAACATAACACTTCCAAAATTAATATATAAATCAATTATAACATAAATAGAATAAATAAAACCTTCCCCTCAAGTCAACAACATACTATCGAATATGATAATGTGTGCATAATGTAGTAAAGATTGGAGTGCATTACTTACGGATTGAGTTTGAAATGAGAAATAGAGTGACAGAATAAAACTGATAAGTTGATCCATTAAGATGAAGTTTTGTTTGAAAAGATTAAAAATTAGGTAATGGGATTTAAAGGGAAGAGAGGGAGTTGGGTAAAGGTGGAATGATTGATTAGAAGGAGAAAAGTGAGGTATTTGATCGATGTGCAGTAGTCGTCCAAGTAGAAGAAATAATGTGGGTGTCAGTTATGGTTGGAAGTGAACATGCTGGTTTTAATGAAGCTGTCCTTCTAAGAATGTTAGTTCAGGAATTAAGTAAGGATAAAGAAACAATAAATCAGTGACAGAAAGGGGAATGATAAAAAGTGGGATGGGAGATCCAAGAGGAAGGGTGAAAGACAAAAACTTGAATTGAAGGGCAGAGAGAGAGAGAGAGTGGGTGGAAAACTCAGGTCTCTGGGGCATATGAAGAAACAAATGTACCAAAGATGAATAAAAAAAATGGTGAGTGGGGGGAACACATGATGGGTGTGTAGCAGAGTCCAAGAGCGAGGAACCAACACAGGGTTTGTGGTGGTGTGTGAGGGAGGAGGACTCGAGAGACAGTGCGCGTGCGGTTATTTTTTTTGCGCATGATCCTATGACTCTGCCTAAGCCTAGTATTATTTTATTACAAAACTCATAGGGCATGGGTCTGGAGCATCAGTACACCACATTACTGCTGGGTCAATGTTCATCAAATGGCGTGTGTCACCCTTTTACTTCCCAATCACAATCACAACCACAACAATCTTATGTGGGGTTTCCAATTTTGCATGCTCTTCCATGTCACTCACCCACTACTACAATTCACTAAACAAATCACTAAAAACCCTTTCTTTTTATTTCTTCTCTTGCTCTTCAAAAAATAACCTCTTTTACCATTTCAACTTTAACCTTTCACTCCTACATTCTTCATGCACCGCTGCTACTTCTATAACTTATAACTAATATCAACTTCCTACTTACTCGCTACATTCCTTCTCTTTCTCCAGGGAACAAATATTTATGTACAAACTTCTCTACCCTTCCCCATATCAACATGTGTTATCTCTTTTTTCTTTCACAATACTTTTTTATTCTCAAAATTTTATTGGTGTATCTGGTATAATTTTTAGATATTTATATGAAGGTTAACACGCTTATTGTATATATCAACTTAAATGAACACCAATAATGAAAAACAATCACGTCTCTTAATTAAAATTATTGAACTTTTATTCCTAATTCTCATTACCAGAAAACTCAACTTGCAAAGAAGTTTTCATTTATCGATACAAGAAATTTTTTTGAATAATTAATAGTTTTAGTGACAAAAAATAATTAATTATTATAATGACTAATTTAAATATTAATTTATAAATTAAAAATTATAAGTAACTAAAATAATTTAAAAATATTATAATAAGTAATTAAAATATTTTTTTATTATAAATTAATTTCTAAATTGATTACTAATATTAACTATTAAATTTATTTTATCAAAATAATTCTTTTTTAAATTTGTTTCTATTTAACAAAGTGATTTCAAAATATATTTTTATCACTTCTTATAGTCAATGACAGAACTTCTATTCTGTGTAACATAGGGAGCTACGGTTCCCCAAGTTTTTTTCATTTA
>Ga0099823_1002298_pt1 | contig 17098 bp, 12 predicted proteins | sample CowpearedBW_FD_76831 | JGI IMG/M metagenome (GOLD analysis project Ga0099823, IMG submission 76831) | Root nodule microbial communities of legume samples collected from California, USA - Cow pea red BW | ecosystem: Host-associated > Plants > Roots > Nodule | place: USA: California | collected...
CGCGGTGTTGAGCGTGCCGCCCTTGAGCGCCATCTGGTCGGGCCGCGGGCGGCCGATCGTGCGCGACACGCCGAAGCGCAGCTTGCTCGACGGACCCGTGGCATAGAAGCCGGCCAGCGACGGCAGCCAGTCGCCGTACTTGCGCTCCGCGCCGACCGGCGTCCACGCCGTGCCGTTGGACAGCTGCCAGCCCGTGCTGCCGAAACGGGTGTGCTCGTAGCGCAGGCCGCCGGCCACCAGCCAGTTGTCGGCGTGCCATTGCAACTGGGCGTAGGCGGCCTGGATGTCCTCGTCGACGGTGTAGGTCGCGTTGTTCTGCGCGGCGACATCCGTCACCGGCGTCACGCTGGCGCGGCTGGCGTTCCAGGCGTCGCTGGCCTTGCCGCTGTCGATCAGGAACAGCGGCGAACTGCAGTTGAATCCGCAGGCCGTGCCGCCCAGCACGTCGGCCAGCGTGTAGGGCACCGCGTTCCAGGTCTGGCGCGAGAACGCCGTGTCCATGCGCGTGCGCACCAGACGCGCGCCGGTGGCCGCGCCCAGGCCGCGGCTGTCGTCGTCCATGTTGTGCCGCAGGTTGGCCTGCAGGTCGGTCACGCGCTGCGCGTAATCGGTGTTCTCTTCCTGGTGGTAGCCATTGCCGTAGCGCGCCGGGTTGCCGGCGTTCGCCGCGTTCACCGGCGTGAAGACCGGCGTGGGCGCGCTCCAGTCGTAGCGGTAGGCCAGGCCGTTCTGCGTGAAGTGATCCCAGCTCTGCGGGTTGTCGACGGTCGCGCGCGACACGCTGCCGCGGACGTCGGCCTGCCATTGCGGCGCGAGTTCCGCCTTGAGCTCGCCGTTGACGCCGTACAGCGCGCGATCCCAGCGCAGCCGGCCCATCTCGACGTACTGGCTGACGTTGCTCAGCGTGCCGGAGGTCGGCGTCTGGGCGCTGACGGTGGCGGTGGCCGCGACCTGCGCGTTCTGGGTCGCGCGGTCGGAGCGCTCGCGCTGCTTGAAGTAGTAGCCGGCCAGATGCCCGCTGACGGCGCCCTCCGGCTGCCAGTCCAGGCGGGCGGTGAGGCCGCCGCGATCGCGGTCGTTGTCGTAGTTGTACCAACGGCGCTCCGTCGGCACCGCGAAGCCGGTGCCGCCATACGGCGTGGTGTTGCGCGTGCCGTCGGCGTTGTACCAGTTGAGGCTGCCGCCGCTCTCGATCTGAGGCACGTGGATGTGGCGCGTCCAGTAGCTGGCCGAACCGAGGAAGGCGAACTGGTTGCCGGGGCCGAAACGCCGGCCCCATTTGGCCGAGGCCTCGCCGGCCGGCTCGGCGCCGCCGAAGGCAGCGTCCATCAGGCTGGCGCCGCCCTTGGCCTGCAGCGCCAGCGCGCCGTCCGGGTGGTCGAAGCCGCTGGCCGTGACCAGATTGGCCGTGCCGCCGATGGATCCGCCGTCGCTCGAGGGCAGGAAGGTCTTGGTGACGTCGATGCGCTGCACGAAGTTGGACGGCAACACCTCCATCAGGATCTGGCGGCTGCCGATGTCGGTCGTCGCGAAGGCGAAGCCATCGATCAAGGTCGTGTTGTAGTTGCCGTTGAGCCCACGGACGATGACGTAGCGCGGCTCGCCCTGGTACTCGAGCGTGCTGACGCCGGTCACGCGCTTGAGCGCATCGCCGACGTTGAAGTCAGGCAGCCGGCCGACCTCGTCCGCCGCGACCGTGTCGACGGTCTGCACCGCCGACGACTTGGTCGCGATGCTGCGGGTGTTCTGCGTGCGGAAGCCGGAGACCTGCACCGTCTCCAGCGCCTGGGTGCCATCGCCCGATGTGCTCGCCGAAGGCGCTTGCGACTGCGCGATCGCCGGACCGCAGGCCGCTAGGACGGCGCACCCGATCGCGCTCAGGCCGGGATGGCGGCTGGCGCCGCGAGCGCGCCGCTCGCTTGGCCATCGATGGAATCGGGGGGAAGACATGCCGCTCTCCTGTTCTGGATGTCGCTGGGAACAGGCCGAAGATTAAATTAGCGTCATTAATTTAATATGACACAGCGCATGTCACCACCCTCTCACCGTCCTTTCACTGGGCTGTCTCAATGGGGCGCGGATGGTCTGTGTAGACTGCGCGCCGACCATGAGCAGCCCCTTCCCCGCCCCGCCACTTTCCCCGGTCCCGATCGGGCGCCGCTTCTTGCGTCACGACGACGGACCGGTGGCGAGCGACAGCGAGCGCTGGATGCTGGAACTGGTGCGGCGCGCGGGTGTGATGTCGCGCGCCGACCTGACGCGCGCGAGCGGATTGAGCGTGCCGGGCGCCAAGGGGCTGATCGATGGACTCGTGGAACGCGGCCTGCTGCAGCTGGGGCCGCCGGCCACGCGTGGGCGGGGCCAGCCGAGTGCCAGCGTGTCGCTGGTCGCCGACTTCGCCTACAGCATCGGGCTGTCGATCATGGTGGACGGCTTCGAGTTGGCGTTGATGGACCTGTCGGGCCAGGTGGTCGGGCACTGCGCGGTGCGGGCGTTCCCGTTGCATCTGGAGGAGGCGGTGGCCGAGGCCCGCCGCCAGATCACGCGGCTGCTGCGCCGGCACGGCGTCGCGCGCGAGCGGGTCTTTGGCATCGGCGCGAGCATGACGGGCCCGCGCACCGGTCAGGGCTCGCGAGTCAATCCGCCGCTGTCGCTGGGGGCGGAGTGGGCGGAGGCGGAACTGGACCAGTTGCTGGCCGCGCGGCTGGGCCAGCCGGTCTGGATGGACAACGATGCCAACTGTGCGGCGCTGGCGGAATGCCTGTTCGGTGTCGGCCGGCGCTGCGCGGACTTCGTCTATCTGCACTTCACGGATGGCTTCGCGGCGGGGCTGGTCAGCGGCGGCGGGATGCTGCGAGGCGCTCATGGCAACGCGGGCGAGATGGGGCGGATCTTCGCGCTGACCGGTCTGCCGCGGCCGACACTGGAGTCTTTGCGCCGGCGTCTGAGCGAGGCCGGTCACGACCTGCCGGACCTGCACACGATGCTGGATCGCTACGACCCGGACTGGCCGCAGATCGACGACTGGATCGAAGAGGTCCGGCCCAGCATCGTCGTGGCGGTGGCGGCATCGATGGCGCTGGTCGATCCTCAGGCGATCGTCTTTGGCGCGCGGCTGCCGGAGGATCTGGCGCGGCGGTTGATCGGCCAGGTGGCGTTCGAGCAGGCGCCGCGGCGCGGCACGCCGTCACCGAATCCGGAACTCGTGATTGCCGAAGTGACCCAGTCGCCAGCCATGGTCGGCGCGGCGGCGGTGCCGCTGAAGCTGCATTTCTTCGCGTGAGCGGCCGTAGAGCGGCCTTCAGCCGATCGCGCGCCGGAGGTTCTCTCGGGCTCGGGCGTCGAGGCGATCTCGCAGCGCCGGCGTGCTGTAGAGCACCGGCCGGTCGAGGAAGGTCCTGAGGATCTGCTTGCGCTTGCGGCGGAACAGGAAGCCGGGAACGAAGCCGTACTCCTCGCGGATCTGGCGCTCGTACTCGTCGAAGCGCTGTCGCTCGGCGCCGAGGATGGCGAGGTCGATGTCGACGAGGACCTGTTCATCGGGGCTCGACGGCACGCCATCGTGCTTGGTCACCAGCACGAGCTGGCGCACGCGATCGGCGCTCGCGGGGTCGACGCCTGCATCGATCAGCGCGCGATGGGCCCAATCGGCGCTGCGCTCCTCGTTGCCGCTGCCCTTGACGTCGTAGACGGCGTCGTGGAACCACAGCGCCATCTCGACTTCGGCGGGATGCGGGGCGAGCGCGATGACCTCCTCGAAGAGCGCGAGACATTCCTCGAGGTGCTGGCGCGTGTGGTATTTGCGCTGCGGCTCGGCGTAGCGGGTGAGCAGCTCATCGCGGAGCGCGGAGCCATCGCGGTCGCCGGCAAGTTCGGACCAGGCGCGATGCCAGGAGCGTTCGAAGAGAGCGGTCATGTTGGAAGCGGCTTAATTGAGCGAAGGCAACGGTCTGGCAACGCATTGAAAATGTCCTGAAGCTTATAGCGCAATTGGACCCCTACCCAAATTCAACCAGGGAAGAAGAACCTCCAAACGAGCGATCTTGGAACGAGTGGTTCAACGCCGGCTCAATGCGCGCTCCGAGCGGCTCGATCCGCCAAATGGCGGGGCGGGGGCTCAAGAAAGTTGAGGTCCGCCGCTTTCCAGCCGCTTCGTTACCTGCCGCCCTTCTTCGCGTTCAATCATTGAGCGGAACGCCACGCTGCCACCATCCCGAGGGGCTTGCTTTATCCATGGATCCAAAGATAAAGGCATTTCCATCGGCACACCGGAGTCGGGGCCTTACGGAGGCGTGAAATGAAGGACTGGACAAACTATCAGAACCCGGCGCATCTAAATCCATTTGATTATGAGGCCTTCAGTCAAAGTTACAGCCCATACGGGCAGAGCAATCATGCGAGCACCCAGTCGTCGCAGCCCTCCAACGCGGCGTCTTTCGCACCGCTGCCGGCACTCCAAGGCTTGAGGAATCATTCGAGTGATCGGCAGTCGACTGTGGACGAAGGATTGCCTCCTCGCTCGCCTGATCTGGCGGAAAGAATTCGCCAAATGGGCGGACCTCCGGCTCTCGGGGTGGACATGTCGATGTTGCCGTCGCCCGGCACCATCGCTGCGCATGAGATGGAATGGCGGGCCGCCGTCGGGTCGGAATTCGCCCCGCCATTCGCCTCAATAGGCGCCGGCTACTCAGGTTTTTCACATGAGGCCGAGGCGGGCAATATGTATATGCCCTATTTGCCACCGCTGCCTCAGTCGCCATGGGAGGAGTGGATGAGGCGAGATGATCTCACGCTTCAGGGAGCAGCGACGGCCTATGGCGCTGTCGGCCCGGCGTCGATCTCGCCCGTATACAACGTGGAGAGCCCCCAGGCGCAGCAGGCACGATCAAATCTCGTGAGCACCCTGACTTCGGCGCTTGCTGATCTCGAAGGGCTCTTGCACAGCAACAGTGATCCTGAACTGGCGGGATATCCCATCAAGCAACTGGATCATCGGATCACGCCGCTATTGATCGCCGCGGAGAATTGGCGTCGCCCCGGACTGAACTTGATTGCGCTTCATACCCATCAAGCAGCCACCGTCGACTCTGACGACGAAGAGATGGGCGAGCAAGCCCCTATGGCCGGCTCGCAGGAGATCCGCGATTTTGTGAGATTCCACCCTGACGGACGATATCGCGCATTGGTCGACAACGGTCAGCACACCCGGGCAGCCGATATTCATAAAAGCCCGTCGGGCGTCAGTGTCGTCCTTCTCGATCCGTTGAAGGTGGAGAAGGACGAAACGGATTACGACGATTACGCCGTCAACTTCAAGCAAGAGTTTGCTGCGCATGCCGCAGCCAGATGCGCTTTCATTCCACTGGACTTGCAGAAATCAGCCTTTGGCTGTCGAATATTTTCCATATCGCTCGCACTGAAGATGCAGGCGCGGGAGGATGATTTCACGACCATGCACGGCGCCCTGTACCGCGGTGATTTATGGAATGTGGTCCCGGGCAGCATGCAGACGGACGATGACGAAGATGCGCACGTCGTGCTGGATGCTGGACCGCTCATTGATGCGAGCATGTTGAAGCACAACCACTCGCGCACCTCGATCGGGAAATACTTGAAAGACAACCCCGATCAAGAGGGCGTGGTTGTCAACGCCAAGCACGGCGAAACGCTGAGAAAGAGAACCAGACGTCACACGGTCCAGCGTGAAGTCCTGGCAAATAAAGATTCTGGACAAGTGACAAAGACGATCAAATTCAACAACTCGATTGAATTGAAGAGAATCGCCTTGATCAGGCGTGCCCTGAACTTTGTTTCAGTCGCACCCGCCAATGATGTCATCCGGTTGTCGGCGCTCATTGGTCAATCAATTGATCGACCCAACGGACACAGGCGCTAGCGCTCCTTGTCACGCCCTTCAAACGCAGCCCTGTCGACATCGAGGCCCCCGCCCCCGCCTGACGCCCAAGCCAAGCCCGCATCCCAGTACGGCGGATCCCCGAACGCCTCCTTGAGCGCATCGGCCAGCGCTCTCAGCTTCGCCGACGCGCGCCGGCCGTCGGGGTGGGCCATGTAGAGGAACTCCGTCTCGGGCGACTGGCCGACGTCGACGATCTCCAGCTCGCCCGAGCGCAACTGCTCGCCGATGATGAAGGTCGGCAGCAGCGCCAGGCCCAGCCCCGCCATCGCGGCCTCGCGCATCATGTCGCCGTTGTTCACGCGCAGGACCACGTGTGGCCGCACGAACTCATCCGCTCTCGCTTCGAGGAAGCGCCAATCGGCGATGCCGCGATTGCTGTAGCGGATCGCCCGATGGTCCGCGAAGTCCGCGGGGCGGCGCGGCCGGCCGTGCCGCTTCAGATAGGCCGGCGAGGCCACCAGGAAGCGCCGGCTCGGCGCCAGCACCCACGCCACCAGGCGCGAATCCGCGATCGCACCGTGACGCAGCACCGCGTCGTAGCCGTCGGCCTGCGCGTCGACGCGGCGGTCGTCGAGCTCCAGCGTCATCGAGATGCCGGGATGCCGGCTCAGGAACGGATACAGCGCCGGCCCCAGGTGCATGCGACCGAAGGTCACCGGCGCCGACAGCCGCATCGGGCCCGTCAATTGACCGCGGCGCTCGCTGACCTCGGCGGCGGCCTCTTCCACCTCCCGCACGATGCGCAGCGCGCGCTCGAGGAAGGCCTGACCGTCTTCCGTCAGGCTGAGCTTGCGGGTCGTGCGGTGGAACAGCGGCGCGCCAAGGCCCTGTTCGAGCTCCGCCAGCCGCTCGCTGACCACCGACTTCGACAGCGACATCCGCCGCGCCGCGCCGCTGATCGATCCGGCTTCCGCTATCGCCACGAAGCTGGTGATCCCGTCGAGTTTGAGCATCTCGTCTCCCTCCTTGGAAGGCCGCCGCAGGGGCGGACCCGCGAGGCGCGATTCTGGCGCATTGTTCGGAAGGCCAGAACAGCAGTTCCGCCATTGGCCGGCTTCCGGAAACGGCGGGCGTCGCCGACATTGGACTCATCGATCAACCCCCGGCCGGTTCCCCGGTCAAGCCCCCAAGGAGAGTTCTCATGAGCCACCGCCTCCAAGACAAGGTTGCCCTCATCACCGGCGCCAGCTCCGGCATCGGCCGCACCACCGCCCTGCTCTTCGCCGCCGAAGGCGCGAAGGTCGTCGTCGGCGCGCGCCGCGCGTCCGAGCTGGACCAGCTCGTTTCCGAGATCCACGCCGCAGGCGGCCAGGCCGTCGCGCTCGCTGGCGACGTGCGCTCCGAGGGCTATGCCAAGGCGCTGGTGGACCTGGCGGTCGAGCGCTTCGGCCGGCTGGACGTGGCCTTCAACAACGCTGGCACGCTCGGCGAAGGCGGCCCCAGCACCGAGGTCTCGGAAGCCGGCTGGACCGACACGCTGGCCATCAACCTCACCGGCGCGTTCCTCGGCGCGAAGCACCAGATCGCGCAGATGACGAAGAACGGGGGCGGCTCGGTGGTGTTCACGTCGACCTTCGTCGGCCACACCTTCGCGTTCCCCGGCATGGCCGCGTATGCGGCGAGCAAGTCGGGGCTCATCGGCCTGACGCAGGCGCTGGCGGCCGAGTACGGCCCGCAAAGCGTGCGCGTGAACGCGGTGCTGCCGGGCGCCGTCGACACGGACATGTTCCGGGAGAAGAACGACACGCCCGAGGCGCAGAGCTTCGTCACCAACCTGCATGCGCTCAAGCGCGTGGGCAAGCCGGAAGAGCTGGCGCGCGCGGTGCTGTATCTGGCCTCGGACGACTCGTCCTTCGTGACGGGGACGGCGTCGCTGGTCGATGGCGGCGTGTCGATCACGCGGACTTGAGGCCGCGGCGAACACGGCGAACGGGGCGAACGGGGCGGCATGCGCTGGCCGCCCCGGTCGCAAAACTTCCTCGCTTAATCGCCCGGCATGCGCGGCGGATCGCCTAGCATCGGCCGCGCATCGCGGTCAGCGAGGGAGATGCACATGAAGCGGCAGTCCGAGAACGCCATCCAGGCGCTGTTGACGGAGAAGATCCGGGCCTTCTCCAGCGAGTTCCTCGAGAACTCGCGCCAGTTGTTCGTCGACGATCAGGGGCAACTGATTCATCCGGGCGAGTTCGGCACCTATCGCGAGGCGATCACACGCGAGTTCCTGCAGGCGATCACGCCACAGCGCCTGGCCATCGACACGGGCTTCGTCGTCGACTCGGGCGGACGGATCAGCCCCCAGTGCGACATCGTCATCTACGAGCGCTCGATCACGCCGCTGCTGCAGAACGCCAACAAGCAGCGCTTCTTCCCGGTCGAGTCGGTGTGCGCGGTCGGCGAGATCAAGTCCGTGATGACGCTCAAGGCGCTGAAGGAGGCCCTTCGCAAGCTGGCGATGGTGAAGTACATCCGGGACTGCCTGCATGAGCCGATGTACGTCCACTCGAAGAAGGACGCCGACCGGGAGACCTTCGCGCCGCAGAGGGACGAACGGGATCAGATGGTGACGTTCCTGATCTGCGAGCGCTTCGACTTCGACATGGTCGACAAGTTCAAGGACGTCCTGTCGTGCTACCGGGAAGCGGCGCCGGATCTTCCCGCCAATCTGCGGCACAACCTGGTGCTGAGCATCAGGGATGGACTGCTGTGCTATCTCTATCCGAATGGCGACGGCGTCCTCTATCCCTTTCCTACCAAGCTCACGCAGGTCGAGGATTGCAAGGAGACGTCGCAGGTGCAGGAAGTGCGACTGGTGGCCCGCACGCTGAAGAATCGCGCGCTGCTGCCGGCAGGGGGATCCCTGGACCACATCCGGCATTTCTGCACCATGCTCAACTCGACGCTCAATCTGGTCTCGGTCTTCTTTCCCGACATGGCGACGTACATTGTTCGCCCGGACCCGATCCGGCACATCGACGTCGATGCCGCTTGAGATCAGGAAACCCAAGACCTTCACCCCGATGCCCATCCACCACGCCACCCCGACCGTCGACTCCGACGCTTTCAGCACGCCCGATCAGCGCGTCTGGCTGAAGCTCGAAGCCCTGCAACCCTGCGGCTCGTTCAAGCTGCGCGGCATCGGCCACGCGTGCGAGGCCCATGCCGCCCGAGGCGCGAAGCGCCTGCTCTCGTCCTCGGGCGGCAACGCCGGCATGGCGGTCGCGTACGCGGGACGGAGGCTCGGGTTGCCGGTCGTCGTCGTCGTGCCCGAGACGACGCGCGAGTGGCCCAAGACCTTGATCCGCCGCCAGGGCGCCGAGGTCGTCGTCCACGGCAAGAGCTGGATGGAGGCCAACGAGCACCTGATGTCGCTGCGCCAGCCGACAGACGCGTTCATCCATCCGTTCGACGACCCGCTGCTGTGGGACGGTCACGCAACGATGATCGAAGAGGCCGCGACGCAGTGTCCGAAGCCGGATGCCGTCGTGCTGTCGGTGGGCGGTGGCGGGCTGATGAGCGGCGTGCTGCAAGGGATGCAGACCGCCGGCTGGAGCGACGTACCGCTGGTCGCGGCCGAGACCGTCGGCGCCGATTCGCTGAATGCCGCGATCGCGGCAGGCGAGCTCGTGACGCTCGATGCGATCACGAGCATCGCGACCTCGCTCGGCGCGCGCCGCGTCAGCGAGCAGGCCTTCGCATGGACGAAGCGGCATGAGGTCGTCGGCGCGACGGTCACCGACGCGCAAGCGGTGCAGGCTTGCCTCGATGTCGCGAAGGAGCATCGCCTCATCGTCGAGCCGGCGTGCGGCGCGGCGGTCGCGGTGGCGCGCCAGCGCACCGTGCCGGTCTTGCAGAAGGCGCGCAACGTGCTGGTGATCCTCTGCGGCGGCGCTTGCGCGACGTATGAGGACCTGCAGACCTGGGCCGAGGAAAGCGCCGGCAAGTCCTGAACGCTCACTCCGGTCACATCTTCTCGCCCGGCAACTCGCTCGCCGCCTTCACCCAGGCGGTGAAGGCGGCTTCGTCGAGCGGCTCCTGCTCGCTCACATGGAGATAGCGCGCTCGCCCGGTCTTCGAGTCGACCGGTGGCATCGGATCGAGCGCCTTTCCGTTGAAAAAGGCGACCTTCACGTAGCGTGACATCACGTGGATGCCGAGGAACCAAGTCTCGCCATCCATGCCGTACAGCGGCGAGTTGTACTTCACCGCCTTGCGGACACTGGCGACGGTCTCGCCGACGAGCGCGTCGATGCGCCGCACCGCATCCTGCTTCCAGCCTTGCAGTACGGCCATATAGGCCTGCACGGGTTCATCGCCGTAGCCCTTTGGAATTTGCGGATTGCCGCCCGCCAGGAGCCTGGGCTCGGCGCCAGGTCCTTTGGCAGATTTCTTCGGCGATGAAGTCTTGGTCATGGTCCCAGCAGCGAGCCCCGAATGTGGCGATGCTAGATCGACGCCGCTTCGGGACTCGAGGGTGCCTCAGCGGTTCATGCGCACCTTGCCGGTCTGACCGAGGTCGGTCGGCGGCTTGCCGCTGACGGCGGACTTGGCCATCGCGTACAGCTGCATCAGCTTGGAGGACTTCACGTCCCAATAGCTCGCGTGGCTGATGCGCACCTGCACGAGCGCAAGATCGGGATCGTCGATGCCGCGGGGAAACCAGGCCTCGGCGGCCTTGTTCCAGAGCTGCTGACGCTTGGCGCGATCCTCGTTGAGCGCCGCGGTCCCAGACACCGACACATAGGTGTCGTCGTCACGGTTGGCGAAGGCGACGTTCACCTGCGGCGAGGCCACGATGTCGCTGAACGGATCGCCGCTGCGCGACATGAAGAACCAGAGGTTCTCGTCCTCATGCAAGTCCTGGTTCTGCAGCGTCATCGGCCGCGAGTGCAGATGACCGTTGGAGTGCTGCGTGGTGAACAGGCCGATCCGGATGTCCTTGATCAAGCCCCAGAGCTTGGCGCGGCGTTCGGCGTCGGAGGGCGAGTGGTCGGTCATAGACGCTCCTGGTTTGGTGACGGGAAATCGGCGACGGCCGTTCCTACCTCACTTGAACCGACTATGTCCGGACGAGTGGTGCGGAAAACGCAGCCCCGAAGGGCATGAACTCAATTAATGCGCATCGAATTTCCCGTTATGAATGGATTCCCGTAAACATGGAGGGCGCACCAAGCGCTCTCCACAGGAAACACTCGCCGAATCTCGTCATTGGCAGCCTGCGCCGCTTCGACTATATTTTCGTTGCAATCGAACGTACGTAAAAATAGCTCCATCCACGCCCCGGGAATAACAATATTTAAACTCCAAGATGGCGCGATCACCGTTTCATAGCCATTTCTAAGAAGATCCTTCACCAGTGCATGGAAGCTATTCGAAAACAGATTAGAAGCAAATAATCCTCCGTGACAAACAAAAAGAACGGCAACCTTACCCACGCCCAGAATTTCGTTTGAATTGTATTTCCTCCCATCACTTGGATAGAGACCAGAAAATCCTTTGCCAAAATCGCGCCCACCGTGGCAAATAAAAACCTTCAGGTCGGAAACATCATCCGAGTCAGGAACGATTCCACTCGCCAACCTGGCAGCACGGCCGTGCAAATGCCTCATCAAGATTTCATGCGCCATGGCAACTGCAAAATCACCCTCTGACAATGGTGCCCAAATGGATATCTTTGAGACATCAATTTTCTTTGGAGAATAAGTCATGAACTTATCCAAAGACAATGGATTGCACAGGCGCTGAATAGAATCTTCTTTAGACGGGTCACTCAAGAAGTTGTGTGGAAAGCATGCGATTTCGATATCACAGAACACTTGGGTATGCTTCTTACTATATGGAAGATGAAGCTTAGGGAGCTTCTCTCTAATTTCTTTACTCATATTCTTCCAAATATCATCTCGGGTCTCCATTGGTCCGACAGTCCGAGGATTGTCGTCAAAACCTAGAGTGGGAAGTTCGCGGAGAAGCCATTTTCTCACGTCCGAGCGAGAGACCGCCGGAATATGACCCGCTGCGACGAAACGCGCATCCTCGAAGAACATAAAATACGGCTTCTCGCCATCAAATCCGAGCCAAACAAAGCGGATCTGAGGATGCTTCACAAGGCAATCCACGACTTTCTGGAAATAGAGGGAACCGCGCCCCTCAGTGCTCGACAAGTACTCGGAAGTATGAGCCAAAAGGGTTGACCGCGGCATATTTTCGCTGAGCTCGAATGCCAGACTACCGTCAGATTTAATCCGATGCGAAAGCAGAATCCCCTCATAGTCTTGTGATTCGATGGAGAGCCGCAAAACGTTGGCGGCTAAACTTTGAAGCAGATTTACGTCGTGGATATGATCTTCTGTGCGCCGCGCCAGGCTGAGACGATCAATTTGCTCAATCAGAGTCGACTTCGCGCCCACTCTCCCAGGAACAATATGACTTCTTAGACTGCTGAGTTGTTCGGCATCTAGGATTCTTTCCGCCCACCTCTCGACTTTTATCAACGCAGACTTGCTGTCGAACTTTGTGCCGAAAATAATTCGAAGATTACAAAGAGCCACAAACCATGGTTCAGCTGCTGAATTTTCAAAAGCTTTGATCCTCTCAAACCTTTCTCGGACAAAGATCTCAGCAACGTCGAGCGCAACAGGATCCCGAAAGGCCAGCAGCATATTGAGATATGCAATGAAATTCGCCTGCTCTTCATACTCATTATTATCAAAGGAATTTTCAAGTACATGGAATTCCTTTTCAGCCAATTCCCGAAATCCGATGTTGCGATAGAGTGCAAACGAAACAAAGGAAATACGTTTGAGAAGGTGCTCTGGAATTGAAGCAGCCTCTTCCAGATTTGCAAGCAGCAGACCGGCATTCAACAGGGCATCTATGGGATTGCGCTGCTGCGCAGATAGCGAGAATCTACAGAAATGGCCAAAATACTGCTTCTCGTCCAGAAATGAACAGAAAATAGCTTCTTCTGCAAAATCTCTGGCTACTTGGTTATGCCCATCCCGCGAAAGACGCTCTAATACGCTCGCGAACTGAAAATAGAATTCACCCAACTCCCCGGAGGTCTTTCCTATCCGTCGCAACATTCCAAGAAGGACTCCAAACGTAGCCAAATCCGCTTGAAGATCAGCCCTTTTCGTAGGAATCGAAACGACATGATTCAACAATTCAACAACCCATGGCCTCAGCGCTTCACTGAGTTGGTCGTCAAACTTTGGTATGGCAAGCGAGTGGATACAATACTGCTTGCCATTTTCAACTCCAAGAATCGATTCAAATACGGACTGAAACTGGTCAGCCGTCATGTCAGATTCCCCGGCAAGCGTGATCGAGGAGCGAGTCTTGTTGGCGATCCTAGAGCGCTTACGTTCGAAAAACAACAATAACATCGGAAAAGCTTCCCAAGCCCTTTTATGCAGCACCTCAGATAATCGAGCATGCCTCGCTTGAAATTCTTCAAATGCGAAGGAAGACAACTCTTTTAGCATTTCATCGAAAGAATCGAGCATTTCTTGCTCGGAACAATTCCCGGCCTCGCAATATCTGAAAATGAGATCGCCAATGCGATCAACAAGGTCATCACTCATCACTCATTGCTCCCCCATAAATTCTGTTGGCAGATTTAGTTGAGCAGAATGATGACACCGCCCTATTAAGGGCTTGTCCGTATACAGAGAGAAACTTACCCACCACAGCCACGCACTGATATCAATCTGGCAATCGATGTAGATGGAAATGTGATTGGTCCGGCATCCCGCCCCTCCCTAGGATCACGAACGCCTCACAAGGGGTGCCGCTGCATCGGCGCGTCCCGACATCAACATCAACGAGGAGACAACGATCATGAAGACCACGCGTCGTCAGCTGCTGGCCTTGAGCGCGCTCGCGCTGGGCACCGCCCTCCCCGCCCTGCCCGCCTTCGCGGCCGACGCCAAGCCGCTCGTCCTGGGCTTCTCCCAGGTCGGCGCCGAGAGCGAATGGCGCACCGCCAACAGCAACTCCATCAAGGACGCCGCCAAGCAGGCCGGCATCACCCTCAAGTTCGCAGACGCCCAGCAAAAGCAGGAAAACCAGGTCAAGGCCATCCGCTCCTTCATCGCCCAGAAGGTCGATGTCATCGCGTTCTCCCCCGTCGTCGAGTCCGGCTGGGACACCGTCCTGCGCGAAGCCAAGAACGCCAAGATCCCCGTCATCCTCACCGACCGCGCCGTCAAGGTCAGCGACCCCTCCCTCTACGTCACCTTCATCGGCTCCGACTTCGTCGAGGAAGGCCGCAAGGCCGGCCGCTGGCTCATCGACTGGGCCAAGAAGAACGCCCCCAGCGGCGAGGTCAACATCGTCGAACTCCAGGGCACCGTCGGCTCCGCCCCCGCCCTGGACCGCAAGCGCGGCTTCGAGGAAATCATCCAGGCCGAGCCGCGCCTGAAGATCGTCCGCTCGCAGTCCGGCGACTTCACCCGCGCCAAGGGCAAGGAAGTCATGGAGGCCTTCCTCAAGGCCAAGGACAAGAAGATCCACGTCCTCTTCGCCCACAACGACGACATGGCCATCGGCGCCATCCAGGCCATCGAGGAAGCCGGCCTCAAGCCCGCCAAGGACATCGCCATCGTCTCCATCGACGGCGTGCGCGGCGCCTTCCAGGCCATGGCCGCCGGCAAGCTCAATGTCACCGTCGAGTGCAACCCCATGCTCGGCCCCCAGCTCATGCAGCTCGCCAAGGACGTCGTCGCCGGCAAGCCCGTGGCCAAGCGCATCACGACCGAGGAAGGTGTCTTCACCGCCGACGTCGCCGCCAAGGAACTCCCCAACCGCAAGTACTGATGGACGCCCCCGGACTGCTGCTCTCGCTCAGCGGCATCGACAAGGGCTTCCCCGGCGTGCAGGCGCTCTCCGGGGTCTGGCTGCGCCTGTTCGCCGGCGAAATCCACGCGCTCATGGGCCAGAACGGCGCCGGCAAGTCCACCCTCATCAAGGTCCTCACGGGTCTGTACCCGCCCGACGCCGGCCGCATCGAGCTCGGCGGCGATCCCATCGCCCCGCGCTCCACCGCCGATGCCCAGGACCTGGGCATCAGCACCGTCTACCAGGAGGTCAACCTCGTCCCCAACCTGTCGGTGGCCGAGAACCTCTTCATCGGCCGCTACCCGCGCCGCTGGGGCCAGATCGACTGGCCCCGCATGCGCGAGCGCTCCCGTCAGCTGCTGGCCGAGCTCGAACTGGACATCGACGTCGACGCGCCCCTGGCCCGCTACTCGCTCTCGATCCAGCAGATGGTCGCGATCGCGCGGGCGCTCAACATCTCGGCGCGCGTCCTCATCCTCGACGAGCCGACCTCCAGCCTCGACGAGGCCGCCGTCCAGCATCTCTTCCGCGTCATGCGGCGCCTGCGCGAGCAGGGCCTGGCGATCCTCTTCGTCACGCACTTCCTCGATCAGGTCTACGCCGTCTCCGACCGCATCACGGTCATGCGCAACGGCCGCACCGAGGGCGAATTCCTGCCCCAGGAGCTTGGCCGCCTCGAGCTGATCCAGAAGATGGTCGGCCCGCACACTGCCTCGAGCCAGCCCCTGGAGGTCTGCACGCAGACCACGGAGCCGGCGCTCGCCGCGCATGGCCTCGCGCGCAAGGGTGCGCTGCAGCCGCTGGATCTGGAGATCCGCCGGGGTGAGGTGCTGGGCCTGTGCGGTCTCCTGGGCTCGGGCCGGACGGAGACGGCGCGTCTGCTCTTCGGTGCCGACAGTGCTGATGCTGGCGACATCGAGATCGACGGCAAGCGTCAGCGCTTTGCTTCGCCGCGCCAGGCGATCGCCAATGGGTTGGCGTTCTGTTCCGAGGACCGGAAGCTGGAGGGCGCGGTGCTGGCGCTGTCTGTTCGGGAGAACATCGTGCTGGCCTTGCAGGCGCGGCAGGGCTGGTGGCGTGCGATTCCGCTGAAGCGTCAGCAGGCGGTTGCCGACGACTACGTGCGCCGGCTTGGCATCAAGACGGCGGACATCGAGACGCCGATTGGTCTGTTGTCGGGTGGCAATCAGCAGAAGGTGTTGCTGGCTCGCTGGTTGCTGACGCAGCCGCGGCTGTTGATCCTGGACGAGCCGACGCGGGGCATTGATGTGCGCGCGAAGGAGGAGATCATGGACGAGGTGCGGCGCTTGTGCGCGCAGGGGGATGCGACGGACCGCCGCATGGCGGTGCTTTTCATTTCCTCGGAGCTTCCCGAGGTCTTGCGCTGCAGTGATCGTCTGGTGGTCCTGCGTGATCGCCGGGCCATTGGCACCTACGACAGGGGCGACCTGGACGAGCGCTCGGTTCTCGAAGTGATTGCCGCCGATGGTCCCCGATCGCAGAACCGTTGAAGGGCGGTGGTGGTTGGGGACGGCATGGCTTGGGGTTCAGGCGCTTGCCGCCTGCGGCCCCATGCCATGGCGGCCAACGCCCTGATCGTCGAAGTGAAAGCAACCTGTGATTGACTCCCTCCCCATGAGCAGTGCTCCTGCCGCCGCCAAGCCTCTGCGACGCCGCGTGTTCGCGTTGCTGGTGGCGCATCCTTTGCTGAGGCCGGTGGCCGCGTTGGTGATCCTGTTGCTGATCGATGTGATCTGCCTGCCGGGTTTCTGGCATCTGGAGGTCAAGGATGGGCATTTGTATGGCCCGTTGATCGACATCCTGAACCGTGCCGCGCCGCTGATGCTGGCGGCGCTTGGCATGAGTCTGGTGATTGCGACGCGGGGCATTGATGTGTCGATTGGCGCGGTGGTGGCGATTGCCGCGACGGTGGCGGCCTTGCTGGTGAATGGGGATCACTCGTTGGGCGTTGCCTATGCCGGCGCGCTGGGTGCGGCGTTGTTGTGCGGGGTCTGGAATGGTGCGCTGGTGGCTGGGTTGAAGCTGCAGCCGATCATTGCGACGCTGATCCTGATGGTGGCCGGGCGTGGTCTTGCGCAGTTGTTGTCGGATGGGCAGATCCTGACTGTCTATCGCGATGACTTCTTCGTCCTCGGTGGTGGCTACCTGCTCGGGCTGCCGGTGTCGCTGTGGGTGGTTGCGGCCTTGGCGCTCGTGACCACGGCGCTGCTGCGCAAGACCGCATTGGGCCTGTTCATCCAGGCCGTTGGTCTGAACCCGGTGGCCTCGCGCCTGGCGGGATTGCGCACCGCGACGCTGATCTTCGGCACCTATGTGTTCGCGGCC
>Ga0099823_1002302_pt1 | contig 17089 bp, 13 predicted proteins | sample CowpearedBW_FD_76831 | JGI IMG/M metagenome (GOLD analysis project Ga0099823, IMG submission 76831) | Root nodule microbial communities of legume samples collected from California, USA - Cow pea red BW | ecosystem: Host-associated > Plants > Roots > Nodule | place: USA: California | collected...
ATATATATATATATATATATATATAGACAGTCTGTGTCGAGTAGTGCGTAGTATTTTTTAATGCATTTTTGTTAAGAACGTTCATCATTTGTCCATTTTTTTGCTCTGGAAGTATTTTCCAAATATATATTCTATTTATGTGCTTTAGATTGACTAAAATTTTTGTACTCGTGTGTGGTAGCAAAATTTCTACTGCGTTCTTGTTTACTTTTGAAAATTTTTTGGATGGTTTCTGTGGCTTTTGCACCGTTATTAGAGTACATACAATACAAGGTCTATTAGGTTAGCTTCTAAATTTTTCTTGCCTTCATCTTGATTCTTGCGTGTTAACATTAATGGTCTTTTGTACGGTGCTCTCACAGATTCGTCCTTTATGGAGACACTACTTCCAAAACACTCAGGGACTTATCTTTGTTGTGGATAGCAATGATCGTGACCGTGTTGTTGAAGCTAGAGATGAGCTCCACCGGATGCTGAATGAGGTAAATGGATTAAATTAAGAGCAAGATGAGTGTAAATTAATATGAACGGCATCACCGTGATTGAAATGTCTTGCATGTTCAGTTTTTTAAATAATATTGGATTTGAATTTTGATACTTCTCTTATTCTGTCAACTACATACATGGCATTAGGTATACTCTTTTCATTGGTAATCTTCTGGCTGTAGCCTCTCTCGATTGATCGAGTGTTGATAGTGAAACTGCTGCATCTAAGACTTACATTGTGGTAGAAAATTTATTTATCTACTTGGTTAATTGATAGGATGAGTTGAGAGATGCAGTTCTCCTTGTATTTGCCAACAAACAAGATCTTCCAAATGCTATGAATGCCGCAGAAATCACAGACAAGCTTGGTCTTCATTCTCTTCGTCAACGCCACTGGTATCCAAATGCATCTCTGTTATGTCTGCCGCCTGCTGCCATCTTTATCGATTACTTATGATAATTGGATTTTGGATTCTTCTTGTTCATCACAGGTATATCCAGAGCACATGTGCCACCTCTGGGGAAGGGCTCTATGAAGGACTGGACTGGCTCTCCAACAATATAGCTAACAAGGTAGGCTTAGATTCTTCATCTCTTGCGTTCGATCCTTGACCTGTATAACTGTAGTTGATTTCTGTTTACTTTTCTGGATCAGGCTTAGGGACATTTTTGGGGAACGCTGCTATCTTGTTCGGTTTTACGATTATATTTTGAAGTTGATCGGTTGATGTTCTCTTAAAGCATTAAAGTCGCTTTCAACTCCTTATTAAGTTCTTTTTTGTCTTTATTTAGGTGTTTGATACTATATTATCATAGCAATCGTATTTGTTCCTGTAGAATTTCTAAACAATTAATAATATTAATGAATTACAAACTATACATGCAGCGATCGTGCTTTCCTTAGAATTCTACATGAGTCAATAATCTCAACCATTTCATTTTAAGCCTCGACTACTAGTTGTTCCGATGTACAATGTACCAGTTCTAATTGGTATATGATTTTGATTTCGCGGAAACGTTGGTACTTTTCAATAGTGGTACTGCTATTTTTTTTGCTCAAGAGAAATTAAATTACTTGCGTCATGATCCTAGCTAGGGTGTCAAAATAGATTTTAACACCTGAGTTGGGTTAGAAAAAGAATTTAATTTTTTTTTATGTAAGTCAAATTGAATCTGTTTCACTTAGTTAAATGGATCGGAGTAGAGTAAAAAGTGAATTCATTCAGCAATGATTTTTTATAGTTTTTCTCACAATTTTTTTATTAAAATTATATATTATTTTTAATTATTTATATTAACAATTTGATATTTCTAAATATTGTAATCTTTCTAGATATTATAATGATGTTTAATAATATTTTAATAATTTGAATATTTAATTTATTTTTTTATTAGATTGGCATTTTAATTTTTAATTATTATTTTTATAATATTTTGTAGTGATGTTTAATAATATTTGAATAATTTAAATATTTAATTTATTCTTTTATTAAATTGACATTTTAATTGTTAATTATTATTTTTATAATATTTTGTAAAATAGATAAACATTTTAAATTTATTATTATAAAACAATTGGTCACATAACTTACTTTGATGTAATAAATATATAACCATGGATTATAATGTAATAAATATATAAACAGAACAAAATTTAGTCAACTTTTTAACCTGAAATATTTGGTTTAGAAAAAGTGAACTAGGTAGAATTGATACTCAATTTGTAATGAACCGAACCAACCCGTACGAGGATGACTTACTTTGAGACCTTTAAGCCTATCGTAGTGATGCGGTCGCAGTGCATAGCAAAATCTATGTTACTTAGAGATTGGGAACCCAATATGTCTTTAACCGGCATCACATGATTCCAGGTAAATGGTTTATTTTTTTCCAAAGATGGGGAACGGACATACGTTTTAAAGTGCAATGTTATATTGCTTATGCATTCTAATTCCTATGATAAATAAAGCTTTTCCTTCTTTGTTACTTTTTAAATATAAGGTAAGTGGAGAATTATAAACTCTGTTTTTAAAAGCTTATTTTTCGTGGAAGTGGAATTCTCGGATATCTGGATTTACAGTGAAAGACTCCAACTTAATGAAAAGAACACGAAAGTAACTGTAACGAGAATTTAACGAGGTTATTTTCTTTATTCTCATATATCGGGCACAAATTTGCAAATACTAAGGCCACATGAGACATTACACTTCCAAAGGTACATATATTAATTACCTCACATGTCATGCTTCCTATATAACAACAACTCATCATATATGCCAGAAGGCACTGAAGAAGAAATTTTGTTCTGAAGTTCATAAAAAATAAGACGAAAAAAAAAATGCTGATTGCATTTGAAATTTTATCTACTACCTCAGTACTCGATTAGAGCTGAGGATAAAGTTTTCCTCACCAGCAACGGTGGAATTTAATCGTCCTGCTGCCCAGCCATTGTTAGTTACTCGAACTGCAGCACGTGCAGGATCCCCTGTTACACGGCTTCCCTCAACTTGCTTTCCAAATTCAGGAAGACCAGCTGCTTTTCTTTCTTTTCTTTTCCTTCTATCTTCATCTCGCTCCTTCCGCAGCCAACTTTCTACTGTTCTCTGCATATTCAACACCAATCACCAATACCCTCACATTACTACCAACAAATAAATAATCGATCAATAACTCATTCAAGTCTTAAGATTATGCACAACAACTCTAACCATCAGTGACAATTTGCTAATTTCTTTGACTTTCTCCATAGGCATTGCTAGTTGCAGCTTTCCATGGGCTACATAAACCTGATAAAAACAACATTAAGAATGGAATATGCTAAAACTGACACAAAAAGAGTTCACAAATAGCCCAAACGTACAATATGTGTTGGCCAATCCTCAAGACCGTCAAATATATGTGTTGCATAGATAATGGTGGCACCCCTCTCTTCACATTCCTTTCTTAGAAATCTAAGAAGATCAGCTCTTGCTAGAACATCAAGGTCAACAGTTATCTCATCAAGAAGAAGAACCTATATAAACAAGGAACAAGCTTGTACATGTATGTGTAACGAGGATAAACTGACTTTTTGACAGATCAAGCAAAAGATGAACATACCTTGAACGGTTTGAGAAGACCCATACAAATTTGTACTCTTCTTCTTTGACCATCAGATACTTTATGCAATCTCCATGAAAGATCAATATCCAATACCTACCCAGTTGAACAGAAAAACTATATATAAACAAAGAACAAGAGAAAGTAACAACTTGGTTTTAGAACATATTTCGATAAGTATCTACATAAACACTTCCAGGAAATGAAAAATAAAAGTTTATCCTTAAAGTAGCATATGCGATCCAAAATTATCTTTTAGAAAAAACTGATATGGAGGAATTTCTACAGATTATCTTAGTTTTTGAATAAACAGACCCTAGTCAAGTACCAAGCTCAGTCTTCGTGGAATCAAATAATAATATCAAATTGATGGATATAGAATCAGATACCATATAAAACATATTTAGGTTCTTATGTTTTCCACCACAATGAGTTCCTTATATTTCATTAACATGAACTACATAAGTTAATAGAAACCACATACAGAAATGAACAAATAGTTAAAACAATGGAAAAAGGAGGAAATAATAGGAAAAGATTCATCCAACCTTGATGAGCTCCGCTCTTCTTTGAGGATCAATCCCAGCCACACCAAATATCATTTTTTCAGCAGAAACGTCCATCTGTATTGGCACATCAAACCCCGCAAAAGCAACATCTCGCCTCCACTGATGGAATCAATTTCAAACAATTTAAAGAGTTTTATAGACACAAGAAATAAAATAAAAAACGCAGATCGCAATATCAATTTCCGACAGTCCTAAAGTGTAACTGGGGAGTGGAGCATTTAACTAGTTTCTAATAGCCGAAATGAACATTAGTTATTGATTACATGAACAGCAGTAGTAGAGTAGAGGGTAAAAGTAAAATGAAAGCAGGAACGAACCTCGCCACCGAGATAACAGAGATCACCAGAAGACACCAAAGTGGTGTCGTGAAAAGCTGATCTTCCAAGCACGCGAACCATGTCAGGTTCCACCAAGTGCTTCCCACCCAGTATCTTCAGGATCGTGGTTTTCCCTATAAATCGCAAAGCCAATAAACTTACAATTGAATACAAAAAAGGGGTCAATTGCATATCCCCAAGATTCAGAGAGAGAGAGAGTACCGGCGCCATTGGAACCGACGAGAAGGCAGCGGTCGGCGGAACCGAGAGTGAGAGAAAAGTCTTGAATGAGCGGTGAGGAACCCGGCGGCGGGTGGCCGTCGATGCCGGGGTATGTAAATTTGAGATCTTTAATGACAATTGTTGCAGCTTTTGAATCTGAATGGGTCCCATTACCGGCCATTTTGATTTTAACGTTTAACAGCGAAACGTATCTGAGTGCCTCTGCTTCTGCTTATGCCTGGGAGCTTTTGATTGGCGAATAAATTGATTCATGAAGCGGTGTTTGGTGGCTTTGAGGGGAAGGGAAAGGGGTTGCGTGGCTTCTTCTCAGACACTCGCGTTCGCCTCAGCCACCAACCCAAACGACCATCAAAAATTGAAAACTAGAAAACTCATGTCAATGATGTCTTTTAATGAAAACGGTGGATCTACTTCACTTCTTTTTAGTGACATTTGTCAAACACGGTAAGGATTAATTCTTGGATGATTTTTTTAAAATATTTAAAAAAAAAATAATTTGACATTCATATTAACCAAAATTAAATGAAATATATGATTTGAGAAATTGTTTAACATATATTCAATACCTAACTTGATAATAAGTGATTGAATTTCACAATCTTATTTCACATTTTCAGGATTTATTAATTAATCTTTTCCTCATTTTAGATATTTTTCTGATACCACATTCCTACTCCTTTAGAAGAAAATAAATTTTATATCTTATTAAATGTTCTAAAAAATTTTATAGTTACTCACAATTACATCTTATCAATATGTTTCATAGAATAAATTTATCTATGTTTAAAAACTAACATAAGATTAGATTTTATTTTTCGAAGAATGGTTCACCTTATGCAGTAAAATTTTAGGATTAATTTATTATTCAGTCGTAAAATTGAATTGGAACAAGTGCAGTATGAAGAAAAGTATGTGCATCATATAATGTATAGGAAATACCATTACTATTAGCAGATCCCTGTCATACCAAAATCTGGTTACAATGGCAGAGTTGAAAAAAAATAAAAATATGAAAGAGGACACATAAAAAAGGGTCCTCTTCACTGATTACAAATCCATAAAACTTAATGATCTATGTATGAGTCTTATATATATATATATAGTATCTGTACTTGGTGACACTTCCAAACACCAGCAAAAGCACTTTAAGCAGCAGATGGAGCAGGAACGTAATTCAGTCCACCAGCCTCCAAAAGCGCTTCTGTGAATCTTTCTGCATTCAGTGAATAGTTATAATCCAAAGTCTCATCCTCATATATATCCCACCACTTCTTCACTAACATCTTTATATCTTCTCTCTGCATGTTCTCCTCTTTCCCAGTATACCTCCAAGGCTTTGATCCCTGTCACACCAATGCAACTAAATTAATAAACATTATACAACTATAACAGATTCCAACTTCATTTCAATCAAAATTGAACCAAAATTGAACCCTCACCGCAGCACAGTAATGAACCACCTTAACTTTCTCAAGCTCAACATTCTCAGGATGACGCCATAACATGGCCAACACAAGATTGTACACATTAGGAATTGGCCTATACTTATCCTTGAAGTACATGTTCAGAAAATCCTGCAACACAATACACAAAATAATCCATCATAACTATACTGTTTCTGTCATCACCGAATTTAACACTATCATATTTGTTGTATCAGTAATTCGTACTTGTTCAGCAAAGGAAGTGGGCTTGGTGACTTGGACTGTTTGAAGAAGGTCCTTGTAGGTAGCCAGATTGGGCTGGTAAACAAACATCCCAGCGTTGAAATAGAGAGGAGGCTTGGGCCCAAAGTTAGTGGGCCACTGAACCTTATCAGGGCACTGCTGACAGTAATGGATCTTATACTGCGGAGTATGGGCCCAAGTGGGCTCACAGAAACAATCCTTCACCGCGTAGAAGTAGTTGTCAGGCAAGTCGAACAAGTGGTCGATGTTGTCAAACACTTGGATGTCACCATCTAGGTAAATCATCTTAGAGTATTCCACAAACTGAAACATTTTGCAAGAAAACAAACACATTAATACATGTTCTAAGAAAATGAGAAAAAGAAGAAAAATTAAAAGTTGATGTATTTACCTCCCAGATTCTTAGCTTGGAGTAGTTGATGACGTAATATGCCATGGCGAACTGGGTCTGGTTTTCCGGAGGGTACACGGGCTCAATCTCTCTGACAATGCAGCCTTGGGAGATGAGGATGTTGCGATGCTCTTCAGGAACATCCGGTAACATTGCTACCACCAGAGGGTACATGCTCTTCACCTTCCGAAGACCTTTCGCCAACCCAACCACACCTTTCACGTAGTCACCGTTTCCGGCGAGGAAGGTGACGTAGGCACGGCCACCACCCTCGGCGGTTTTAGCTTCAGCTTTGGTGAGGTTGGGTTTCACGGTGGTCATAACAGGGGCCATGGTGTCAGTGAGTGGTTTTACTTGCTTCAAGGGTTTTTTGTAGACAGACACTGGAAAGTTGCAAGGAAGATCTTGGTTTGTTGTAGTTGTGTTGGTCGGGAATTGGCGGTTCTTTATATAGAGCTCTGAAGGGTACTATCGTCATTAAGTACGCTGTTAATCCAACGGTTAGGAGATCGTTCTGGGATCGCACGGTGAATGATATCTAACGGATATCTTTCATTGATTGATTAAATTATAATTCCACTGATCACGCGGTTATAGATATAGTCTTTTCGCGGGTTAATCAATTAAGAAAATTATGAATCAATTTACATTATCCTTTTTGTCTACTTTTATAACATTAGAGGATTCTAGTATTCTTTCTGGGTGAATTATTGGCGTTATTAATTGCTGTTAGGTGTAGTTGTGATAAATCCTTGATTACGACGCATAATATAGAACAATAGCAATCGTAGCATGCGTGTTTTATCAACTGATCAATAAAATCCTGACACCAATGTAGCCAACAATTACAAGCAGAATCTTATGTCATTACAAGCAAATCGTAGTTTATTTATTTATCAGTGGAAAATTATAAAACATGAGTCAGAATCTTCAATTTCTTGTAAAGAAAACACTGTAATTTTTTACCATGCGAACGGGTTTTCTGTTTTAGTCAAAGTAGTTATTTTTCTGACTAAAATCCTTTGTGTTGAAATGCACATATGCAGGATAGAAAATTTAGAGTTTGAAAAGAAAAACCGACATCCAAAAATTTGGGAAAAGTTAAATTAAGGTGACATGATGATACGTAGATATATATGGTCATACATAAAGGAGAAAAGGAGAGTACAGATAGAATATCCGTTAAGAGGTTAACTGCCACCGCCCCAAATAGTGGATACCATCCACTACCGACTTCCACGTCGACCATTATTGGACACGTGGCATTGAATGAGGGTATTGTTGGGAAGTGTGCATATATTTGTGGGATCCATGAAATCCTTTGCGTGTGTAAACCAGGGTGGCGCTGTAAGGTGCAGAGAGAGCCACATGGCTGTTAGTTTAACTTCCTATCACCATCGTTTTCTGGTTTTGTTAGTTGGTGGAAAATCAACAAAAACGACCAAATCTAATTCATTTATGCGACTCCTTTTATTTATTATAAATTATAAAATATAGTAAGCTCACTAAACAAAATTTAATTTAAAAAACACGACACTAGTCCATGTTATAAGATGCCGCACGTAGCATGAAGAATAGTCAAAAAGCCAAGTGAAACGTAATTTTATATTTTTAGGATAATGCTTTGATTTTCGTTTTCCTACACCGACCATCTTAACTTTATGTTCAAAAGTGTTGCCCTCAATTTTGACAAAAGAAACTCACTGCCAACGCCTAGGAAACATCCTTCACAGGAATATTCTCTGAAATCCTAGATTCCTTTTTTCTTTAGATCTTATTTTGACGTCAAAATGAAAAAAAAAAAAAGCTTTGTAGAAAAATTTGATTGCTTTTCTATCTTTGTAGAGATGTATTAGTGAAATTCTAACACCGTAGAAGTAGGCACCACAAACACTCTACCATTCACAATTTGCTCGTTAAGTTTAAATACTCACACTTTCACTTTTATACAAGTTTCTGTAAACTTCTAACATGCACATGATTTTCACTGTTTTAAGTGAAAACTGCTTTTAGCAACTTTTAAACCTATGAAGCATGTATACTTTAAATGATCACTAGGATTATTTATATTTAATATTTCATAATACTTCAAAAGAAAAGAAAAAAAAAATCTGTTAGAAACTACAAAATATATACCGAAATGGGTAAGGGAACGTTAGAGCTTCCACCAGGCCCACTAATTTGTTTTACGGTTTGTACTGGGCTTGAAAGAAAGCCCAATTTGAAACTAATGTTTGTTCAAGTAAAGCCTAATCCAACCCAGAGCTCTTTTTGTTTTGCATTTTCCTTTTTTTTGAAAAAGCCCAATGAACATTTATCATTAGCCCAAGTAAAATCCCATTCCGGCACACACCGTTTTTGTTCTACAGTTTGCACTTCCTCGAAGTAAAGAAGTTCTTACTCCAAAAATATTTATTAAAGTGTTTTGAGAACAAATTTTGGTCCGAAATTGGTTGGAGGGTATGAGATCTGGTATGCTATAGTTCCCAAGAGTCTCTTTACTTGCAAGCTTCGTTCATTCTCTCTAATCTGTACACATGGATCCCAACCAGGTTAGTCAACCACCTTTCTACATTTCTTCGCAATTTCTAGATCTGGTGTTATCCAAGTTCTTTCATTCAATTTCCGTTCGTTTCTTGAAATAACGTTTATTTCATTTTTGTCCCCGAGATTATCTAACCAAACAACATACATGCTTAATTTCCTCTCATGATTTACAATGTCTTCGATTTTCTGCTCGATTTTTCACTTGTTGCACTGGACACTGAAAATGGATAGGTTTTATGACTCATCGTGGTATTTTGAATATTGATTCTTTCCAGATTTAATTGATTACATAAATTTTGTTGTGTGCAGCCTGTGGGTGAAAACTACGCTAATCCCAGGACTTGCTTCTTTCATGTCCTCTTCAAGGTTTTGTTTATCCAATTGTGCTCTTTAATATGTATTTTTATCCAAGCCATGTTCATTTCATTATGGCATAACTTTTTCTCTGGTATCTTGCAGGCCGCATCCTTGGCATTTTATATTCTCTCGGCCCTCTTTATCGATAACTTTGTCATCATTTTTGTGGTGACTGTCCTTCTTGCTGCCCTTGACTTTTGGGTAGTCAAGAATGTGAGTGGGCGAATTTTAGTTGGTTTGAGGTGGTGGAATGAAATCAATGATCTGGGTGAGAGTGTTTGGAAATTTGAGTGTCTTGACCATGAGGTAGGTAGTCCTTCTTCGGATCAGTGGCATTTTTGAAATGATATCTCTGTCATAGCAAAAGAACAAGCGCTTAATTCTTTATAGATATTTGCTTGCACCTTACACATTGATTTTACCCCTGCAGTCATTGTCTCGGATGAACAAGAAAGATTCTTGGCTTTTCTGGTGGACCCTGTACCTTACGGTAAGTAAATATAGATTGATTACCGTATGCAATGGCATTCCAGTTTTCTCTTGGATTCTTTAAAGTCAAAATGTGGGTGTTGGCAGTTTTGATAATGGGGGCTTTATGTAATAATATTGCTGATCAGATTCATTCACATGGTGCATGTGTTGGTTTGGATTAAATAGTATGCTAAATAGGTTAATACCCGCCAGATGGAGAGAAACTCTAGGAATTAACATGGCACGGTGTGTTAGTGCTTGGGGTCATTGCGTCTGAAAGGTGGTTCTGATGTGATGATGGGATGGCATGACCAACTTTCAACAAGATGCCATACTGAGTCTATGGTGTGCAGATTCTTGTGGTCATGCCATCGTGAATATCATGCTCACCACGCCATAGAGCCAAAAAACAGTTATGGTGGCAAATTCCCAGGAAAAAAATGGGCCATCTAACATGACATGTTAGACCCATATTCATGGATATACCCATGATCCATAAGTTCAAGGGAAACTGTGTTTACAATCTTCAGGAAACCCAAATCTTTCTCCTCAGTTTTCATTTTCAGCACTCACTCACTCCCATTCTCGTTCTTTCCTCGTCCACCTCTGCCAGCCTAGACTATATTTCCAACAGTTTCCTCCCTGTTTTTGGTTTTTATGCTCCCTGACCCCTTTTTTTCTCCTCCATATCCTTACCTTCTCTAGCTAGACACTTTTTTTTTTCTTTTTCTTTTTCTTTTCCCTTCCTTGGGTTGTTTTTTCATATTGATGCCGCACTCCATTTTTTTCCTAAGTGCTTATTTAGGTTCTAGTGTTCTGTGTCTAAAGTTTATGAATTGAGTTTTTTTTTTTGTACTGTTCTTTAACACGTTAGTTTTATGTTCGATTGTGTAGTTTTATAGCCACATTGCTTCCACTTTGAAATGCTACCCCATCTAGCATATTTTTATGGGCTTTTTTTACTTGTTTCCATAAACCATGATCTGTCATCAACAAAATTGCTTGTAATTTTTATACAATCCCCTCCGAGAAGATAAAATCATAATCATGATCAACATAAGAATTGATATTTTTTATTTGTATTTTTCTACAGGCTATTGCATGGATTTTTCTGGCAATATTCTCGCTCATAAGGCTTCAAGCTGATTATCTCCTTGTTGTTGGAGTTTGTCTGACCCTCAGCATTGCAAATATTGTTGGTTTTACCAAATGCAAAAAAGGTTAGTATGTTTACTGATAGTATTCTTAAAAGTGTATGTTTTACACTCATAATATTCAAAAATTGATTTGGAATGGAGGAATTATCTTCATATAATAATAAGATACATTTATTTTTATTGTTTATGATATACTATACATATATCTCATCATGAAGTTATTGAAGCTTAATCTTGCAGTGCCCTTTTCTCATCTCATTTCGAAAATTGTGAACTCTAATTTGCTGCACTCTCCTACTTCCTTTAAGGTTGTTGGCATATTAGGATGCTCACTAATAGATAATTCATGTTTAGAGTCCACCTCTTATTTGTGAACTGCCAATTTATGTTCTTTTTTTTCAATTCCCTGTTGGTGAAAGGGCTTCATTGTGCTCTTAATCTTATGTAGGGTGCTCTTAATCTCATTCTACATTCACAACGAATTGGAATATATTACTATTGAATTTCTGGCAAGCGCACCATTAGCATCAGTAGTTTTAAAAGTTAAAGTGTCAAATCCATGTGGACTATACTGAGAATTATACTAACTTTGATCCTTCTAGGCATAAAATAAACGATCAAGCATGAAGTGAGATTAAATAGAAATAACTTAAAAAAGTAAAATTTAAACACTACAATATTTTTTATGCTTTTTAAATGAGAAAGCTAGTCGGGTAGAAATATATGATAGATATTCTTGGGATTGGACTTTACCACCTCACTCTCCTGATTCATTAAGCTCAAAAATAAAGAGTTATACTCCAATTTCTTAAAGCAAACCCTAAGTATACTCCAATTTAGAAATTTAGAGTAAACCCTAAGTATACCCTATTGAATTACAAATCCTTGTCAAATTAATAAAATAAGCATGCATTGTGTTCAAGGGATTTGAAGATGATCAACCCATTCTCTTTCCCAGACAATGATTTATTGATTGTTTTATCTTAGGTCAAGAACTCATAAGAGTTTTCCAACCTCTTACAACTTCAACTAATTTATGATTGATTTGGCCACAATAAACAATAAGCATAAAGAGTAAACATCAATGGAGAGGAGTAATATAACATTGTACATAAATATAATCAAAAATACACAAGAGAATGAGGTGATTATATCTAATCCCGATAGAAGAGGGTTTGGTTACTCATGGAGTTGAATAACATGGAAGCAATGTTTTCATGCTCTTTGCCTATAGAACTCACTAGGCTAGGCTTATCTCTTGCTGGGCAAGACCTGATCCTCAATATATGGTAATCTTTGGTCTATGTTTTGGCTGAGCAAGGAGAAGACTGATTAAGAGCGAGGTCAATTCTGGGCAAGCAAGGAGTCATGTTAGCTTGGGTAGCTTTGCTTCTTCCATGTTCCTTTATTCACTAAATCCTACCAAAAGTGTTTGAAAATGTTAGATATATCAATATCAATAAAAAAGTATGATAAAGCTCTCTTTTCCTATAATTATAAAGATTAAAGAGAAAACTACGAGAGTCATCTTAAAGTATCTTAAAAAAATGAAATAAGTGCATATCATGCATAAGCATAAAGAATACTGTACAAAATAATTGCAGGGGGGTGTAAACGCCATGTGGAACGATATTCCTTTGTACTAGCACCCTGTTTGTGTCATATTGGGAGCTCCGAGTCTTGTATTTACTTATTGTATCAATATTTTCTGCATTCCATCCGGTTTAATTGATGTTACCACGGAGGCATGTTTCATTCTGAATGATTGTGATTTTTGTGAAACATACACGCCAAAGGAGTTCTCTATAAGTCTAGTTTTACTCATCTTGAGAAGAGTGGTTTCCAAACCTAACTGGAAGGATATTTCTTTATACTCGAAATGAATGGCTAAAAACTTGCAATGGTATAATAGAGCTTATTGGTTTTGTTTCAGATGCCAAGAAGCAGATTCAACAATTTGCCTCTCAGACAATTGCCACTCGGTTCTCATCTACCCTACAGTCAGCATTCAGTGTCGTCTGATTATGAAAGATGAAGTACAAGTTGAATTGAGATGCGGTGGAAGTTTGTACATGATTATACAGCACGTGCAAAGTTTTGTACTTTTATATTAAATGGCTTGAATGAGACTTTTATGATCGAATAGCAAAACAGTTCTTTTTAGGCGTAAATCATGTTTTTTCTTGTATTCTTTTTCCATTGAAGGATATTCAATATTGACTGCAAAAAAAATCCTTACGGCATATATAATCAGGATATTGACTCATGGAAGTGAATGATAATATATATTCACTGAAAAGAATATATGCAGAACTTGCATAAAATTTATGATTTAATTTTAATCACCTTTTCTTATCTACAGGTATAACTTCTAACTGTTTCTAACCACTTCAACACAGGACCAGGAAAATGGAGTTTCCGCGAATTTATTTGAAAAAAGATAAGTTAACAAAGTTTTTTTTACAAACTATGAGAAATTATCTATTTATGGAAAAAAGTACTACTGCATTACTTTTTTTTATTAAAAAGTAAAAAATTAATCTATTTTAATTCTATATATGAAAATTTTATCAAGTTTGTAAAACAAATTGTCAAAAAAGTAATTTTCCAATTTATTTGTTGCAGAACTTTCGAACTTAACATTTACGAAATAGTATAAATTCCTTCTTTTTGTTTCTTCCTTTTTTTTTTACGTTTCATTTTCTCCTGTTTCTTCTCTGTAACACACTATTAATTATTTGGCGAAGTTCATTTCATAATTCAACTCCGACCTTTCCAATTTCCCTCTATCACAAGATTAATGTATTTTTTTTATTTAGTGTTTAAAAGTGTGTCAAATCATTTTGGTAATCATGAATATATCAATTTATAACAAATTATTTCTTTAACCAAATTATACAACTATCATGAATTAATTTTTAATATATCCAAAACAGAATTGATATAAAAAAATATTAATCATTCATAATTCATAGAATTAGTAAACATAAAAGTAAATTATATAGTTAAACACTTTAACTTTTGAGATTAAATGAACATGTGTGACTACGTGAAAAAAAAATTACAGCAATGTTGTATTGTGACAGAGTTTTGTAATAATTATTTAAAAATCAGATATAAAATTATTTGTATTTGATCTTCACATAGGAGTAAAGATAATAGTTTATTGGATATCCATGTCAGCAGGAAAGTTTGCCAGCTTCTTTGTGGTTGGAATCATTGCAAAGCTGACGAATTGTTTATAGTTTCACAGCAAACCAAAGTTCTTTCTCCTCTTCTTCACTACCAATTCTGCTTCCGATTTTGGGTTTACTCCTGAGAAAGACAGTGATGCTGCAGTGCATATTTCTCCTCTCAGATGCCGGGTAAGAAAAATCAAACTTCTTAATCTTCATTTTATTTTAAATCTGCTCTACTTGCTGCAAATTCAGTTAAATTTTATTGCAATTTTGAATTTGAATTTGATTCCATGTGAAGAGAGGTAGTGCTAGAGAAACAGCTTTCGGGGCACCGCGTCGATCGCTCCATTTGTGCCTGGTTCTGGGAACAAGCCGTTTCGCTTGGCGACTCCTTCAAGGTTTTTTTTTTTTCTTCTTTCAGAATTTTTAACTTCATTGACCTTATTTATTTGCGCTCTTCATTCAACTATTTTACTTTTAGCAACAACCAGTGATCACCTCTCATTCGCATTACATTTTCCAAGTTTTTCGCGATGGAATCACTTTTTTGGGGTGCACGCAAATTGAAATGCCACCCTTGATGGCCATTGAGGTATGTTTTATGCTACTCAGAATATGAAACCGAATGAATGCCACTCTGTATGATTTTTCCCTTAACTATGTCTTTTTTAGTTCCTTTGTAGGGTTGCTGATGTTCTCAATGATTATTTTGGGGCCTTAAACGAAGATATAATTAAAGACAACTTTGTCATTGTGTACGAGGTATTTGTCTCAAGTACTAATCTCTACTGATATATCTTTATCAATTGGTCTCTGTTGATTAGATGCAAACTTACCAGTTTACTTTGCGTTATTCTTTTAGCTGTTGGATGAGATGATAGACAATGGCTTCCCCTTAACTACAGAACCTAGTATCCTGCGAGAAATTATTAATCCACCAAATGTGGTTAACAAAGCTTTGAGTATTGTGACTGGTAGCAATTCAAATGTGAGTGATGCCCTTCCGAGGGCTACTGCATCTTGTATTCCCTGGAGAACAGCAGAGCCAAAGTACTCCAACAATGAAGTATATGTAGACCTTGTCGAAGAAATGGATGCGATTATTAACAGGTGTTTATACACATTCTTCTTTATCACTTCTTAAAATTTCACTTTTGATATTGATAATATTAACGCTGTTTTACTTTATTGATTCAGGGATGGAGGTTTGTTGAAATGTGAGATCTATGGTGAAGTTCAAGTAAATTCTCGTATTTCAGGTTTTCCTGATTTGACCCTTTCATTTACAAATCCTTCCATCCTAGATGATGTCAGGTTCCATCCGTGTGTTCGTTTTCGGCCTTGGGAGTCTCATCAAATTCTTTCTTTTGTGCCTCCTGATGGACAATTTAAGCTTATGAGTTACAGGTACAAAATCCTCTTGAGTGTTGCCTGGATCAAACTTTGAAAGCAGCATGTGTGAGCTTTGTTTCTCTTAGCTGTGTTTATCAAGCAAGAACCAAAATCTTTTCGGAAAAAGTTGTAATGGATTCTGAATGTTGTTTCAATAATTCAAGCACTTGACTTTTCAGAGTAAGAAAGTTGAAGAGCACACCAATATATGTAAAGCCGCAGTTAATATCTGATGGTGGGACATGCCGTCTTAGTGTAATGGTTGGAATAAGAAATGATCCTGGAAAGACAATCGACTCGGTTACTGTTCAGTTTCAGCTCCCTCCTTTCATCTTGTCAGCTGATCTCACTTCAAATCATGGAACAGTGACCATCCTTGCTAAAAAGGTACTTCAAATTTCGCTACCATCATCAGTGTTTCATATTGACAATTAATCATCCACTGTGATCAATCATCAAAGACAAGCTTCTGGGTCCATTTTTGCAACATCATTATAGATTGAAAAGGTTTTCATGCTTTCATCCAATTACAAATCCATTGGTGAGTGATTGCAAGTAAATTTTTATACTAACATTACTCTTTCTTTATATCATGGCAGACATGCATATGGTCCATTGGTCGGATTCCAAAAGATAAAGCTCCTTCCATGTCTGGATTATTGGTGATTGAAAGTGGTTTGGAGCGGCTTCATGTCTTCCCCTCATTTCAAGTGGGGTTTAGGATTATGGGTGTCGCCCTCTCTGGTCTGCAAATAGATAAACTGGATCTGAAGAATGCTGCAGCATACCGATTTTACAAAGGTTTTAGAGCTCTTACTCGGGCAGGTCAATTTGATGTAAGATCATAATTTATGATCTACCATAAGTCATTCTGTATAACACTAGGTGGTTTCTTTTGTAAAGTAAGTACACAATGTTTTGTTGTAGTCATGAGTTATTGATCCTTACGTATGCTTCTTTCCCATTATCAAGTGGCTGCATTTCTTATGTAGTTAGTATCTCAAAACTTTATTTAGACGTACAAAATTTTCATGCTCTTAATCTCATCTCATCACTATCCGATTTTGTTTATACATTTTGTTAGGAAGGAATAGCTTTTATCATAAATGGTTTAATATCGTACTAAAATATGTGGACTTCTATCGTTTGTGCTTCAAGATGTTGCATGCAGTATATAAGAAATTTTTTATTAC
>Ga0099823_1002307_pt1 | contig 17081 bp, 6 predicted proteins | sample CowpearedBW_FD_76831 | JGI IMG/M metagenome (GOLD analysis project Ga0099823, IMG submission 76831) | Root nodule microbial communities of legume samples collected from California, USA - Cow pea red BW | ecosystem: Host-associated > Plants > Roots > Nodule | place: USA: California | collected...
ATTCAGATCTTATATATATATATATATATTAGAATCAAGATTTTAAGTGTCATTCATTTTATCACACAATTTTTTCCAAGATTTTACCATTTTTTTGTTGGTGATAGAAGGATATTATTTTGTGAAATTTGATGATAAAACGATTTTGGTTTTTTGAAACTCAATTTTTTTTACACAATATACTGATAAAGTATGTAAAAAATTGGAAAAAACGTAATAATAAAATGCGTGATAAGATTTGTAAAATGACAATGGAGGATAAAATTTGTAATTAAAAATTAATTTTATTGCTTTATTAGTATTTTACAATTGTAATTAATTAATTTATACCTTTTTACTAAGTGAGAATATAACTTCGTCACTATTAGCAAATTTTTTTCAATTAATTAAAATTTGTAATACTTAATGTATATGATTTTCCCGCGAATACAAATATTTAACATGCAATAAAATGTTTACAAAGATAAAACATTCATGTTTTTATTTAAAACTTAATAAATAAATAACCTATCACATAGTAAACAAATTTTAATACATGATATATACAATAATCAAATTTTTTTTAATTCATTTGTTTCTCTAACTTCATTAAAATATTTAAACTAAATTCTTGTTATTTCTTGACTATAAAATCAGTCTCACCTATTCTTTTCTTTTTCACTAGATTTGGCAATCTTAAGTAACTTAAAACCACGTTATTTGGCATCATGGAATTTTTCTAAGGTAATGCCTATCATATTAAACATTATCTTTTCCTAAAAAACTAAACCTAAATTTTAAGTGCTTCTCGTTGACACACATCTTATCCATAAACTGAAACCTAAGTAAAAAATTGTGCATGCACTTATTATGAGTGACTCCAAATTGCAAGCAATAACAATGAAACAATAAAGCCAAACATTTACTTTCTTTGGTCAAATTATTATGACATTGATGGGTGATGAAGCATATGCAAAGTTTCATGAATTCACTATCTCCAGATATAAAATCTAGGGTTTGGGTTTGAGAGGACCACCCAACTCCATAACCATCATCTACGTGCTTAATTTGTGTGCAAGAGAGTGTTGATCAAAACTCCAATCTTCATTAATGGCACACAGTGATTTCTCTCACACCACTAATTATCATAATTTAATTCAACCCTCAAATCAAAGCAAGTGACGCAAAAGTGATTGTGAAAGCCTTGTGTGGCTTTAATTTATTCACCAGGTTTTGGAGCTCTTAGATGCACACATCACCATCAATGGTATTGGTAAGTAACATGTGAACCAAACAATACCTTGCTCCTTCAACGCAACGTCCAACCTTCATTAATATTTAATCACCAAAAACATATATCAATATTGCAAAATGACGCTAGAGATAGGCCATGATGACGATAATCATATTATTTACGTTCACCAATAATCTTTTATACTTAAATATAAAAAATATCTTCGCCTCAATAAATGTTTATATATCATCAACTTTCTCATACAAGAATGTGATGGATCAACGTATTCTTCCTATCAAACCTTCGCAAATATTTAACTACTTTCCATCGTCACTCACCAAGGTTCTTAATTATTTCACCTCTAAACAATTTGATGGCATGGTTACCAAATAGAAAAAAAAGAGTGTAAATAATTTAAATTGAAGCTATTAATTATGATTTCAGGTGTCTAACATATGTTTCAAAGGAGAAACCATACTCATAAATCATTGGTTAAAGCTGACTTGACTAGGTGCTTTAACTAATGTTTCGTATTTATTTTCATGTATAAAAGGCGTAATTGGAAAATGAGATTTCCATTTTGGAATCTGTTGTCACAATTATGAGTATCACAATTATGATCAAATTATTTTATATATTTATTGTTGAAATTTTTTAAGGAAAAAAGTAGGTATCAATACACATTTAAACTCATAATATCACAGTATATACCACTTTCTTCTTACATTTTAAAATAAAATGTGTTGTCTGTTTTTCTTATATGATACTCCTTTTACCCATTTGAATTGAATATGAGACTTTAAAAATTTCTCATACGAAGTTGATGATTTACTCAAATATAAATATTAATATGTTTGTAAAAAAAGACGTGATTTTTAAAGATTAGTTAGAATGAAAATTGAATTCTAAATTATAAAAGAAGTGAAACCAAAGGTGATTGAATTTCTTTTTCTTGCTTAATTTATTATAAGAGGGTTCCAAGAATTGGTGATCAAAGAGTATCACAATCTAATATGTCCACCACAACTTCGAATAGTACCATCAACATTAACATTAAACCAATTAACCCTAGACATGACTCAATCAACCTCCTTGACTCTACAAAACCTTAGAAGACATAGATAGTATACAATATATTAAAAGCTATTTAATATCTTAGCTTTGAATAATTATAGACATTTGGTCAAGCATATTCAATATATTATATAACCACTATCTTTACCACTTTGGTCAATATTCTTCATTTTAAATAGTAAATGCAATAATAATGTGCAAATCATTTTTTTTGTTATATGCGTGAATTACTATTTTTCTATTACAGAAATGAAGATGTATTTATGATGAGCAGCCGTTGGATTTTCTTGTGTTGGGGATGGTGTGAGCAGATAAACCTCCATGAAAATACTTCAAAAAGTAAATAATACATGCAAGTTATTTCATTTGATTGGATGGAGTTTGATTTCTTAATGGATGTTAATGTTAAGACTATGGATTCGAAGTTCCGATATCTTTAGAGAAAATTTTTAAATAGATGTGTTAATGTCTTTACAAATTTTAATATTGCTCTTAGATATGATATCTTCACAAATCGTTAAAGTATATGTTTTAGTAATAGTTTGACAGTGTTCGGAAAAAATCATCATCAATTAAGAATATTATCGTCTTTACCCTCAAGAATCATCTTATTACCAAAGAAATAAGATTAACACAACGAATACAAGAATATAACGTAGAAATTCCAAATAAAGATAAAAAACCACAACTATACAAAAATCATTATTTGTAAATTTGTACAATACACATAAAATACTCTCACTCCTTTGATCTCAAACACACCTATAATCTCCAAAACAAGAATTTAAACGTCTCACAACACTATATTACAAGAGTATAAAAAAAGTCAAACACTAATTCAAAGTGTCTTTAACTTGAGGTAAGAAATATCGTGGACTTAGAGTCTATTATATAGTCAATAACACCCAATCTCTATGTTATCATAGATAATATGAGATTTTTCAAAACGTATTATATTTTCATTAGCTCAACAGAAGGTAGCGTTTCTTTTGAATGAATGTTTTTCACTTCCATGTCTTTTTTATATCTTTTGGTTTTTCAATTGTGTGGAGTTTTCATGTGATGATATTGATAGAACTTTAAGATTTAAACATACCCTTAGTGATAAGATTTTATAATAATGCCTATTATGATTTTATATATAAAAAACTAATGTATATGATTAGTGACAGGTTACGATGCATTTCCTTTGTTCTAAATATGTTACATGAGAAAGAAAAGAAGAAGTAAAGGTATTGTGTAAAGATAGAAAATAGATGAAAGTTAGAAAATTTAAGGCAGGTTCATTTAATGAAGGAAGAGGGAGTTGTTGGTTTATAACCATTATTATCGCTTTTAATGCGAAAAATATGTGGAAGAAAACACGAAGCCATGGCTGTTTCAAACTGTACTCAGTGTGACAGTGTTCACATTCTTGCCACAGCTTTGTCAAACCCACAAAATGCTCGTGCTTCTGCACTATCACCTTTATCTTTATTAGGATATGAACAAAACCACAATGCTTGTGCTTCGTTTCAAATTTAAATTAAACTAATACTTGTAGTTTAAATTTACTTTTAGCTCTATTAATGGATTAATAATTTTATTTTTGAATTTATACATTTTGAACTTTAATATTTAGACTTCTCATTTTTTATTATTTTAGTATTGTATAAAATACTAATTTTCTTAAATAAGAGCATTTTTAAGAATTTTTTTTTAGTAAAAACATTAAAGATTTTTTTTATATATATCAAAAGTGTTTTTGGTCATAACTTATATTCGTTTAAATGTCCTTTTCAAAATATTATTTCAGCCTTTTTTTTAATTAATTTTTAATATTTTCTTTAGGAAATTATCAATAGCATATATAGTAGTTTTTTGGATTGAATATTATGATGGATGATGTTTGGAAGGACCCTAAGATTCAAGTCCCTTTTAAGTTAAAAATTTGTAGAAGAAAATCGAAAATGACTTGTATATTTCGAATTTTTTAACATAGAATACACTTTCTTCTTACCAAAAGAGCAGTTTTTAGCTTTTATTTACTTAGATAATACATTTTTATTGTGTTAATTCAGAATTCGATTTTCGAAAAATCGAATACTAAACATAATTTTGCATTAGCATGTTTTTTTAACATAAACACCGAAAATACGTTTAGAATTCAATTTCTCGAAAATCGGATTCTAAACAATTACAGTAAAAGCTTTCAGGTAAATAAAATCTACAATATATTTTGGTAAAAGAAAATGGAGAGTGTGTTATCTGTGTTAAAGATTCCGTATATGTCATAATACTCTTAAAATTAGCATGTCTCCATCACCACAATTTAATAATACGTAAATATAAATAAAAAAAATAGCACCATAATTCCATAATTTTTAATAGGTTTAATTGAGTTTTTTAAATATTTTTTAAGCATTTTTAATTTAGTCTCCATTAAAAGCTTTCATTATATCGAGTTTTGAATATACTTTTCATTTTCCTTTACGTATCTTTTCAATTGATTTTGTTATCAACCGAGATTGCGTAGTTATTATTTTAGTTTTCTTATCTAGTTTGTCAATTAGCTTGCATTCTCTCTCTCCAATCCTTTTTAGACTTTCAACAACTTGCATTTCAAGAGAAAATAAATAGATGAATTGATAAGTTAAAAAAAATTGAAATATATACTTATATAAAAATAAAAATATTTAGGGTTAAATATATATTTTGTTTTAGTTTCAAAATATGTACCACTTTTGTTTCTATATTTTATAAAGTAATGAAAAATGTTATTGACAACAAACAGACTTAACGATGTTAAAGTCTCTTCTCCTTACAGGATGGGGTGATTACACATGGTGGTTGGATCTACAATCAAGAAGGAGGCGGTTTTGATGAGATATCACTAGAAGGGACACTAGGAGCAACCAAGGAGGGAAGACAATTGTAGGGATAGAGGAAGGAGAAGTGAGCATGCGACAACTAAGACATGAAAGGGTAGTACAGGTTGATGAGGTGCAATCCCCCAATTTTTTTTTTCTATATGTAAATTAATATATAAATAAAAGTTTTTTTTATAATTTTAATGTATTTTATGTATCTGGTACCTCCAAAATTTTTATATATTTATTTTGACACTCTTAAAATATTGTCTGAAGATCCGTTATTGATGAAATGAGTGGGAATGAGGGGAGGAAGATATGGATGAGGCAATCAAGTCATGAATGGAATATATTTTGTTTTAGTATATATGAGATATGAATTTAGGAAAAATATTGCCTACTACCAATTGCCTCGGTAACCACTACCAAGGTCGTCCTTCACCAGTAAAAAGAGTTGCACTCATAAGAAAGAAAGAGTTGTGGGTAGGAAAGAAGACTCTAATGTCATTTGAGTTTGTTTGTTGTTGACAACATTTTTGCATTACTTTATAAAATGTAGAAACGAAATTGTTACATATTTTGGAATAGACACGAAATACAATTTTAATAACATTTAACCCAAATATTTATAAGACTCATAAAAAAAACTTAGTCTAATAAAATCATTTCTTTCAATAAATCTTTAATTAAAAATATCTAAATATATAAATTATTTAAAATTTAATTAATCTTACTTTTTAGTCGAACAAGTAACCCCGTCAATTCTACCCAGGACACCCTATATGATAGTGGATAATTTCAACATGCCTCCATTCTTCAATTCTAGTTTTCTAACTTTTGGACAAAATGAGAGAAATTTTGAAAAATTATTAGAAAAAAATGTAATAAATAGATAAAATGTCTTTGCATTTGTACATTAGTTTAGGCAATTTTCATACATTTTTTCATCATTGGAATGATTTCTTTATGCATTATCTTTGTTTCGGATCATAGATTTGAGTTTGTACATTGTAAACATGTGTTTTGAGGTGTTGTAATCACAACTAGGAGAGAGTTAATGCCAAAAGTGAAGAAAGCAAATCAGGGAATTTCGCAAGCAACATGTGAATTTTTCCACAATATGTGGATTCGATTCCAAAGATGCAAAATTCAAATCTGCGAGTTACATGGGTGACTCATGAATTTTTTCACAATCAATGGATTTGGCTCAAAGATATAGAATGCAAACTAGCAAGTTTCATTGGTGGCTTGTGAATTTTCTACTACCTGTGAATTTTTTAGTGAGCAGTACTAACTTTTAATATTGTTTGGACTAAAAATGATTAAAAGAAAAATAAAAAGAAAAAAAAAATAGAAAAACGGTTACGAGGGAGAGGTAACAACCTCAACAAAAGGAGAAACACATGAAACCATTAAGGAGGAGGAGATGAGAGTACAAGGGACCATCTTCTTCATTTTCTACTTCTTTTGATTCTAGTTTATATTTATTTTTTGGCTTTTGCATCATGCAAAACTAATATTCTCTTTTTTTTGATGATTGATGTAAAACTTTTGGTCATAATTTCTAAACCTTCAAAATTGATGTTTAGTTAATTTAATTTATCTATTTGTTTTTTTTATAGTTCTAATGTTTATTTTTTGAGCAATTTCAGAATCATGAGATTTGGAGATTATTTGTGATTATAAATAGAACAAATTATTTTTGTCACAAATGAAAAATTGGACATATCTAATTAGTTTAACATTGAAATGATTACTATTCTTCATGATTCTATTGAATTTTAAGTGGCCTAAAAGATTAGAGATTAGAATTCAATGAATATATTTGCTTATCTAAGGAATTAAGAGTAAACAACTCTGAATAAACTCAAATGAATAATTACACTTCTTGCATCAACTAAAAATAGTAGAATTATATAAAAAAAGATATGAAATCAATTCTAGGATATTTTTTATTTTGATTAAAGTTTTTGTTATAATTCTATATTTGTGATTAAAGTTTTTGTTATAATTTATGTTGTCATTCTGTCAAATTTTAGTTGCTCAAAATTACATAAATTAATAATCTAGTATTTAATCAATTCAATTTCAAATGACAATATTCTATTACTATATTAACAATTAATACACTTGCTAAACGTTTAACGATGAATCATCGTTTTCCTTCATTATTTTTGCAATGTCTTACTATTATTCATATGACACATAGGTACATGCAGTACATAATATTTTTTTTTTCAAAACTTTGGTATCTTGGTAGCAAGTTGCATCAATTGGATGGGTACAACTCATAGGTGTTATGCCATCTTACATCTATTCAACTACTGTAACTTATTATATTACATACTAACCCAACAAAAATTATAGGAAAATTAAATGGTATATATATTTTAATATACTTTATGGTTAAAAATTATAATTTGATACTTTTCATAACTTATTTAAGATCATCTCTCCCAATTTTATAATTTTTAGTAAATTTTAGCCAATAAAAAAAGCTTGCTACAAAATTTACATATTCTTTATTGGAAAAAGCTTACATATCAAAATTTTCAATCAAATTTTAAATATTCCCACGTGTACTAAATAATGTTACTAAATATATATCATATTATCCAGGAGAATCTCTAGATCGAATTGAAAAAACTTACCAACTATATCTACAATATCTTGTCTAAGTTTTGTCTTTCTTTTAAATGTTAGCTGTCCACATATCATGAATTGAGAACAGTACTAAAACACGTGATAAAAAAAATCAATAATTGTAACATGACAAATATACACTATCTTTTAATATATAAATTTAATAAATAATATTTTTTAACATTTTTAGAATAAGTTTCTAGAAGATTCTCACTATTTGAAAATAATTGTTCGTGATTTTATTCAAGGTAACACATGATTCCATCAACATGTTTTATTTATGCATTATATCATATTAATTTCCATCGTTATCTTATTCGTTCGTTCTTATTTTTATTTTACACTCAAATGATAGACAAATTTGGACAAAATGAACAGAGAAAAATAATTTTTTAATTATGATTTAACTCTAGAATAGAATTAGAAGAACCTTTTTCCTTCCTTCGATCACGTGACATAAAAACTATACTATTACATTATATATTAAATTCACATAAGCAAAGCCATTATATCTAAAATTATTGTGTTTCTAAATCTTTACACATTCATAATTATAAATTAAGTCCTAGAATTTAAGCCACATAGGAGATGTTGGAGGAGATCGAAACGACGAACAAGAAAATTTTGTGTTCACACTGTTTGATGGGTTCCGAACCATGAATGGGACCATATCTTCAAGCAATCCTTGTGAGCCCATGTTTTCCTGGGCCATGTCTTGTGGAGAGTCCAGTGAAGTGGATGGCATCACACCCGAAGTAGCACTTGATTGGGCCTCATGGACATAATCTTCTATATGGGCTTGGACTTGGTCCTCTGAAGAAGTGGGTTTGGACTTCTTGATAGGTTGATCGGATTGAGATTGGTTTGGTTGGCCCATGACAAAATATGGGTAAGCAAAGTGCAAGTGGAGCCCTTCATAGGTTATGATTAGAGTGTCTGGGTCCTCAATGGATCTCTCAACTTGCTTCTTGGCACTGCACCTTGGGTTTGTGCACCTATAGTAACTCCTGCAGGTTCCATAAAATCAAAATTAGTAATACATAATTAAACTTTGTATTATATATGAGAAATTAACTTAACAAACAAAATATTAATAAAATAGAAGTTTAATTCGTATAAAATATTGATATCATCTGATAAAAAAAAAAAAAACTTAACATCATAGTACTACTTTGTCAGAGTTGCCATGAAAAGTGGCATCATATGTTAAACAATACATATCAAACTTTTGTTATGCATGTTTGTTGCAACTATTAAAGTAGCTTTTAATCTTAAATTTGTATTTGTCGGGCAGTATATGGATGAATGAATAGGCCTCTCACAAATTATAACACAACAACATGGGTAGGTTGTGATGAAAAAAATGGATGTTTTAGGTAACTAGGCTAGGCCTGTAGTGATTAAATTTGTGATGAAACTGTGAAGCCAATTTGCCATATCTTTGGTTATGACAAGACACGAATACCGTAGGAAACATACTGACGTAGTGACGTGTAAAATATTCCTCACCCTCTTACCTTTTCTATATCATCTCTATTACACATCATAGAGTTCTCAGATACATGCAGATTTGATACAACGACAAAGACAATCTGATTGTGAAAATCACACTAACCAGTGGTTTTTCTTAAAATGTCGTTGCTACTGATTACTGTGAATTTATTAGTGGCTTTCAGATTGATTAGTGTATTTTAAGTTCAGGTGTGTACTAATCTGTTCTGAGAGGATAAAAGACAGTATAATATGGTCTAAGTTGATGCATTTAATGCCATTGAAGCAAGAGACTCACTCTGTAATTTCTGGGTGAAGAGAAGAGTGTTTTTTGTGAGTTTTCAGGAGAATGAGCTTGTATGAGAAGGATCATATTTAAGTTCTTACTTCAATAATTATTTAGGAAAAAAATTGAATTCAGATTCTGAGTTAAAATCAAGTTATGTAGCTCAATTTATTCACAAAGTTAGATGAGAGAGTATTGACAAAATTGAAGTAAATTTTAATTTATGAAAAAAAAAATGATATATTTATAGAAAACTTTATGTAAACGTGTAGTGAGTGTAAAACTAAGTGCATGTCCCTTTTGTTTCTGAGTGAAAGACTTTTGAAGTAACGCCAAAGTACTGTACATGCATAAGAGGACAGATTCATGGAAATCTCTGCAGCTTTTTTACCTCCCAGTAAATGTGTAAAGAATTTGAAATCAAAAGGTGAATTATTATTATTATTATTATCTTCATACATCAATTGTATAGAAGAAAAAATTTACCTAGAAGAAAGAATTTACCTAGGATTTGGACTATTCTTAATAGATTTCTGTCCATATTTTCTCCACTTGTATCCATCATCTCCCATCCCATTGCCAAAGCATTTGATTTTGAGGGTATACTTATTCTCAATCTTGCTCAAACCCCTCTCCAATATTGAAATTCTGAAAAACAAAACAAGAAACATGAATGGTGAATTCAGGAAACTGAACTTTTAACAAAAGAAAGTAATGCAGAGAAGTTTGAAAACATTTATATATATACCTGGGTGATGAGAGTGGTGGAAAGTGGTCTCTGTGGTTGGTGAGTGACAAGGCATTTTCAATATCTGAGATGGTAGGTCCTGAGTAAATGTTGGAGAGGAAGTGAGTTGAAGAGGGTTTTGTTATGGGGTTTTGAATTGCCTCCTGAGACAGCACAAGAAGGGGAGAGCCATCATCCAAAAGCTCTCTCACAAGCTCTTCTTCCTCTGACCCCTCTGACCAACTTGCCATTACTTCCTCCATCATTGTCTTTGACATGGCTGACTCAACCATATTTATTAGACCAGAGCAACAAGATATAGCAGTTGAAAGAGGAAGATAACAGGAAAGAGTGGAGCAGATGAGAAGGTGGTTGTGACGTGTATATATGCTTGCTTCTCCCTTCCTTGGCTTTAATATAAGTAAGCCAAGCTCTGGTTATGTTTTTGTATGCATTCTACTTTGACTTCTTTTGAGATTTTTATTCCGTTAGAACTACTACATCGACTAGAAATAAGACAGATTTATAATATATAAGTGAATATAACCTTTATCTTATAAATCGGTTCGGTGAGATTAAGTTAAATTTAAAATTCACTTCTTAACCGTTTCAAACATCTTTGGTTGACTACAAAAATGTGTCATTACTCACCACCTCATAATTTGATGCGGCCTTTGTACTTTACACATGAAGTAGCATGGTAATTTACCAAGTTTGTGTTTGCATGTACACATCAGAAACTGATTCAGATGAAAACTGGTTTAGTTTATATCTAGTTTAATGATCTGCATTTAAATTGAAACATAATATGAGATTTCAAACATTATACTAAACACACGGTTGAAAGTGAAAGTATTTTTACACTAGAAACAACTTAGCCATTGATGTATGGCTATGCTTGTGGATTAGTTTTTTGGGAATTGAAAGGTTGGAGTCCATACAAACATGATATATGCTGCATAGGTATTACAAAGAGGAGGGGGTTTGACATTTTTAAAATTTATTGTGGTACTGATACTTGTGGGCTATGGTTTTGTTTAAATGTTTATTTTGTCTTGTTACATGATGGGATAGATGCATATCACACTAGACAGAAGCTACTACTTCACGACCCCATTTCAACCAAAGCAAGAGTCAACCTTAAAGAAATATATATAATATTTACTTTTAGGATATTATTTGACTCATGAGACTTATTTTCAATTCTTTTTAGCAGAAATGTTTATCAGGGTAGGTGAGCTTGCTCAATTATTTATTTGCTACTATAGATGAAACGGTAGGTTACTTACTAAAGTACGATTCTCCTTATCAAAAAAGTAACATTAGGAATGATAATGGAGCTTAGCCAAATAACTAAATCAGAGTTTTAAATTCGATTATGATTCATTGGAAATAGGACATTCAATGCAGAGAACATACACCTATTTACCTAACATAGGTAGATAGATTCTTCATTGGATCCCATTTGTTTAAGTAGTTCTAGCAAGTAGAAGAATTAAAACCTTAAGTAAATAGGGATGAATGATTAAAACTTTTAGCAATTCCTCAACAATTTTAAAGATGAAAAACACTAAAGCAGAAAATAATTGCTATAATTGTTCATGTTTTCTGTCTCAAGTAAATTTTAATAAATCACAGATAGAAAAAGCATCCTAGGAAGGTTTATGGGCTACAGCACTTGCCCCGGAATTCATGGCTTATGGATTGTTCCAGCATTCTTTCATCTGACAACAACAAAAATTTGATCTAAAATGTGTGCTTATAAGTGCTTATAGAAGAATAACACTTCGACTTATATGTATGCCATTAAAGAATATATAGCTTTGTTATATAATCACTTTAAAAAGTTTTATCTCAGAGAAAAGTTCATTTATAATATAATATACCCAAGTTGGATGTACTAAATTAATATTAATTGATGATTAACTACTGCAATCAGTTAATTTAATAGCTACCATAAAAGTAAGAGGGGATAAAGTGGATGATGTTTTAGATTAACATATTATGTCAGAGCACACAAAAGTTGACAGATACTTGAAACATCCTTATTCTAAACCTGGAGAAGATTAAGAACATGTCAAATAAAAATGAATTCCTTGTAGAGTGGTTAAGATGGACCTGAATTGAATTACCTTAATATATGTGAAAATAACCATGGAGAATGATATGATAAAACTAATAATTGGAAGGCACAGACACAATGGTGATGATGATTCCCATACCCAGAAATGGACAATGTAAATTTTCAGGTCTTAATTAGCGTTATCTTCACTCTGCGAGTAAATCAACCATAACATGGCTATTCCTGCAACAACTTGATCTAGAGATACACAAGATTCATGCTGTCTATCTCGGGTTGCTTCAAAGTTAGGGAATTGTTTGTCTCATGTGCCTTTGACTTGTCGAATCCAAACAAAAACACAACAAAAAATAATGAAAATATTAAAAAAGAAATATTAGAAGAAGAAATAAGAAGCCTGGAGTCACTACCAGGGAGCACAACGGGACAAGGGCGTTGACTGTCAGAATGAGGTTTAGGTTAGCTGTACGGTGTCGTTTAGCAAGTGTGTGGGACCAGTCCGTGAGAGACTAACGTGGTTTACTTCTCTTTCTTTTGTTACGTTGGATTCCTACATTTCCAAAAGTCAACCTCTGATTTGTGCAATCCGCAGCAACACGCGTGGAAGGTTGACGCGCGTGAAAAAGGTCCCACATATTTGAAGATTACGTGTACCACGTGAGAAGTTTGTGTGGAGCCTGCAAACGTGAATTGACAGTGCAACCGCAGTAATGTGCCATGCACTTGGAAACCATAATTAAATAAATAAATAATTGGAAATCGATAATTAAATATATATATATATATATATATTATAATAATAATAAAAATATACAATGTACGAGCTTGATTGTATTTATTTATTTTTTATCGGTGTTTGTAATTTTGTTCAAGTATGTGCAATTTATTTATTTTCTGTTTTATATATTAATAAAATGTATATTAAGTTGCTGTTAAAAGTTACTCATGTATTATAAAACTATTACTATTCACTCTTAGAATACATCTTTGTTTTGCTAAAACAGTTTTGATTTTATGTAATTTTTATATTTTGGTTCTAAGAAAGAAAAAATTCAGATATAGGAACAAGTTAAAGTTATTAAAAAAATATGATAAAAATATAAATGACTTTAAAATATAAAAATTGAAATTTTTACTAGAACTAGTCTACTCTATGTGAGTTTGACCGATTCTTTAGAGTTTCAGAATGCAACCTTACTTGAATCCTTATTTGATTATATACACTACAATATCACCATAAGATCTCGCCAAGAGTCTCATGGAATTACGTCTAGCTCATTCCATATCCATATTTCTCACACCAAATCCATATGTTATCTCAAAGTATTATCACCTCATGCCATTCATATGAAATACACTTTCAAATATCACACCATACATGCTCAACATCAATTATCATACCTTTAAGGAGTAAAACAACCAACAATAATAGAGAGCAATTAATAAAACTCATCTATGCACCACTTTTGCTCAAGCTAGAAGCCTTCGCTTAAGCGATAGAGGTTCTCTTGCTTAAGTTAGGCATCCTCACCTCGGTGAGAGCTCAAACAGTGGGCATTGGGAAGTCCTGCTTCGCTCAAAACTGAAGGTTGCTGCCTGAGCGACAACTCGAGCAGAACCTAGGTGAGTTCTCTACTACTTTTTAGGCAAGTTTTGCTCGCTTAGGCGAAAACAACACGTTCCTCCCCTACTCACGCATGCAGCATTAAACATCCAAAACCAAACAACATTGCAATCAGTTCCATACGAATCACAACAACAAAAAGGCACTGTAAACATGCTTCAGAACCCAAAAACATGCAATACTAAAAATAATTTTAAACCCTAGCTTCCCTTACCTTTGAGAGGAGCTCAACTTAAGGAGGATAAATGCTAATAGAAGGAGCACCACAACTCCAAGAACAAACCAGAGGGCTGAAAAACATGAATACCAGAATGAAGGTGAGATTCTAGGAAGAACCCATGATGGAACTATAGCAAAAGAGCTGAAAAAAAAAAAAAGAGAAAGGAGGAAGTTTGAGCTCAACTTACATGGGAAAACAGTTTCTGCTATCTAGGAGGAGGGTTTCGCAGCTGTCCTAGCACAACTCTTTCTTTAGAACTGGAAGAAAGAAAGTAGATTGTTTTCAGAAATAAACAAGATGAAAGTGGTGAGTAGCTAGGAGGGGATAATTAGTGAACTGACCTTGAACCCTCTAAGAAAATCTAAGTCCAAAACATTTTAAAACAAAAGAAATAGATCTTACATGCATATTGCACTAGTTGAAAATGGGTTGTTTCATCATACTACTAGAATACAAATAATTAGCTATCATTAAATAATATTGAACATATAATGAAAGTTAATTTTTGGTGAAACATATGTTAAAAGAACGTTAAAAGAACGAAACAGAAAATAAGTTAATTTTGAATTAAAATTTTAAAAATTAGAAAATTGAGTAAAAATAGGTTAGAATGATACGAACAAGTTAATTTTTGAATTAAAAATAAAAAGATAATATCAGTTAAAAGGATGTTGAGAAGTTAATTTTTAATTAAAATAAGAAAGTATCGTTGGCTCTGGCTGTCCATTGACATCCCTAATTAGAGTATATTACGTTGAAATTGAGAAGTTAGTTTTGAATTAAAATAAAAAATTGTGTCAATCAAGCCGGCGTTAGAATTTAATAAAATTTAGGTTAAAATACTTCGTTAGTCCTTGTTTTTATACCAAAATCTCAATTTGGTCCTCGTATTTTTATTAGACTCGATTAGGTCCACATTTTTGTAGATCAGTATCAATTAGGTTATTTCCGTTAGTATAGAAATAACACCGTTAAGTACGTGTCACGTGTCAGCTCCTCATTTTTTTTTCGAATTTTTTTAAATTTTTAAATTTTTTTTAGAAAAATATTTATGCCACGTGTCACATCTGTAGTATGCCACGTGTCAATCTAATATGGTGACATGTGTCAAATTATTGTATGAATCCAATTTAGTCATCGTATTTGTTAATTTGATTTGATCTCAGTTCCAAATTTTTTTAAAAAATTTCAATTTCAGGCGCTCCAAATTTAGACCAAATTTTACTTTTATATAAAATGTTATGATTATTTTTATTAAATATTTTAATAATATTAATTGTATTTAATATTAAAATTTTAAATATATTTATTTTAATTTGTTATAATTTTTTTTTTAAAATTGTACATTTGAATTTATAAAATTGTTCTTTTTAAGCCAACTCTAAAAAATTGTTGATATATAATGTTATACAAATATTTTGAATATAAATTTATAAATCTATATATTTATAATTTTAAAATAAAATTTAAATAAAGTTGAATATAAAATATAAATTTAAATAAATTAAATATTGTTAAAAATATGTAATAGAAATATCACTTTTAATAAAAGTATCATTATAATATTTATATAAAAATTAAATTTAGTCTAAATTTGGAGCGTCTCAATTTGAAAATTTAAAAAAAAATTGGAACTGAAATCAAATTAAATTAACAAATATGAGGATCAAATTGAGATTCATACACTAATTTGACACGTGTCATCCCATTAGATTGACACGTGGCACACTACAGACGTGACATGTGGCATAAATATTTTTTTAAAAAAAATTAAAAAAATTTGAAAAAAAAATTAAAAAATTTAACAAAAATTCAAAAATTTGAAAAAATGAGGAGCTGACACGTGACATCTACTTAATGATATTAGTTCTATATTAACGGAAATGACTTAATTGTTACTGATTTACAAAAATATGGACCTAATTGAGACTAATAAAAATACGATGATCAAATTGAGATTTTGGTACAAAAAGGAGGACTAACAGAGTATTTTAACCTAAAATTTAAAAGATAAAAAGTTTAGTTAGAATGGATTGAACGGATACTTATTAATAAATTTTGAAAATAAAAATAATGCATTGTGAGATACTTACAAGTGGATAAGGTAGTGGAGAATAATGTCCGACACAAATAAAGGAAAATGCATTTATCATATCTACAAAGAGTAAATTTAAAAATAAAGTGAATTTCATTTTCCCTGTGGTTGAAGAGTCTCGCTTCTAGTATGGTAATTCCCATCGATCCTTCCTTCACGGTGCTAGTGTTGAGCTCTGAGTTTGAATTATCACATTTTTGGTAAGCTCTCTCCTAAAACCCATATTAATTTGGCCGATTAGTTGAAAATGAAAAGCTTATGTAAAAACTGACCCAAAGGTTTATTCGTTCAAGCTTTTCGAAATTTGGTTGGTGGAGCTTTTTATTTAGGCTCTCTTTCCTACTATAAAAATATATCTTTTGATTTCACCCCTTCAATATTATCCTAAATCAAATCAATTATTTTTTTCACAAAAACAATTTTTTCACTCCACATCAAGTCAATTCAACCTTTACACATTATATATTATTTTTGTCAACCGAATCGAAAACAAGCTATAATAAATCACAATATAAAAATTACACATCATTTATGAATTAGCTTTATATTCTAACAAAAATTAAAATACACATTTAAATAAGGATTAATCATTTTATAATTTCAAACAAAATTATCTGAAATCAAAGTTGTATACATAGCTGACTGGCATCTTATTGTTGATGTAGTATTGCAAAAATATCTAAGGACTTTGAATGAATTTGTTGTTGGTAAAAGGAAAAACATTTTCAGGACAATAACAAAGCTTGTCAATACATTGACAATTATTACAATTTGGACAA
>Ga0099823_1002308_pt1 | contig 17080 bp, 8 predicted proteins | sample CowpearedBW_FD_76831 | JGI IMG/M metagenome (GOLD analysis project Ga0099823, IMG submission 76831) | Root nodule microbial communities of legume samples collected from California, USA - Cow pea red BW | ecosystem: Host-associated > Plants > Roots > Nodule | place: USA: California | collected...
CCGAGAAGAAGTCCAACAACAACACATGCATGAAGGCTCATCTTCACAAAACTCTCATGTTCCCTCTATTGATGATAATGAAATATACTTTAGTGTTGTTGGAGGTGAAAGGAAGAAATGGAATGTGTATGGACTTGGTACATTAAGCAAAAAGTTTTATAGTTCTACAGGTGCTCACTCTTCTACTAGCCAAGCTCTAGTAGTACATCAAATAGAAGATGCGTGTGAGACTATTCAAAAGTTGAATGCTGAACTTATGGCAAAGAATGCCAAGGAGAAGACACTTGAAGAAAAGGTTGAACAGTTGCTGAAAAATCATGCCGAACAGAGTGAATGTATGCATGAATAAAATGAACGTATGCGCCAACAAGGTGAACAAATGAAATTTCTTTTGTAACATATTCATTTAAAGAATGTTGTGCTAGGTCCTAGTGATCTTCCTACTATTGGAGATGATAGATTAGACCATATCAGTGATAGTAGACCTGGAGATCATTAGTTTCATGTTTAGTTATTTGGTGTGTTTCAATGTTGCACACTTTCAAACTATTTTTGTTTTGTTCTTTTGGATCATTTTATATATTTACCACTTGTAATGTATGTACTGCACTTTACTATATTATGTAATGTAGTTTGTTACTACTTAGCTAGATTAAATTTTATCATTCATAAACAGATAAAAATATTGTTTTTAACCAAATAAAAATCGTAAATAATACAAAAAAATCATTTTTTTGCTAATCAGCGACCAATTTTATGGGTCGCTGTTAGTCTCCGAACTTTGCTACCAATTTAGCGACCAACCAATATTAGTCCCTGTTCATAAAAAAATTTGCCACCATTTTAGCGACCCAAAAAAATTGAATATCAATAAAACAATCATACTTTAGCGACCAATTTAATTGGCCGCAGTTTGTCTCATAACTTTGCCACCAATTTAACGACAAAAAAACAATTGTACATAAATATTTAGCGACCGAAATAGTTGGTTGCTAACTACCTACCTTCTGCGACCAAACTAGCAACCGAATTTAGTATCACTTTTGGTTGCTAAATTGGTCTGTTATGCTTAGGAAGTGACCAAACTTTTAGGGACCGAATTTGCCACCAAGGTTTTTGTTACCACATAAATTTGGTCGCTAATTTAGTCGCAAATGGTATTAGCGACTTATTTATGTTATTTAGTGACCGAATTCGGTGGTCGCTAAAATACATTTTTTTGGTAGTGTTTGCTGAAATATTTGGTCAATCAAATTTAAGTAAAGTCTTCTTACAAGTTTAAAACTTGAACATAATTTTTGAAAAGGTCAATACCCCTTTTCTTGGCTTGATACATCTCTTTACTACTTACAATTATGAGATTATGATACATATAATTATTGCTTGTGTAAAAATAACTGAAAACTTTCATAAAACAAAACAAAACTCATACTTTATTCCTATTTAATAAATAACAAGTAGATTATATTACTACTCTCTTCCTATTTGGAAGATTTATTACTTTATTTCAACAAGATTAAGAAACATATTTCTATTACTTTATTAGAATCAATATTTTTGTGAATTTTCTTTTTAAGTTTCATTGTCACTAACATTCCTATTTCTCCTAATTGTCTATTAGTATAACTTCTATTTCTTTTTAATTACATTGTTAGACATTTTTAGAGCAAAGTTCAAAAACCTTGTTTGTTTGATTAAGTGCTTTATATAAAGTATTGAACATGATTTTTAAGAATAAAATCATGAAAGACGCAAGTGTTTCGTCTAACTAATAGACAAAATATCACTTTGCACATATATTTTGTGTGTGAAGCTAATGCTTAGACATATGATATAGATATATTGAATATTATATATACTTAGTTTATGTAATAGGAGAATTTTCATTTTTTCCTTCTCTCACAAGAGCATATGTAAAGAATTGTCAACATTGAGATTTGTTGAAAAAACTACTAAAGCTACTTTATGTCAACACCTATTTTGAAAATATTGTATGTCAATTTTGCAAAGACCATCAACTTTGTACCGTCTTGCTTTTTAATCCAATTTGAATAAAAGTATATGATCTAAACATGATAAATGTCTTATATAATAATATTGCTTGAAGAAGATATATGCAATAAATATTGCATGAAGAACATTTAATGCATCTCTATGTCTATACATGGATAACTCCAACTTAAAGAAGAAAAACATCTCAAACTCCTTATTATTTTTATTAAGCTCTTAAATACAACTCCAACTTAACACTCCTTATGGCTAAAAAAAGGATTATTGTTAGCTATAAGGGTTATTGTTAATTATAAAGGTGCTTCATCTGATAGACAATAGAGCACCATGCAGATCTTTCCACTACATATGATAACCTATTAATGATAATTATACGATAAGTACAATCAATACTTCAAACTGATATAAACTTAAAAAATATTCTCAAATTTTAAGTTTGTAGTACAAGAGTGTCCTCACCATTTGCCATGAAAGAAATCCACCTACAAATACAAGCTTCATTTATATTTAAGCTAAAAGTGCACTGTACACCAACTACCCATTGTACACCAACTATCTAACTATGAATGACAAATGAATTCATTTTCGAATGTATTTTTCAAACTTGTTTCGATTTTGATACTTCAAAATTTAAATTAATTTTATTTCTAATGAATTTTAATTAAACAGGAACAATGAAAATACTTTTGCAACTTTTTATTATCTCTTATATCGTGTTTTATAGCCTTCGTAAAAAATTAAATGTAAAATTTTATAATTATTGTCTATTGTTCAAAAGCATCTTAATTATTGAATCCACAATTAAAATGCAAGCACTAAATTGCTTCAAAATATTCTCAAAGATTTTGAAAATTTTGTCGAGATTCAATTCATTATTATTCTTGATTGGCGACATGAACTTGTCAAGTTTGTTTCATGAACATTTCTAAGGCAAAAATAAGAAGAAAAAAACTTTTACATAAATTTAAATTAATATACGCACAGGTTAAAAAAAAGATAAATTGTGAAAGAAATTTTATAAATTAACTTATGCCTTTAATAATTTGAGTTTATGGAAAGACAAAATTCAGTTTTTTCGTCTTCTTATTTTTCTCGTACGTGTTCTCTGAAGAAGTACTTTTTTAATTAAGAAAGAAATATGAAATAAAGCAAATAATTCATACATAAAATAAAGATAAAAATGTAGAAATCCATTTTATTTATAAAGAACATGCGAATATTAATTTACAAAGAAATTTATTTTATTTTTCTATAAGTTTTTACGTAGAAACTTGTTTGAAAAGATAATTTTTTTTTAACATTGTATCATTTCTTTTATTTCAATTATGCTTTACTTGTTTTGTTGTGAAAGTCACTCAAAACTGTTGAATTGATATTTGTTCAACTTGGTTAGAGTACATTAGCAATATCAAGTCTTTTTCTATTGTGTTGCCATCAACTTGATATACGACATTTGTGGATCTAAACAATTTGTTCTTGTTTTCCATTGCAACTGATTTTTGCAATCACCATTATGGGACTGTCATTTTATTCTATGCACGCTTCTGTAGGGTCTTTAACAAACTCAGAATACGACTTTTCTGTGTAAACTTGTAACTGATCAAGAAGTTATAGTGGAACATGTCAACACTGTAACTTTTGTCATCCTAGACTATAACCTAGACTTGGGTTTGACTTGTCGAAATTAAATAAAAGACATAAAAATAAAATGATCAAGAGAAAGAAAATGTAATCATTTCATTTGTATGAAATCATATCCATGAATTACGCCTTTTGTTCATGCAAATGAAAATTTCAGGTTATTCTTTTCAAAAATTTAGTCGAGAAACATTATTAAAAATTCATATTTTTTATCAATTTTTTTTTTTAAATTTGTTAGTAAGAAATATTTATAAATTTTGTTATAAAAAATAATTTGTAAAGAAATTTTTGTCAAATTTTTTGCAAAATAATTTGTAAATTTTTTTTGCAAATTTAAATTTTGTAGAAAATAATTATCCATAAAAAAATTATCTACTAATTAAAATTCATAAAAAAAAATGGTAAAAAAAATCTTCTTTTAGCAAAATATTTTCACAAATTTACAACAACAAAAAATTCTATGTAACATGAAAAATTTTAGTAATAAAGTTTTAGCTGCTTTTTTTTTTTTATAAATGACTATTCCATCTTTCATTGTGAAAGTTAAAAAAAAGCACATTCAAGGTATAAAATAGGTGAATTTAAGTAGATGTTGATATTTATAATCTTTTATCACATATTAATTATAGAGAGTTATTGATTTCTTAACGGAATTGATAAATGATTTGAGTTAAAGTAGTTAAGTTTTCTTTCTCTTGTTATCAATTTAGACTTTTAGATTTTTATTTTTTTACAATTTATGAAGTTTTTTTAAGGAGTTTGCTTCTATCTTTTGAACGTGAATTTTTTTTTTTTCTTGTATCTCAATTAGTTATCGTTTTTTTTCTTTTTAATGATATGGTTCATGGTGACAATTATTCATAATGATATCTAACAAGTATAAAAAAATAATTATTCAAATAGATAAAGAGTAAGATTTTGGAGATGCAGAATATTAATTTAATGGTGAATGATACTTTCTTTTTCATAGTATCTTCTCTTTTCTAAATGTTGTTTTCTTTACACTATTTATTTTATTTGAGTGATTATTTTATAAAATCATCCTGATACTGTTGATATCAAATATATTTTTCATTTTCTATTTATTTTTAAGTAATTTTTTTTGTCATTTGTCATTTTTACATGTTTGAAATCTTTGGTAAAAGTATTTATACCATGTTAACGATAAAATTAACTTAACTGTGACAATTTCTTAATTTTTTTATAGTTTCTTAATATTTACACTATATATGTTATGAATTTAAAATATGTACTTTAGACATAACATTGTATTCATTAACCCTACATTTTAAGACACTTTTGAGACAGTTCGATCATCTATCAAATCAAAATTAATTTTTTTTCATACCATTTCCTCTGCAAATTATATTTAGTTTTCAATTATTCTTTCAATGGGTTGTCAAATACATTGAAAATTGTTTTAAATCTAAACAACTACCTTAAAATATCCTCTTTTTAAACGAGTGTAATATTTAATAAATGCATTGCTTACTAAACCAATTTTGCTTGTAAAGTTAGATTTTTATCTTAATTATATATTATAAAATTGTGTTATCTTTAATCGATATAGAACTTCTAATATTAGTATGAAATCCGAATTTTGAATTTAAGTATTTGTAGAAAACTATTTTTTTTTTAATAAAATTTTGTAATATAACATTATTAAATGCACTTTGATCTCATTTTTTATTTTCACTTTATTTTGTTAAAAAATTAATTCAGTACCTTTTAGTCATGATCTGAGTTACTATTGTTGTCTATTGCATGTGGATTGGGCAATGAATTAGGGGACAAAACCCCACAAGTTTCCAGCTATATATACACTGGCAAAGAAAGAACACTGTGTTGTTGTTGGATTGAGATATGAACACTCAACATCAAAGTTCGCCAAATATGTTCATTCTTAATGTCTCAGTTTATAAGATAACTTCGGAATTTATGTAGCAACAAACTAACAAGAGTAAAAAACAACAAATGAAAGTTACATTTTAAATAAAACCATATCTTTTTCTATATGCTATTTGCAACAAATTTCAAACAATAAAAGTTTTCATAATAGGTAATTTGGTAAGTTGAGAGTTTGATATATTTTATTTAAGTATAGTAAGAAAATACAGTATTTTTTTTTTTTTTAACTTTGTTAATGGTTGAAGCAATTGAATTCATGTTTATCTTTAGTAACATGTGTTTATTAAAGAAAAAAGTAACATTAATATGTAATTAATGTTGTACAGAGTTTTCTATCCATTTAAAATTCTCAATGGTTTTTTCAAGTAACGTTGATTTTATTTTAATAAACAAATGTGATAATTACTAAAAATTATACACATGCTCAATTATATCAATCATTAGTAAGTTCAAGCAAAAATAATTTTATTTTTACACTAAATAGATTATTTACCCTAATTTATTTAAAAAATTACTAGCTAATACCAAGTGACTTCAAAAAATCTAAAAATTTATTCACAAAAAGGTACACTTGTAGAGTCTCTAGATTTTGTATACTTTTAAAGACAGACATTTTATAAAGGGTTTATGCATCAACACATATTTTATATATTTAGAGTGAATATCAATAATTGTTATGAATATCTTAGTATATATCCTTTAAGAGTATATTAGTCAATAGGAATTTTTTTCCCTTTGAAAAAAAAGAAGAAAAAAAAGACTTCAATTAAATGTCTGTGCTTAACTGAGGTGATTAATCCAAGTAAAGAAAAGTATGATGAACATCTAATTAGTGATCAACTAAATGTTTTTTTTTTTATAAATACACTATAAACAAGAATGTTTTAATATCTTTTATAATTGTTTTATATTGTTCTTTACATGTAAAATATAAGGCTTTTCCTGTGTGTTAGGTATGGTTAGTGGGTTATAGTTAGAATAATTGGAAGAAAAATTCATAATTGAAACACAAAATCCACTTAAGACTTACACACTCCATATTTTGATCTTTGAGAAGAAAAAGAACAAAGAAAAAGAGAATCTTTCACATATATTTTTTATATTGATAAAATTTATTAAAAATTGCAATACTATGATTGAATATCATTAATCAAAACACAATTTACAAATTTGAATAGAATATATTTAGAAAAATATAATAGAAAGTATCTTATTATAATCATTTATCTAATCCTATATCTTTCTATAGTTTCTCTGACTTTCTTTATATAATAGGCATTTAACGTGTTTATATTTATACAATATTAAATGTATTCAATTTTATGATTTTATAAAGTAATTGATAGGTTTATAAGAGGGTATCTCCTAAATATATTTCAGTAAAAAACAAAACACAATTGATATACGAGAATCTAGCTGAAAAAGAAAAAAAAATGTCAATTAATCATAAAAAGTTTTATCCAAAATATCATAAACTATAATTGCTTTAACATTTTTACCCTTATTCAACATACACTAAAAAAATAAGTATTCTTTTTATTATCAATCCTAATTCATACCAAGAGAATAGTTTAAGACACTGCTAACTAAACAATAATCTTAATCCGAGATTGTCACCCAAGTACTTCTTAACAGAATCACTTTTTATTTTCTTTAAGAATTCAAAAAAAAAAAAAATTCAAAGAACTTTTTATTATGTGAGGATAAACAATGTAACCCAAAACACTCAAATTTTGCTAAAACCAAGGTTCTAAAAGCTTAGCACAAGGGCTTCGTTAAATTTTGTGTTCATACTTTAAGAAATGATTCAATTATTTTCTTTCATGGCGGCTTTTGATTTGGATAAGTTAAGATGACTGCTACGGATATAAGTGCTTTTAACGATAAAAGGCATGAGACACAGCTTGTTCAAACTTTAATACTTTTTGTTTTTATCAAAAACAAGAATTTGGAGATAGACATTGTCTATGCTGTGGTTCTAAACTCATAATAATATGTCTAAATACAATTTATTATTTATAGTAATGAACCCTTTATTGATCAACTCGAAATGCTCACACCTTTTCTCTTCCTCTTCATTCTTCTAAATTGATCAATAATGTTTTTGTCTGTTTCGTAATAAAACAAATCTGACTTTATCAATTTGAGAATATATTGAGATTTTTAATTATGATAATTAGATATTTATTTGTAAAAAATATTTCGAAAATAATTCTGTTATTTTTTATGAAAATTTAAGAGAAAATGCTATAAAAATTGTATCATGATAATATCTTTTTCAAATTATATAAAAACACACTAAAAAATTAATAACACCCTTTTGCTCACAAAAAAAAAATTACTATTGTACAGGGGGCATTGGCGAAAATGACCACAGTGGGTGTCGGGTATATCTCGGTCCATTTGTGCAGAAAGGTGTCAAGTTCATCTCGGCCCAAATAGTGGTTAGGGGTGTTTTGGCCCAATGTGAAGATAGGCAAGGTACAGTCGTACAGATGAAGATGTGCAATTCCAGATTGATTAGGAAAATATAACTATACATGGAGAATCTTTGGTAGTTACAATAAAGCATTCATGGGGTTTTATTAGTATTTATGAAAGAATAAAAACGACCCCAAAGGTAGTAATGAGAAGATTGAATCCAAGTAATATAAAATAGGGTTGAATAGTCATAGGTAAGATCATCTTTCTCTGATTTCTATACTCACTTAAACACTGTGTTGAGTTAAGACTAACTTGAGCATCGAAGTACCTGTAGGTACCCAACCTCTGGGAGCAGCACTTGCTAGCGGCTCAAAAATAGCTAAAGAGGAGAAGAAAGGAAGAGCATAAGACTCCTGAGATCATTTGGTCCCATTCAAAAACAACTACGTTTGTCACCGTCGATCACACCAAGTAACTTATTAAACTATAATAACAATAAAACAGTTAAAACATATAGGAATCCCTCACTTTCTTCATGAAATTGCGACATTGTGGGAAATATAGGGAAGAACGTGGCATGTTAGAAATTTTTAGGGCAATATGCATAACTTCATTGGGGGGAGAGTTGTCTCGGTGCTCATTCTATCATGAAATTTATTGTTTTTTAAGTTCTTTTTTCTCTAAAACAGATTCAGGATTTAGTATTTTTGGTGATGGAAAAACAATGTCATTATTTTATAGCAAACCTCTGTCGTCAAAGCTTGATTAAACAAGATATAATGTAGATAAATTCGAAGAACACTTGGTTAATTGATTCTAAAAAAAACATTTGGAGGATTTTGAAAACATAAACAATAGAAAATGATTAAAGCTACAAGTTAAGTTAACAATCAATAAATGCAGTGAAGAATAGACGGGAAATGCATGAAAGAGACAACATGTAAACAAAAGTTGTAAAATAAATGTAGGAAAAAAAATAGATGATGAGTAGTAAAAGACTATAAGACGATGAATGATGACATCAGACATTAGATGACATAAATAGTAGGCATTAAATGACATTGGACAACTAGAAAGCATTAGACGACTTAAAGGCATTAAACAAAGCAGAAAATAAAGACATTGAAACAAAATAGAAAGCTACAAGATGAAGGAAAAACAAAGCATTAGACAAGTTGAAAACACAACAGTACATAAAAAAAGAGTTCAAAATTAATCATGTCAATCTTTTTCATTCTTGATTGCAAGGAATTCAAATCTAAAATCCTTTCTATAGAAGAGCACACAAACAAATCAGACCAACTAACTATACATCCATAGTTAATAGCTATTAATCAAGCAGTTTAAAACTATTAAAGTTTCAAGAATAAAGTAGGAATATCTTCAGTTCAGATTCCAAAACAACTACTCAATCAAGGGTTCAAAACTAGAAAACTAAAAAATCAATAACATGGAGTGGAAAAAATAGAACTGAAACATGAAATGAGCATTTAAATTGAAGTTAAAAATCAAAGGCAGTTAATCTGATACTAGAGTAGCAACCAATAATTCTAGTAAGTGTAGTCAGTGCATAGTAGTATCAAACAAATATTGTATCCACAAACATTTGTTGAGACTAACCAATATATATCGTTGGACTTAATGAAATAGTTTTTGTTGAAGTTGTATTGATCATAAAAACAAGATTTAGTTAAGATTTGGAAATATATGATGATAAATATTTGTTGAGGTTGGATTTTATCTCTTTTTTCTAGTTGTAGTGCTACTTATCTTTTTTTATTTAGTATGTCATTCATTCAATGTCCTGAAAGTAATCTAAGGTAGATATAGACTCACTCCTACAACTTGGAACCTAACAACTTCAAACCTAGTGCAATTCTTCCACTCCTGGTTGAATGAATTTTTTCCTTAAGTGCATGACTTTATATCCAACCCAAGGTTTAGAGCATGTACAATACTATAACAATAATGAGATGGTTTGATTGAACTACAGTTTAAGACCATTCTTCCAAATCAATCCAAACTAGTGAAATAAGATGAGTTATCAATTCATCCAAGCATGTATCATAAATCAAACCACAAACATTTGAATAAAAACATACATAAATATTAAAGAGGTATCAGTACAAAGAATTAGAATAAATTACATCCAACCTCAACACATGAGAATTTAGCTACTCATAATGATAGGGAAATCTAAGCTCTATAAGTCTGTTGTTCCTCTCTTAAGCCCCTCATTATGATATTCTATTTTGTTATAGAGAAGGTTCCTAAAGAAGCTAAGAATCGAGATGATAATAAAATCAGAGGCAAGACCTTATTTTTATATGAAATCTTGGACAGTGCTCAACTTCATTCTGTAGTGCTCAACAATAGGGGTTTCCTCTCATGGTGGGTTTTCTTTCAGCTCAGCCCTATGTTCTGGTGATCAACACTTGAGTTTTCCTTGTTTGGAGGGTTTCCTTGGTAGCTTAGCCCCTTTCTTTGGTGCTTCAGGTTTCCTTTTGCAAAGGGTTTTCTTGTGTAGCTTAACACCATTCTCTGTTTGTCAATTGGAAGACCAAAATTCATGTTCTTTCTCTATCGCCTTAAATGATCAACGTCAATAGTTTAGCTCGGATAAATCATTGTTATTTTCCTCCAAAATCACTATGATTAATTTCAAGAAATTCTAATTCTTCATGTCTTCATTTTGTTACTATAAGTTAAAAAGGGTTGTTTACTTACAAAATATAAACAATTCAAGCATGATAAGTGTCAAATTCATGTGAAAATTAGGTTACTCTAGACATTTATCAACAATGCATAAGCATAAAAGAGAATTTAGAACCGTAAAATCTTGAACAAAAAAGAGTGTTGGAAATGAACATTAAAGAAAAATGGGAGAACAACGAAATTGTATTACGAAGGAAACTTGAAAGAAAAACTTCTACTACCCAAAAAACTAACATATTTCTTTTCCTGATGACCCTACTAGCTAATGGCACTCTCCCTTTTTTTCTACCTCTTCGCTGAGGTATTTATAGCACTAAACATAAGGGGAAATCATTTGAAGACAAAATTCGAAAAGTTGTTAACAAAGGCTACTAAAAGTTGTTTTTCCTTTGTGTGAGTGTGTGTTCTAGCATAATAGAATTGTGATTCTATTTTCTCTACTGACTTAGCATAGTTGATTGTGTTGTCCTAGCTCATCTTCATTTGTCCACTTCTTACATAGCCCATTTGCACAACAAATGGAGAAAGGTTTTCTCAAAGCCTTGTTAATTGCACCATACTTTCAAAAATAAACTTAAGTTTTTTCTACCCTTCTAATATATCATGATCTTCCAAATTAAATTGCATTTATCTCAAAACACCAAAAACTATGCTCTAATACTCAAATTAAATCTATTTGAGCAAAAAGAATTATCTTGATTGGAGATATATGAAAAAAGTTATGAACAAAACATTCAACAAAGGTCAGAACTGCCAGAATGCAATTTTTTTGCAAAACTTCAACTTTTACACTACTTTTATTTCAAGTCCTAAATTTTCTAAAAACTAGAAATGTATACTAGAAATGAAATATTAAGAACAAAAGTAGTACTAAAATATACATTTAGTCTATAAAAAATTGGAAACAAATCAAGAGTTATCATTATTCCATAATAATAGTACAATAAGATAAATTCATGCACACTCCCTTATACTAAGCAGAAAATAAATTATATTTACATAGAGATTAGATATTAAATTACAATAAATTTAAACATTTTTTTTCTCAAAATTATTAGTTAAGATCTATTAATGTTAATAATGTAGGTGTGGTAGAGTAAGGAAAAATCCCTTTTATAATATGTAGTTGCTAGTAATAATGGTTGTTGTGAAACCCTAGAAAATGACATTTTAGAAGTGATAGATGTTTAAAAATAATGAGACTCAATTATTTTAATATTAAAAGGATTTAATATAAATATAATCGTTATAAAAGAGTTTCATTATTTTAAAACATACTATCTCTCTATAAACCATTTTTCTAGAGTTCTCTAACTTCTCTCTAGAAGTTTTGTCTCTTTGGTCGTCTGATTGACGAACCATGACTGTAGGATTGATGCTCTCGGTGAGCTTTTCAAGTTGGACCGATCAATTTCTATGTTTGTGTAAGTTGAGTTTCTGCCCTCTTTTTGGTCAATTTCTGTTTTCTGTCGTATGTGGGCCCTCTTCCACTTGCATGCGTCATTTTAATCATGAATACGAGTCTCTGTTGATCAGTGATCATAACGGTATGTCTTGATCATTCTTGTGATGTTTCTATGTGTAGATAGAGCATCATGTGGAGTTAGAGGTGTTTTGGCGTTTATAGAGCCGTCTAAGCAAGATAACAGGTAAGGGAAACTAGTTTTTGTCTATGTGTGTGAATCTGACGGAAATTGATGGTTGCATGTTATTGCTTTTTAGTTAAGAAATGAGATTGGTTGTGATTGAGGAATTCTGATATAACATGTATGATGGTTGTGATCTAGTAAGATGATTGATATTGACATGTTTGTGATTGATTAAGTTTGGTAATTATCATTAATTGTATGAGTGATTTTGGTATGTGAATTGCTTAATGAATCTTGTATGATTGGTTGATTGATTGTGAAAGAATTTGGGAAAAAGTAGGATTTGAGCCATTAATCAAATTGGTACCAACTCCTATGGATTAAAGACTGTTTTAGACCAATACCTAAAGGAGGAGTACCAATTTGAGCTATGAAACAGGTCCTGATTTCCCTAAAACCTTAATTTTAGATTGCTGATATCTGATACAACATTGAGTCTCACCATGGCAGCATTGAGCGCTGGCTTTTAGGAGTTGATTAGCATTGAGCCTCACCATGGCAACGCCGAGCGATAGTTTTTACGAGCCAATCAACATTGGGCACCACTTTATGGCGTTGAGCGCCACTTTATGGCGTTGAGCGCCACCCAATTTTCAATATTGCATCTTATTGGTAAAATGAAGATTTATGCTTCTTTAACCGTTAGATTAAGCTGAAATTTTGACAGTTGATCTTAGACACGTGAATCTTCATTTTGACCGGTGGGATCTTTTTTTTGAAGTATGTGGTTAGAGAAATGGTTTTCACCGTTTGGATGTATTTCATTTATAGTGCATATTGCTCTGTTTTCCTATTTTTTTTGTTTTGGTTACTTTTGATGTTCTGTGTATATATGAAATGGATTTTATAGTCTTTATTATTATGAATTGAGATAAAAAATGTTATTATGGGTATATAAGATGATAAATGGTATGAAATATTGTGTGAGCATGCGAAGTTATAATGTTTAGGGAATTTCAAGGAGAAGTTCCTAGTGGCGATGGTTTTGGTAGTATTGTTAGTGTATGCCTTCATATGGGAGAATGATTGGTGAGAGGTATCCTGAACTCTAATAACCATTTACACTCATATAGAGTAGAATGAGTTATGTGGTGAGCGTGGTACGAGGTCTTAGCCTTTAGACTTGTTCTTTGGTTATTGGCTTGAACGGGATTAACCATGTGCGTGTGGTTGGGTGATGACCCCTTGTGGCTAGACTATGTAGAGTTTAGCAACCCTCACAGGTGTACACCTCTTGTGTACCTTATATCAAAGACATGTATCTGGATAATTGAGTTTAGTGTCAACTGCTTGTGTGATTATAGACATAGATATGTTGTCTACCATGTTTATAGGTTTTTGGCATTATATAAATATATATGAGTATTTCTTTTGTACACTAGCTTACCCTGTTGTATGTTTTGTGTCTTTTTGTGTTGTTTGTCTCTTATTTTGCGATGATCACCTATTAAGTGGGAGCAGATGGAGTTGCAGGTTTAGAGAGACACCTTTGTAGGATGAGGAGCTATAAGTTAGAGTTGTAGAAGGTGTTTAGGAGTTTTAGTAATTGATTAGTTTCTTATAGGGTTTGTTAGTTAAAGTTTAAGTGTATAGGTGATATAATTTTATAATCCTATCTTTTGTAAGACTATATTAATATACTTTATACATTGTAGTATCTGTTTTGAATATTATAATAAAGCATCCTATTTTATTAGTTTTAAGTTACTGAAATGGAATGTTACAGTTGTGTTGTAACTATAAATTTTGTGGGTCATTTTTTGTTTTTCTTTAAATGAGTTTCTTTTCTTTTTTTTTTCTTAAGTTTTTTTATATGAATATAACTTTATATTGGTTGATTTATAAAATTTCTACGTAATATAATTTGGTATATCATTATCGTTCTCATGTTTTAAATTTGATGTTATATCCTAATGTAACCTATAACACATTTTCGTATCCTAATGTATTTTAAATTGTATATTTTGAAATAAATATATTCTATATATTGTACAAATTAAAATATGCTTATGAAACCGTAAATATATCTTTAATATGGAAAAATACAGCAAAAACATAGGCACAACATGTGTTCACATTTTTTAAAAATTTGAGTTAAGATTAATAAAAAATATAATTAATTTTTAAAATAGTTGTTAAATGTAAAATTAGAAAAATGAAATATGTACTTCAAAAAAGTTTTTAAAATAACTATTAAAAACAAAAAGAGGTTGTTAGAATAATGGGATTAAGTGTAAACTATTTATAAAATAATTAATTTTAAAATAATAATTAAAGGTAAAACTAGAATAACGAAATGTGGACACAAAAAAAATCTCTTTATATATTGTTATAGATATACAATTCAGAATGTGACATCCCATTTAATATAGAATAATTCTAATAAATGAAACATCACAGTTATAATATAAATAGAGCACGCGGCGAAAGTTTATTGGTATCAGCCATTACAATCATCCATAGTATACTGAAAGGAAAAACTAAGGCTCAAACACATGCCATAAAAATGGTTCAAAATGGAACAATTGTCCAAAAGGTTGCTCGTAGAGCAAGGGATTTACAAACTAACAGTACACAAATTGTATTCCCAACAAGCTAAAAATACAATAGGACCAAGCCTAAACAACTCCATCTCCATCACCTGAACGATCACCACGAGTTTCCACATCTTTTCACACCAATTAATTGGTGATCATTGCAAAGAGGGAAAAGTCAAACAGAAAATAGACATCAAATAGAAAGGGTAAGCTAGAGTAAAATATTTTTAATCATGTTATTGAGTAAGTAAATGTTAAATCATGTTATACAAATACAAAGCAGTAGGCACCCAAACCATGTGATAAAAAACAAATGCAAGACCTTTTGACTCAATTATCCGGATTATACTCTTGATATAGCATTCTAAAGGAAATATGCACCTATATTGGTTTCTAAACTTTACAGAGTCTAGACACAAGGGGTTATCACCCAACCATGCCCTAGGGTTAATCTCATGATCATATAAGGCCATTATCCTACCAAAGATTAGGACCTCCTACCACTCTCACTATAACATCTTGGTATGATATTACTAAAATAAATAACAATAAACAATTTATTAAAATAACTACCTCATTTATTATCAAATCATTTCTCAAAAATGCGGGAAATTTTTAAACTTAAACATACGGATCGCGATATAAAACATAATCTGTCTTTACAATTCAAAAGTCAAACCAGTAAAACCAATAATTAAATTAAATGAAAATTTTAATAAAAAGGTCTTTATAAATCCCCATTTAATCTGCTCCCACTCTCTGCCACTACACATCTTTTGGCTCAACTGTGACATCATCTGCTCCCGGATAACAAGTTACCTGATCATCGCCACACACAAACAGATAGGGTGAGCTATGCACATAGATAAAAGGGTATGAATTAAACCCACCCAAACACTCATAATTATTTATTTCTTTTAACATAAACACCCACTTTCCTACACTGATAACCATTATGAGTTTATGCATGTGCTCTTGATCATGGGACTTTACCGTGCTTCCACGACCCTCATTGCTCGTGGTCCAACCTACAAGCCTATCCCGCTCGTAGTCCTGCTTCACAGACTCCCTAGCCCGTCATCCGAACTCCTCGCTTGGACCTGGACATGTATACCCGCCTTTTCTACTATGAACTCCCTTGCTAGAGCTGTCAAAATGGGTTGGAATCCGCGAGCCAACCCGGCTCACCACGGGTTCAGGCAGGGTTGGGTTGAAATTTTTTTACAAATTTCAATACGGGTTGATTTTTGACCCGGCTCATCTAGAACCTGACTCATCCGGATTAATCCGTGGTGAGCTGGGTTAGCTCACCAACCCGCAGATAAAAGGGTCACACAAAGGTTTTTTTATTAAATTGGGCTTTACATTGGGTCATGTTAGGTTTTTTTTAGCCAACACATAAATATTTTGTATTTTGTTTATTTTAGTTTGTATTTGGATTGTATTAAAGTTTATTTATGTTGGCACAAGCAAGCTTGAAGCAAAGAATTGATAAACCCATGTGCATGAAGATCTTAAGTGCTTGATGAAGATTGATGAAAATCCTCTTGAAGATTAAGTTTTAGTGTGTTAAATCTGTATATAACATGTTAAATGTAATGTGTTAGTGTTATACATTGTTGATAGGCTATATGACATAGGTTAGATGTTTTATGTGCCTTAGTGTGTCTCTTTTAACCTGTTAAAATCTCTTTTAATCTGTTAAAATGGGTTTTAACAGGTTAAAAGGCTTGCTGTATATAGTTTCTGGTATGAATGCTTTCAGTTAATTGAATTATTTTTCAATCGACTGATTTCACTTAAGTTAGGTAAAATCAACTGATTGTACGGAAAATTCAATCAACTGTTTTCACTTAAACCAGACTATATAAGTTGTGTTTTCGCGAGCAGAGGTGTGAATCTGAGTTTTTCTGAACGAAATTGTGTCATTCATCTCTAGGAAGCATTCTCTCTCTGCAATACACAACTGCAACTCGTGTTTGAAGATCTTGGTTGATCTTAGAGGCATTTTGGCTTGTGAGTAGCTTGAAGAACACATGTATGGTGTGTTAGGGACAACCACCATCAGGTTTGGACGTTCTTGTGCCTCTGGATGGTTTGCCTGATGTGATTTCAGGTCTGCAAGTGTGATTCTTGTAGGTTGTAGTTCTAGATTTTTGTGTGAGTCAAAAATCTTGTGTGCTTTGTGTTCAAAAG
>Ga0099823_1002311_pt1 | contig 17073 bp, 10 predicted proteins | sample CowpearedBW_FD_76831 | JGI IMG/M metagenome (GOLD analysis project Ga0099823, IMG submission 76831) | Root nodule microbial communities of legume samples collected from California, USA - Cow pea red BW | ecosystem: Host-associated > Plants > Roots > Nodule | place: USA: California | collected...
AGCTAGGCTGCATCAATAAAGCATATGAAATTTGTCCAAGTCATCTGTATGGGTACATGCATTTGGAATGCAACCAATCATAATTCTTTGACACTGCAAAAGACATACTCCACTACACAATCTATACCTGAATGTCAATTACGAGTTCCACACATAGAGGTTCTCCCACCTAATAGCCTAGTCTTTTTTGGGTTGGACTCTCCTATTGTGCTGAAGTCTTCTAGGGTCAAGGCACCCAAATCCCAGTGATGTCCATGGCTTTCTTAGTTCATAATTCACTTCAACAAGATCATCTAACATGACTTAAGTGATGCATATTAGCAAGCTCTTTCATCAAAACAGTTTTCCATGTGTCCACATCCCACCCCCAAAAAACAAAATAAGAATGAAAAGAATAGCCATTTTCAAAACAAATGCACAGAAAATGGGAGAAGCAGATGTAAAAATCTGAGTGCAAGAATGCCCACCAACACAATACCTCAGCTCATCTGGCATTGGACTAAACCATTAGTGAATTAGTTCAGAAATATAGAAACACACAAATAGATAGGGATATGCAGAGAGCCTGCGCAGTGATACACAATGAATCATAGACAAACAACAGTATCATGCAATGACAAAAATCCCATGACATTGTGAAAAAACAATAACACATTTTACATCAAACATGATCAAGACAAATGAGATAAGTAACTTTCCACTACCATAGCAAAACTTTGTCAGAGAACAAAGCAAATCAATTTATAAAAGAAATTGTAGGAAAGTACTCTGGCTTACCTGTGCAAACCGTTGCTTGAAATAATCAAAAAGCATGTGAGGTTTCTGAGACAATGCTGCCAGGGGAATATCATCTCCCATACAAAATGTGGGCTCCTTTCCTTGAGAAGCCATACTTTCAATCACCATTTGGACATCTTCACTAGAGTAGCCAAATGCCCTGGTGGTAGCACAAAAGATGAGAAAAGTAATAGCAATATGGGATGTTGTATTCTAAGCATCAATAAAAAAGCAAACACTCTCTTATCAACATGCTATAGAACATTAGCTGGTAGGACATTCAGCATTAGCTTATGGAAACCAGCCACAATCTACTAATGTTGATCCTGATAAAACAAAAGACAATAGCAACAACACAATCTACTAATGTTGATCCTGATAAAACAAAAGACAATAGCAACAACAATAATACCACTGGGTGAGGTTTTTCATATGAATTTAGGCAATACCATAATGCCCTATCAATAAATAATAAGTCATGTCTATAGACAAACTACTGACTTCTAAATCTTAACAGTTTCACTTGCAGGTTTTCTCATTCTCCCTCAGCTGTATAGAAGGATCTACCCACAATTTGATCTACTCTCCTCACTAGGTATTCTATGAGTCTTCTACGCACACGCCTAAATCACTTAAGGCAAGTCTCAACCATCTTTTCTACCAAAGGTCCTACACCATTTTTTTCTCCATTTCGTTCATTCCAAATTATGTCTTGTCTAGTAAGCCCAATCATCAAAAGCAACAACATTCTCATGTTTGCAACATTAAGTTTCTTCTCTTATGGCTTTTCATTACCCAACACTCATCCATACAACATTGTTAGTCTTATAAAACACAATTAAGTTTTTCTTTTAAACTTGAGAAATAGACATTTTTGTCACATAGCTCCCAAAGCACCCCTCCATTCAACCCATCCACTTGAACCCTAAGGTTTAAATCTGCCTCTACTTCTACGTCGTTCTCTATATGGAACTGTTAAGCGGACTTTAAACCTAATTCAACCCCATAAATCCGACTTGTAAGATGAGGTTTGCACCGACTTATATACTCTAAATTGATCTTATCTCTAGTCCCCTCATGCTCGATGTGGGACTTCCAACACACCCCTCTCACGCCGAGGTATAGACATCTCGAACGTGGAACTAAACATTTAATGGGTGGTACAATATGTCCAACAAACAACAAATCTCGCTAGGATAGGCTCTAACTAGGCTATGATACCATATTAAGAAGTGGACTTTAAGCCGAATTCAACCCTACAAAACTAGCTTGTAAGGTGAGGTTTGCACTCACTTATATACTCTAAATTGGTCTTATCTTTAGTCGATGTGGAACTTCCAACAAGCCCCCGTATACTTAAAACTGTGTAACTTCTAGTAAAGTATGTTTCTTAAATTTTACTTTTTAAGTTAGGAATGTCGAAATGCTTAAACATTCCACACTCTGCCGCTAGAGAAGGGACTTCCCACAATGTGAGCCCACTATCTTTATCTCTACTAGATTATATTTTTTCATAAGTTCAAATTATAAGTCATCAACTTTATCCCCTTGTAATTTCGCCAATTGTTGTATTTATCCCTTGTTCTTACAAATAGAGATCAAGAACACTACTCCTCCACTCTTCCAACATTTTCTTAGACTACAATTCCATTATCTACATTTGTCAGCAAACTAATACCTTTCTCACCCAAATCCCTCCATACCTCAATGAATAAGTTATTTGATTTAACTACTTTTCTGTTTGGCACCCTTAACACCTTGCTTTGTTCCAAGACTTTGACTTCTTCATCCTTATTGCGTCACACTTCACTCAATTCTACTTTCTTTCCCTAAAATAAGTGAGCCTACAATTACCCCTCACATCTCTAGCGCCCAAGGATTGGCATAACCCATCAAAGCTCTAGCTCACAGCCTTTTGGTATCTCTCTTGGCTACAACATGTCCCCCCAATATTTTTTCATTCTTACACAAACAATGCTTCATGACAATTTCTATTTACCTGCACTTTATCTAGCACACCTACATACCACCACCAAGATTCTTTACCATAGGTCCTCAGCCTTTTTTCTTCACCAAGGGTCTCTTTAGCCACCTTCCTGAATCCCTTTAGCGATTTTGTCCCATGTATAAGTATTTCCTAAGGCTTCCCCACACCATCCTCCATAACTTTGCTGAAGACACCTAACTTGCCTTTGCTGCAGCCTCTTTAGGGCGCTAGTCTCACATCAACTATATATGTGGCTAACATAGAAGTTATAAAACCCAAATGGTACTCACCTTACAGGTCAATTTTGTGAGGTTTGGTTTAGATCTAAGCCCAAATTCTAAGAGTTTAAATCACAATTCATGATCCTCACGAATAGTAAGAAAAACAGAGAACCACATCACATAGAATGCATCAGCAATAGCAGTGTGTAAAGCAACGGGGTTTGATAGGATTTATAAATATACACACTTAAAAACAAGCATTTTGTCATAAAGGATAAAAGCTAAGTAATGTTTGCATAGAACTCTCACTGTTGGTTTCTTAATACTGCCTCATTGTCCATCAGAGAGGCTGAAAGGAAGTTCCCAGGCTTCAAGGAGCGCAAATTTTCCTGGATCCACTTCCCGTATGGGTTTGATAAAGCTACTCGTTTTTTGACCTCTGTATTCTCATAGACCTACCACAAAAAACATTAGGAATGTAAAATATGCCACAAGAAAGTATATACTACTTTTTACAGGAAAACAAAACATTAACTATTTAACAAAATTACTATAAGAACACAGGGATGTGCAACCACAATTTCTAATTCACAGACCATGACCTCCCACCCCATATAATATGATTTTATCATAACTGATATAAAATTATAAATTGATTTTCTTAATCAACCAGCTATATATAAGTATTACAAAACGATGTTAGTGAAGTTCTCAGAAGTAGAATGATAGAAAACCTTGATATGATAATTTTAGTATATAAAGTTCAAAGATACAAAAAGAATACTAAATCTCTGTTTATAGAAAACTATATCTAACAAAGCTCAGTTACGAGATAAGTTAGTTATAACTAACTAAAACAGTTATACTAAAAACACAGGAAACAAACTATAGTAACTGTCTCGCAAACAATCACACTTAAACAAAACACAAATTGAGTTGTAAAAACATAAACAGCCAATAACATCGTCAAACAGAAGATACACTCACGTGATATTTCTTGAAAACTTGAAAAACTAATTCATTTGTTTTGACAGGAAATTCTTAAATCTCTTATACAACTGAATTTCATATGTAACCATAGAACAAAAATCATGAAATTAAGTGAAAGCATCCAAGTGGGATGCTACAACTGTGTTAGGAGATCCAATCGAATGAAATTTGGGAGAAAACATCAGAACAGAACATACATATTGAACAGATGGTGTCAGCAGAACAGAATGAGGACCTACGGTAACAGAATAAAGGCGGACGAAGAACACAAACCTTTCACAAGACTTCCATTGAACTAAATAGAACAGAGGATATGCAAATAATCGACAGAACAAAGTATGCAAAGAGAGAAGGTGGATTGGAGATTTTACTAAACCATTAATTATAAATTCAATAAATTGAGATTGTAACTAACTTTAGAGTTGGTTATGTGTGTGTGTGTATTTATGTGTGTTAGAATATAATCAGCTGTTACAGATTTCTAGGAAATTAATTATTGCATAATCTCATAAATTAGTGTGATTGATTCCTAATTAGTCGATGTTTTTATTGAAATTTATTCTATTCAATAGTATAAATACATATTGTGTGGTCTGCATTAGACACACAATACATTCAGAACATATACAATTCTATGATATGTATGTTTATGTATATATGTATTTGATCTTATCACGATTTTCAAGTGTTAATTTTATAATCAATGATTGTGAGATTACTTTATCCTCCAAAATGCATCTACTTGCTTTAAGACGAGTAAGATTTGAGTATGTCTAGGCCTTGGCCAAAAGAACTGGGCCTGGTCAGAAACAACACTGCTAAGCATAGGGAAGTCATGGTTTGTTACAAAACAGGTGAGAGCAATGCATGTTGCATGAATTAAGCTTCAAACAAGGTTTGTGAAAGTCATGAGTCACTCTGCTATAGCATGCAAAATAATGCGATTTTAGCTCCAATGGTTGCTTAAAAAAACAGCTCCGTTGTTTGTATCCTATAGCATCCCAAGGCTAGGATGCTATTAATAAGTATATGTTTTCTCCATTCTTTGTAGGGCTACAAACAAACCCCCAGGTTTTTGTTAAATGTGCTGGAAATAATAATAGTTAATGCACTAAGCTAGGAAATAGTATGTTCATATATCCCGTGATAAATGCATCTAAATAATGGCCTAGGAAACAGTCTCCACTGTGAGAGAGTGTGTCTGTCTGTGTGTATTTCACATGGATGGTATGCAGAACCTGTACACACTACTATGTTCTCTTGAATAAGTGTTTTCATTTCAAGTTCTCTCTTTCTCCCTAAGCTCTGCCTCTCTAAATCCAACAGAATAAGGAGAATAAAGTTTAGCTTCATACACAAAATTTCAGAATCAATAGAAAAGGCCAAGTGGAATGTTATTCAATGAATGACTTTATGTCACTTGGGAACATGGAAGTTGCATCAAATAAAAGAAAATTTCTAAGTTGGACAAATATTTAAATCAATATTAATAATGCAACAACAAGTTCAGGAGTAGAACAAGTGAAATAAGAAAAGACTCCAATACAAACCTGACCACCAGTTAAATCAACCGTTATCATCATGCCTGGACCTAAGCGGCCTTTCAAGACAACCTTTGATTCATCCACTGGCACAACACCAACCTAAAAGTGAACAACACAAGGTAAAATATCTTAAATACAATAATTGAAAGTCATGAAACTGAACTTTTGGTTTCAGAACTGTGATTGTTATCCTGCAAATAAGTTCAGGAGATGCCAATTTTCAAAAAAATGCTTTAAACAAACCAAATTGTTCTATATTCATCATTATCTTTTAAGTAAGAATCATAAAATAAAGTAAAAACATCATAAGCAAAGCAAGATCATATTCACAGGACGTGCACAAAGAAATCAATAGAAGAAAGGTCAGATACTAATATCTGAAATACTGTTCATCTCTGTTTAATTTAAAAACTTAATGCGGTATTAATTGGAAAGCCACCAGCAAAAGGGACGTAACAGTTTAATTTTAATGTACCAAAGAAAATGACACGAGGTGAGATAATAGAAGATTTAGTGAGATGAAGTTGAACAAATCTTGGCTTTTCCCAGTTCAAATGGAGCCAAAACACATATTCACCCAAAATTTCTCAACTTAAACAATAGAGTAAGACTGTCATCTAAACAGAGACATCATATAACATTATATTAATTACAGGGGATAAAAGTTTGGGACTTCACCTCTGAGGCAACATAGACCATATTGTCTGATGTTCGCCAATACCTTGCAGGTCTAAGTCCATTACGATCAAGGCATGCACCAACAGTTTTCCCATCACTGTGACAACAATGGGATTACCAGCAATCACCGAAATGGCAAAACAGAAAGATCCAAAGAATAAGTTTTTTCCTAACTTCTACATTATGTTCACACTGAATATCCCATTAAATACTACTATAGCAAATAACCATTAAAATCAATCAAGAATCACATTGCAAAACAACACGGAATCAAGAACAAGTAATTCATTAAAGAGTTGCTACACGAGAGTAAAACAATAATCACGCGGAAATTTTTTCTTGGACACCTAACCCTCTCCCTTCCATAAGACTTACAAGTTACATGGATTAGGAGGACCATTAAATTCTGGTTTTGGTATACTAACCACACTTTGCAGACTAGTGTTACCTCTAACATTTTTTTGTCACTTGATATGAATAAGATACAGTGACAGGCGAACAAGTCAATCATGTTCCCATGGATTACTTTTTAAGCATTTATACCTGAACAAAAGCAAGGCTGGTCCATCCCAAGCTTCCATCTGACCCTTGTAGTAGTCATAGAAATCAAGCGCCTAAGAAGTAAAAACAACATTAAGGACACTTTCATGCAGAATTTGAAAAGAATTGGTTCAAAAGATTGTAAGAAATAAAAGATAAGATGCAACAAACATAACAGACTCTGCATTTCCGGATTTTTTACCCGAATGGTGTAGTTTTGCAGATAAATTTCGAGAATGGGCAGATTTCATTTTTATTACAGCTTTTGGGTAGGTCGTACATGAGTGAGACGACTTTAGGCTAAGAAGTCGTGCCCCCATGCTCACGATTTCAAACTAGGCTGAAAAGTAAAACTGAAGTTGTATCCAGGATAACGACTTCCTCTTTTTCTTTTCTTTTTTTTTTTTTGAAAATCAGAAGTTGCTGAAGGGAAAGACAACTTCACTTCACTGTATCTGCAAAGTCGTGCTGCACCAGAATGGCTTTCAATGTATGAAATTTGAAGTCGTGCCCATCAGCACGAGTTCAGTTAGAATGTCAAAATGAAGAAGTCATTCCTCAGTCATCACAGTTTTCAATTTTTTTACATGGAATTGGAAGCCGTGGTGCATGTGCATGAGTTCAGTTAAGATTCAAAAATAAGAAAGTCGTGAAAGCGGATAACAACTTTCAATTTTGTATTTCCAATTAGAATTCGAGCAAATGGAAAACTATTTGAGGAGAAATATGCATAAGATAATTTTCTGCAACTACCACACCTAGTCATTCTTTATTCAGAAAGATATTTAGCAGCTTTTATGCTGCATCACACTTTTCTAAACTTAATATTATTCATTCCATCAATCTCACTCATCTAATTCTATACTACTAGTGCTCTTTCCACAGTTCCACTAACCTATTCAAAGCAATGATGGAAGACCCACCTTCTCCCACTGCTTCGGTGGCACTAACTTTCATTTTGAAAATATTTTGTCTAGTTTCTTTCCCTCTGTCTAAGTCCATCAGTTCCTTCACTCAGTTACCCAACTCGGTGATACTCACTAACCCTTCTTTGTTCCCCTTCACACCCAAACCCACCTTCATTTCCTCCACCAAAATCACCTTGTTCAGCTTTTGCTCTGCATACAGAGGCCACGCCACCATGGGCACCCCTTCACACACAGCCTCAAAACACTTGACGTCCACCTGCAGTGACTCACGAACTCTTTCTACAATTTCCCCTACCATTTACTTTATTAAATATATTTGGTTAAAATAACTTCCACCTAAATTTCATAAGTAATAAACCAAACAATTAACCTTTACAGACCAGCTTTTGGTTTTAAAAATAAAATACAACAAAGTCATTACCACCCAAAAGGACTTCAAACGACTTCTTTGTTATATGACTTACAGTAAGTGATAAACTGACAGAACATGTTTTTCTTATTTGGAAAAATAAAGTTCACAGAACATACAATAACAAGCAGGGATATATAACCATGAGATTGGACAAGTCAGTTACATAAAACAAATACCTCAGGATATTTGATTGTCAGAGTTGGATGATTTTTATAAGCCTCTGGAACAAGAATCATCATAGCTTCCTCGGGACTTCGACCACTTCTTATCAATAACTGAAACATAGTGGACCATTCATCTCAAGATATAAACATGACTATTATAACAATTCTAGAATTTGATACACAAAAATTAATAATAAAAATAATTATTATTATAATGATGATGATGAGAACAAAAGAAAATCTAAAAAACAGAGGATATTGAAAACAAAACAAATTTTATATGTTAAAAAGAGGAGTCCGTAAGAAACAATACAATCAACTCAGAGCAACCATCGAAATTTGGACTATCAATTTCTTTCTTTCGGTTTTTTTTTAACAATGTTTTACTTTAATAAAAGACGAAATACATTAAAGAGAAAAAAGAACAATAGAAATAAAGAAGCATAAAATCCTCTCATAGAGCAAGCGAAAAGAGAAAGCAAAACATGGAAACATATGAAAAGAGCTTAGTCCCTTGTCCCTATGAAAATCATGAAAAGAAAATTGAAATAGTTACAAAAAGCCAATAAATATGTAAAATCACTTTGATCAACCCTATTAAGCATCTTAGTCCAAACAAAAAGTAAGCGTTTCAATAGGAGCATTACCTAACAAATAACTTTGATATATTGAAATTTTAAAAAATTGGATTATGAAAAATAATTTGAAATAAAAGATAACATTACAAGTATAACCATAAGTGTAAAAGGATCATATATATTAAAATTTCAACAATATATTCCAAAAGAATCATTATTATCAAGATCCTCAAGCAGAAGGAATTAATAATTTAAATTCGGTTATTGACATACTTCTGCAGCACTGTCAAGATTTGCTGAGTCTGATGCCTTTGGATTTCCATAAGGACGAATTTCATTTTCACGGCCTCGCCATACAGGTGATTTCAATGATGGTTCTCGTGATTGCATCCAGTTCAAGTTCCCCTGCACAAAACATGTGGCAATTTCATAAATCAACCAAAAGAAAAATTTTATAGCGTTTTAATGTCAAAAAACGCAACCTGTATGGTGTTGATTTCTCCATTATGACCAAGAAGCCTCATAGGTTGTGCAAGAGGCCATCTGGGACTGGTATTTGTGCTGTACCTTCGATGATAAATGGCAAAAGGGGACTTGTAAAGATCATTTTGAAGATCAGAATAAAACAACCCAAGCACTTCTGAGCGAAGCATCCCTTTGTAAACTATGGTTTGATTGGATAAAGAACAGAAATAAAGCTCATTTCCCCAACTTTCTGAGCTTACTGCTTTTTCAATCAATTTCCGACAGATGTACAGTTCTCGTTCAATGTCATCAACATTTTCTTCTTTCACAATCTTAACAAATACCTGTTGTATACTGGGCATGGTCTCCTTTGCATAATAACCAACAACAGAAGTATTTACAGGGACAGGCCTCCAACCAAGAACCTCAAGACCTTCTTGCCGAAAAATATTTATGATAACTAAACCCAAAAAAAATGTAAAATACATGTCAGAACATAAACAGGTGTATTAGAGTGCAAAATTCATATTGACCAATTTAAGAGAATGTAAACTAATATATCATAATTGACTTATCATGCACATAAAGTATTTATGAAGACAAGATGCACCACTAGTGTTGCCCAAAGCATGTTTGCATGGTCATATACAGGCTTCTTTTTCTTCAAAGAGGAACTAATAACAAGAATGAAGGGTAGCAAAAGTCCTAACAGAATTAAAAAATAAAAAAAGAGGGAGAGAAACAAAATAAACAGCAAAATTTAATATAGACATCCCTAAACTTTACCATTTTTTCATGTGGCCACCTTGAACATTTTAGTATAAATAAGAGGTTAAGAAAATTTACCAAGTCTGCAAATATATGCTTACTCCATGAAAATTTTTCACATGAGCTGTATATAGCCTTTAATATATGTGAGAAAGAGCATTTGCCCACATCGTTTTTTAAAACATTAACGCTTTCAACTCAACTTTTTAATTAGTCAGAAGTTTAACATGCTCATATCTTTTGTTTATTCTATATAGAGGCAGTCATGGGCTTAAGCAATAAATAATAGGGCAAAGAGGGAGTATAACACTAGAGTAATAAACATGATTGCCCTTTGTATCCCTCCCGCAACCGATTCTTCTTGTTCAACCTTTTTCTTTCTACTTTCATACACTAGCAGGTCTTTTATATCAAGGCTCATTATCATTTTCTTGCCCTCTTTATCCTTTCCAACTATACACTAGCATAATGGCCCTAATGTAAAAGCTTTTGTATATTTTTATTTTATTAAAAATCTTATGTTCAGATTTTCACTGTGTTTCACTCAACCTCACAAAATTGACTAACGAGTTAAAGTATGCACCAACTTATATATAATTTGGTCTTATATCTAGTTTATGTGGGATCTCCAACACAACTCTCCCACACACCAAGAACTAGACATCTAGAACATGAGACTAGATATTTGTAAGTTATTTGATAGTGACTAAATAATCGGTGGCATAACAAGCCCAACAAATCATACTAGAGTAGACTTTGATACCATTTTAGAAAATGGACTATAAACTTAACTCAACTTCACATAGCTTAATTATAAGATGAGATTTACAGCTACTTATATGTTATATATTATGATTTGATTATATCTTCATTTGACATGTGATCTCCAATACATACCTAAGCGTCATGGTCCACATATTTCGAGCTTAGGACTGGATATTTGTGGGTGATCCAATAGCAAGTGACATAATAGGCCCAACAAATCTTACTAGGATAGGTTCAAATAAGATCTTAGAAAATGGACTTTAAATCTAACTCAACTGCACAAAACTGACTTACAAGATAAGGTTCCAAGATGAGGTTTAGACTCACTTATATATTATAATTTATCCATATGTCAATTCGATGTAGGATATCCAATATAGTTTTAATTAGACATTGGTCCCTTATTTTTTAAAGTAACAAAGTTAGGAAGATGTAAGGGAGGTGAGTGTTATTTCTAAAATAAGCAGGGTACAGGTGCAAATATTGCTAACCTCAAGGTCCTTCCATTGTTAAGAAGCTTCCATTATTTGGAAAAACTTTGGCATTTTCAATTAATATTGGGTTTGTCTCAAGGATATTCAGAAGCTCTTGTTCATTAATCTGGAAGGATTTAAAACTGCACAACAAAAAGCTCTTGGCTCTCAACTTACAATTATTTAGCGTATACGGTTGGAATAGAATTCTTTTATGAACAGATGAATTTGAAAAATATGATGTTGAGAGTTTCATCATTTGAAATGGTTTCAATTAAACTATGGGTATGACTGATTTTACGACTTATATTTTTGGTGAATCCATGCTATAATGCCATAGCCAAAGGGCACTACAAAGCACCACACATGATAAATATAAGGTTTAAGACAACTACATGTTTAACAATGAAAATAAAGCTCCTATATAAATTCAGTTCCTCTTCAATACAGTAATTATACTGAAATACAAAGATACATAAAGTAAAGTGATACCAAACAGCATATGCTGTACTACACAAACTATGATGCAGCAACAAAGATTTTACAATGTATGAACTCTTATCATTTGTTTTATTCAATGTCTTGATCGAAACATGCTTCAACTACAAGTTTTACAAAGATTGTGGTTCATAGGTGTTGAAGATATGATTAGAAAGGATGAGGCACATTGAAGATTGATTGTCACTTTAACAAAGAGAACGTCACGTTCAGGAAATAGCACCGTTCTCTGGTCATTTTTTCTTTCTGAAAGTTACCATGTCCCCTGAGCATTTTTCACTTTCCAGCAGCCACTGTGTCATTAATCCATTTTTGTTTTCAGTAGCCGTCATGCTCTCTGACCATTTTTAACAAGCTTGACTCATATGATACATAAGCTTGAAGGGAAGTGTTAAAAGATATGATTTAAAAGGACGAAGCATATTGAAGATTGATTGTTATTTTGACATTCAAGTCATATCTTTAACAATAGGCTTGTATGACATTCACACGTCATCAATGACTAAGTAAATTACAGAATAGCATGCTCAATCAATGAAAAATCTTATAATGAGTTTGAATCTAAATAAGTCCCACAAAAAAAACTTATAAGATAAGGGTTATCCCCTATTTGTATACTCATTTCGAGCTCTATTTCTAGTCAATGGATTTTTCCCAATATATTTCCTTGCAGTCCAGCATCAATGCCCATGTGTGTGGATAATATGGTAGGCAACTTTTTTTGTAAGGGATGAGATAGACTTTGATACCATCTTGTAATATGAGTTTGGTACAATTTAGCCCTACAAAATCGACTCATTAGCTTACTGTGTTTCAACAGTCATACATACTCTTTATAGACTCTATAATCGAGGTGAAACTTAGATTTTTTCCTAGAAGAAATAAGGAAATTTTCGTTACACAAAAAAGGGGAGAACATCATGCAGCATGCATTATGCAACACGAGTCAACAAAAGTTACAAACAATTAAACATGCTTATCTCAGGTAAACCACAAACAAAAGACATTATTGGAGCTCAACTAATCATCAAAATTTCAAAACAGTAACACATTAACCTTTCTTCGCCTCATTGAGAAGTTGTGCATCTTTGGGTAAGAAAACCATTCCAACACCAGTATGCAATTTATCAAAGGAAGCGATCCCTTGTTTGTTGGCCCAATTGTCAAGTAGATCCCATGGAACTGCAGTCATCAGCCCTGAACCATCCCCAGAATCATTATCAGCTCCACAACCACCACGATGTTCCATACAACTTAAAGCATTTAAAGCATCCTTGACAATCTCATGTGATCCCTTATTTTCCAAATTGGCAATGAATCCAACCCCACAGGCTCCCCTCTCTGATAGTATGTCCTCCAAGTTTGCAACCTGTCCAACAAGTGACTAGGATACTCAACATGTTATCGTGTGGATTACATTACACAATATCTAACAGTTGATTAGAAAACATTTGAAAAATTATGTTATAAAATAACTCAGACCCCACAATGGTGGAACTTCTATGCATCAGGCCAGAGTCACCTAATTGAGAAACAAACTGCAAATTAAAAACTATAATACAACAAGAAAAAGATGTAACACTCATTCTATGTTCCAGTTTATTTAGAAGTTATGATGATTCATAGAATAGTTAAACCAAATTCACACTTAAACAAGATTATACTTGTTACTTGTCCATTGCTAAAGCAGCATTTAAACAAAATTGAAAGTGGAGAACATATGTTGGTTCAAGTCGTAAGGATAAGGATCTTGGTTGTATCTTGTGAGTGGACAAAATATGTATTGGGAGAGCTTTTTACTGTTAAATGGGTCAAGCCAAAGTGACTCAAATTAGTTGTAGACGTGTGGTCCAATGTGGCTTCCAACCAAGGGTCTAATACCAGAAATATCCCATTAAAAAACAAGCAAACAAACAAACAAGGGTACATTCAAGTACAACCAATTGCTACCATTGTACACATGGATTTGATTTTGACCAAAAAGTCGATAAGGAATTTTACACATTCATGAATTAATAAAATGACACTCACAATAACGTTTGTTTTCCTGTACATTTGCTAAAGCATCATTTAAACAAAATTGAAAGGACAAACAAGGATACATTTAAAAGAGCACACTCGGCTGGTGGCTTGCTATCATTCTATGTATGATATGATTAACATCTCCAGTACATTTCCAGAAAATGCAACTAGTAATCTGATATTGTAGAACGCATTCCATAATAATATATATAAAATAATTTAATTAACTAAAAAAAACTTCATCAGTGGTAAGCTCTAGAGCCTGGAAGCTGCACTGTTACATTCTTCCCACGTTATTGGAATTTCTTAAAAGTGCAACTTCATTGGGAGTTGGATAATTTAAACCTAATGGCAGATATTCAACTGTACATGTATGAGTTCAGTTCCACTGAAGGATATAATACAAAGTTAAGGATGAACATAATCGGTCAATTAGTCATGTAACTAACTAGCTAATACAAACTGACCATCAGGGTCCTCTATGTTTTTCCAGACACAGTTTCTGACAATTAAAGTGTCTTCACAGCAGGCAGGCAGATTTTAGAATTTAGATATAGTCTTGCTTATTAACAAAGTGGCTGAAGACATAGAAAGGGCAAAACATCATGGTTTGCATTTGAGAAAGCTTATAAGGTAGCACGGATACTGACACGACACGAATATGGACACTCTAACACATGTAGTCTCCAAAATCTAGGACAAAGGGAACGGATCTACATGTTAGATCATTATGTATCTACATACTAAAAATCATCAACAAACAAGATTAGTCAAAAATAATAATCCAAACACATATCTAAAAAGTAGTGATAATATAATGTGTTCCTTATTTCCATAATCATTTTAGAGACTTATACAATAAATTTACAAGTTTATGGAATTTCTAGAGAATCATTATATTTGTCGTTATTATCAACGTGGTGGTGAAACCATGTCAAAATTATGTCACAGGCAAAAAATATGCCTTCAAATTAGACACTTCACCTTGTATGAGTGTCATGTCTACGTGTCGGACAGGGTGACACACTATTTATGAGATGCGAGTTACATATGACTAGGCAAGTTGGGGAATATTCTTACATATTTGGCATTGAATAAAGACATTGGAGTTCTAAAAAAAGTCTCCAAAGTCTTCATTTCAAGGTGACTAATAAGATGAAGGAAACCTCTATTCCTTGCTTTGGTCTTCATGAATGATGTCTCTTTGTTTGTTTGCTTTAAGATGTTTTCCTCGGAGATTGTATTAAGAACATTCAATTAAGGACTAGGTCTCTGGCCTCGAGTTTCCAGGTAATACAAATTCTCTTTCTAGACGAAGATAAATCACTTTTGGAATGGTCTTTTCATTCCAAAGTTATCTGAACCTATCTCTTGGTAAAAAGAAATCAAAGAGCTCCTACAAAACACTGTTCCTCGTCTAAATGAACAGCAATTACGTCAAAGAAATTAGCTACACAAAACATTCTCCAGTCAACTAAATAGCCATGGCATTCTGCTATAGAAACCTCCCCGCTTATAGCCTAAAGTACTAAGTAACTTCATATCAAGATGATAGTGAATAATCATGTCAGTGAAATGAGCTTGTATATAGTTACTTAGAGTTCTTCTTCGTTCAACTTCGATTTTGATTCTAACAGATTCAGTCTCTCGCGAGATTTTCTACAGTGTTGCGTATTGCGATGACAAGATTGACTGTAGAACAAATCTGACAGTGTTTTCCTCCACCTTTCAATCTTCCGATCACAACTCCTCATCTCCTCAGGAAATAGTAGGACACAGGAAAGTAATCAAAAAAATGCTACAAGAAAGCAAAAGCAGACCTGCGGTTTGGAATCAGAAGACGAGGAAGCAGACGAAGCATGGAGACGATTGTCGGTTGTGCGGTCGATATGGAGAACAGCTTTGACGGCTGAACGAGGAAGCGGTGACGGCGAGGGGAACGCTCTCAGTTTGCGAGTTCGACGCTTAGGTTTGCGGCGGAGAGGGACGAGGTCGAGGAGGAGATGAGCGTTGTGGAGGGAAGGGAATGGCTCAGAGAGGCGCAGCACGTGTGGGACGGAAGAGACGGAGTGCAGCGCCATGGTGAAAGAGTGATGAGAGTGAGAGCGTGAGTGTGTGGAGAATAGAAATGGAATAGAGTGGGTGAGTGAGAATTAAGATAAAAGGGAAAAGAGGGAGAGGTCAGGAAGACGCTGAGTCACAGGGGAAGTGTCTGAATCACACACACGACACCAACTCCAAACCTCACTCTCCTCTTCCTCTCTGGACCTGATCTCAAATGTGCGCACTCTCTTTGCGCCACTCTCCCGGCTGGGTTTCTGCACTCTGTGCTGCGTTCCACACTTACTTCCTGGGTTCCCTGCAGTGCGCGCGTGGGATACCCATCTTCCTAGATTCCAGTCTTATTGGAGGAACGTGATTCTCTCTCCCTCTTCTTCACTTTTTGTCGTGCCATTAAATTCAAATATTCAAATTCCTAATCATGAATCATGAGGTTTATTTTATTCCCACAAAAGAAAACTCAAGAAGCAATGTAGTTGTTCTCCCACAGTATAGTTTGACTTTATATTCATTAATAGTTTATTACATTCAATGAACAAATAAAGTTTTAAATATATTTTTAATATTTTCTTTATATTGTAGATCTTATAAGAAAAAAATATATTATGATTTTGTTTTTTCTTTGTTAAAATACATAAAACTGTGTACATCATCACAATAAAAATAAGGTAAGTTTATTCAACTTTTAAATAATACATACCACTTGTTTATTTGGAAAGGTTAATGAAGACGACGGAGATGGAAAGATAAAGAAATGTAAAGAAGAAAGTAGAATTCAGTTGATAACAATAAAAAAATCACTTTGCAATGGCATAAAATAAAAAAAAAAATGAAATTATTGTAATAAGATTGATATATGGGCACAATATGGTATCGGATGCACCAGATTATTTTCTTAAGGGAAGACCTTAGGATCGGAGAATCTCTGTCGATCACACGTTTCCTTTGTTATAATAATTCAATGATAGGATACCTTTTTTTGTTTAATTTTGTATTTGAAAAGAAAAAAGATAACGTCACAAGATGCCTACTAAACTTCCACGGGCAAATGTAACAGCAGGAATAACCTGCATTTCCCGGTTAACATAGATTACAATTTGTTTGCTGGAAGGGAGTAACAGTAACAGAGAAAGTATACGGTGTGATTATGAAATTTTTTTTTTTATTTTAGGTTTCTTTCACCACAAAATTGTAAAATAGG
>Ga0099823_1002312_pt1 | contig 17054 bp, 10 predicted proteins | sample CowpearedBW_FD_76831 | JGI IMG/M metagenome (GOLD analysis project Ga0099823, IMG submission 76831) | Root nodule microbial communities of legume samples collected from California, USA - Cow pea red BW | ecosystem: Host-associated > Plants > Roots > Nodule | place: USA: California | collected...
TCATGCTTTTGTTTTTGTCCCTCCTCCATCTTCCTAAAACGATAATGTTTATCAGTTTTCTTCCACGTTTACCACCACAAATCCCAAACCAAATCAACAAAAACATCAAAAGCAGTGTTAATTCCATCACAATGTTTCTGCCTTAGGATTTCCCACTCCCTTGCTGCCACGTGCATCAGATTCTCATCTTCCAAATATATATATCATGGTGTGTCTGTGTGTGTGTTCTTATTTATAAAATACAAAAAGCTTCACACACATCGTTTCGTATTTGGGTCTTTTGTTAACCGAGATGTGGTGTTTATCCTTGCCTTCAAAATAAAACCTTTCGTGTCTCAAAAAGCTTTACTTTATGCAATGGAAACAAAAGAGGACTGGTTTATATATATAATACAAATCTCATAAACATATTTGTCAAATTGCCAATTTGCTTCAGCATTGATTGATTCACATTTTGAAACTGTTTTTGTAGTTCTTCATTTTTCTCTTTTTATTTCTAATAAAAATCGGGGAAGAGGGAAATGCACGCACACAAAAAAAAAATGTTTTTCTCTCTTTGATAGAGGGTGGAAGATAAAAAAGAAAAAAGGAAAAAATCACACTAAAAATTTAATATATTACTACATTATTATATTATTAAAATGAATTATAAGATGGATGTATTTTTTTGAGGGTGTGAAATTATTATTTTTGTTTGTTATATTTACATATAAAAACACATTTTTCGAAAGTTACACGTTCAAAATACAATGGTAAATGTATTGTCTTGTCAATTTTATTTTTTTTTGCACTTTTCTTTGCTTGTTAAGAAGAACGAATTTATATGTGTATTTTCTTTTTCTTCTCAAACCAAAAAGAAATCCAATTTATTTTACTTGTTTACTATTTAATTTGTTAATTATTTTTCTCTCTCACTTGACAATATATAAAAAAAGAATTTATTTGAAAATAATTTGACTTTTCTTTAAAACCATTTAATTTATGTTAGTGAGCTTTATGAAAAAGAAAATCTAGATAACTGTTTTTGGTAACGTTTCTAGATTTCCCTAATCAAAATATTATTGACTTTTCTAGGCTTCACTAATCTAAACATTATTCACTTTTCTAGACTTAATAACTGAAATGAAAGATAATTTATAATCAACATGGTCCCTTAATGCATGGAAAGATAATTTTTATTTTCTTTCAACTTACTGTACTTGCTAAGACATTATTTCTAGCCAAAATTGTAAATAGAAGTTGGAACCTTTTCTTAGTGGATGATGTTTAATGACAAACAGAACTCAAGAGCATAGAATATTTAAGAATAATATATATATATATATATATATATATATATATATATATTATAAAAAAGAAAAGAGAAAAATATCTTGACACGTCATGATGAATGGAAGTGAAAACCTAAACTAAAGTGAACAAATAATTGTTTGGTAGTGCTAGAAATAGGCAAACACTTGTGAACGCCCTTAGAACCAGGCCAATCTATTTATTAGCCAAAATTATTTTGTTACTTTTTGTTTAGACCTTAAAGTGAACCAACCTAACTCATTATCAACAGAGTTAACATGGATTAGTCTCATGATTTTACTTTAAGTTGATAGATTAAGTTTGTTGATTCACTTAATCACATCATGTTTTGATTTTTTAGTAATTAATCAGTATCTTTTTTGATACATAAATTCATGGATCGAAATCTATGTTGTTTTATTTTGGAACTGAGAGTATTATTAACGTTTGACAGAACGAAGAAGGCCTTTGTGGTGTGAAACTTTAACGTCTGGTCATGTCCCCTGGTTGGTATACCACCTTGGACTTTAATCTGTGCAACATGCTGCATTAGTCAACTAAGAACAAGCACAACATTAATTACGTTTACAATGCCTAAAATTCTCGAATTTGGATTTTGTATTACATTTTTCTAATGCTGTTTTTTTTTAATATATCTTCGTAATATATCGGTTACTACCAATTTTAACGTTTTAAAATATATTAAAAAGTTATTTAAAATGTCAACACAGTATATTTTTAATGTTCAACAAAAAATAACATTCAAAAATTAATAAAGAATCTAGACTTAAAATTTCCTAACCCTTGTCACCATCACAATTTAAGCACATATACAACACTTAATAATCAATATCACATTTATTAATGTCAAATTAATTTATGTATGTTAAACACCAATGTTAGATATTATGAAAGATAAACTCACCACAAAGAAAATTACGTGACTTTTCTTAATATAAAAATTACGATATCATAAAAAAAATATTAAGCATGCTTTTCATCTCCAACCTATTATTAAAAAAAATTGTTTCTAAATTAAATTATAAAGTATCTATTCTTTGCACTTGGTAAAATAATGTAAAATGCCTTTTCAACCAATGACACATGGAGATCGATTATATTATAGTCTACTGTGGAACTTTGTTTATTTTATGGAAAACATCCACATATAGTTTGATAAAATTTATATTTTTAAACTAATCCAAACAATTTTATAGAAATTATTGAGTTTTATACATTTTAAAAATAATTAAATTGTTGATAGATTTATTTTATGAGAAGTTGATAGATTTATTTTATGAGATGCAATTGATAAACAAGTTTAATATACTTATTAGTTGAAATTAATTTTGAATTATTTTTATTAACATGACTGTGTATTAACAACTCTAAAGCAATTTTTCATAAATTTCAATGTAAAATATAAATTTAAATAAATTTAATCTTGTTAATAATATTTAACAAAATTATATATTTTAATAAAAGTATTTGACATTTATTTGAAAATTAAATTTAGTTTTAATTTGGAAAGGAATAAAATTGTTTAATTAAAAAAAATTGAGACTCAATTGAAACAAAATATAAATACAGGGACAAGATACTAAGGCAATGACACAAGTCGAGACTAAAGTAATGACACTTGACATGATGGTGACATGTGTCATTGCCACTACCACATCATACTGATATTGTCACGTGCCACACAACGTTAGCTTAACACGTGACAAATTTTTTATTTAAAAAAGATATAATTAAAAAAAGTAAAAAAAAAATCAAAAAAATCACATATTGATACATGACCCCTCTTTAATGTTGTTAGTGCAATACTAACGAAAATGACTTGATTACAACAAAGTTTCCAAATTATGGACCAAATTGATAAAAAAAAGGATTAATTTGAGATTTTCCTACCAAAATGGGACCACTGAAATCATTTAACCTTTTTTTTATATAATAGTTTGGTGAAAAATAACATTTAATCTTTAAAAATATAACTTTCTAGCAAATATGATGATAAAAAAATATATTTATTCACATTTCATTGAGATGTTAAAGTGAGCTAATCTAACTTACACGTGTGGGCTCATCATGGGTTGACTCAAAAATGAGTCGGTTCAACCCGACTCATTGTTTTGTTAGTCAAAAACTTTGTAATCTAGCTCAACCCATCACAGGTTGACTCACTTAATGATATTTTATGAAAAAAATTATAAATATAATTAATAAAGGATTGTTGTTGTTGTTGTTGAGTTACAGGTCAGCCTACTTCAATCTAATTTGAACCCTATAATCCACGAGTTAAGTGAGTCAGATACAATTTTGTCCACATTTTAAAAGGTTAAACTTTTAGCTAATCCAATCCAACTTGAACCCATACTAAACCATATCAATTCATCGATTAAAACTCATTTTGACATGTTTAAATTTCACATTATAACTTACTACTTCTGAAAGGAAAAAAAAATAGAGGAATAAACTTTCACAATAGTAGTCCAAATAAACAAGGGTCTAAACGTTCATTGTATCTCTAAGATTTGTTCCAATTGGTGGTTTCTCTTTACCTTTTGTGTATTTCAATTGTTATTGGAATAATCATTTGAAAATAGTTAAGATGGTTTTGTTTGTTTTTTGGGTTGTGTTGATATCTTTGATATCTTTTTTTTTTCTGTTATGATTTTCTATTAGGTTTTTCTATTATGATTTTCTGTTATGAATTGTTGTTGTTTGATACCATGTAGGAAAACTTTGAAGATAAATACTTTATTGGATTTTCCCTTTATATTTAAGCATGTTTCACTTTTGTAGAATAACTCATTCTCATACTTTCAATAAAGTATTTCTCTTCAAATTTTTTCTTACTTGTGTTTTTTCACTCACATAATATTAAATGAAGAACACATCCCACACCTTCCACCATTACCTTCTTCTCGTGGTTTCACCCATGGCGAGTTTTGCTTCTCTTGACCCTTTATATTTTTAGTTTGAAAAAAAAAACCATGTGCTTAGTCTTTTATATCTCTTTCTTGGTGATAACAATTATCGGTCATGACAATTTGATTATACAATTTTCTGATCAATACTTTTTCTTACTAATAACAATTATTAGTAATGAAAATCTGATTGTACAATTTTCGATTGTACAATTTTCTTATCAATACTCTTTCTTGCTAATATCAATTATCAGTAACAAAAATTTGATTGTACAATTTTTTGATCGATCACTCCCACATATTGAAGCAATTAAAAAAAAGCATCAAAGTTCTCCAAATTTCTCAAGATTCTCTAAATTTATCAAGGTTCTCCAATTTCTCACGGTTCTCCAATTTCTCAAGATTATCAAAAATTTTCAAGATTTTTCCAATTTCTCAAGGTTCTCCAATTTCTCAAGATTATCCCATTTCTCAAAATGATCACATTTCTCAAAGTTATCACATTTCTCAAGGTTTCATTACTCAAGGTTCCGTATTTCAAGATTATCACATTTTTCAAAGTCTTCTCATTTTTCAAGATTCTCAATATTCTTTACATCCTTAAGTTTCTCAAGATTCTCAAGATTCTCTATATTCCTAAATTTTCTATTATGATTTTCCATTAAATTTTCTGTTATGATTTTTTATTATTTGAATTTTCCTTTTATATTCAAGCCTATTTCACTTCTATAAAATAATTAATCTCATACTTTAAATAAAATATTTTTCTTCAAACTTTATTCTACTTGTCTTCTACTAAAGACTCACGAGAAGCAAATATTTTAAACATAAAGAAGAGCGAGGTATATGCATCATTGAGGCTAATAGCTAGGTAGAAAAGTAGGAGCACTATTATGGCTATTTTTCGAGTGTGTGGACCATGCATTAAAACCACAAATTAATTTGCCCCTCCCACTCAGAGGTAAAAGATGTTACACATATTGTTCAGCTATTGCATGAAAATTGTGGCGCAAAGTGGACAGATACAACACGTAACTTCATCATGTCATAATCTTTAACTATTACCAATCATGTAACCGTTATGAATGTTCTGTGTATAAGCGATAAAGAGTAATGTTTTCACATTGCACACAAATTAGTTACTACCTAAGCCTTCTTTTCTGGTTAATTAACCTCAAAAACTTTAAGAATGTGGCTCATAATTTATCACTGCTTCTGAAATTACAACTTTGACAAGAGAAAAAACTAAGCACGTCTGAGATGCGGGGTTTGAGAAGTTGCCAAACTGACATTTGGTTGCATTTTTTAATGATAAATCGTTAGTGCTCTTTAAAGGGAACTATGTGGGAGTGTACACGTGTCGGACATTGTCACGGGTTACCATGTGTATATATAGAAGCTTGCAAACCTTGTTCAAGCACACATTGTCCTACACATACAGCACAAAAGGCAAAGCTAGTTTTTTCCAACATTTTAGCAAACGCCTCAACATCTAAAAATGGTTGCATTTTCTGCTCAAGAGATGGCTTTCATCTTTGGTCTTCTAGGTATTAATTTGTCTCACTACAACAACCTATGACTACAACATTTTCAACTTTGGTATCACCATCAAAGTGTTTGTGTTTATGTTTAGTCACTAGCCATCTTTGTTTTGTAACTTTTTTCTTTTCATGCTATATTTTCGATTTTCATCGCACCATGATGAGTGCAGAATGCATTATCTAGTAACAGTGACCAACAAATTTTACCTGCTGATTTTGTTTTTGTTCACTTTTGTTCACTGATGTTCTCTGTTTTCTTTCTGTCTATAGGTAACATTGTCTCGTTTCTGGTGTTCTTGGCACCCTTGTAAGTCCTGTTTGAAACAAAAATAGAATCATAGTTTTCCGCTACCCCACTTTACACTTTGGAATACTGATCCTGTTTTTTATTCTATAATTTTTGTGTCTGTCACAGGCCAACCTTCTATACAATTTTCAAGACCAAATCATCTGCGGGGTTTCAATCGATTCCATATGTTGTCGCACTTCTTAGTGCACTCTTGCTTCTGTACTATGGCTTCATAAAAACCAATGCTATTTTGATTGTCACCATCAACAGTATTGGATGTTTCATAGAAGTTACATACCTTGCAATGTACATTATATATGCTCCCAAGAAGCAGAAGGTGAAACCAAGATCACGATCTTTCGTTATCTACACTTTTTCATGTTGTTCTATCTCGATAACCATGTTTGAAAGACATGCATACACTTCTTAAAGCTTGTTGCATGATTAATTTTTTGATGGATATTGCAGATTTCGACTTTGATAATGATACTCATTGCTGATGTTGGAGGTTTTGGCTTAACCATGTTGGTCACCATCTTCGCCATGACTGGAATCAACCGTGTTCGTGCTGTGGGTTGGGTTTGTGCCATTTTCAACATTGCAGTGTTCGCTGCTCCTTTAAGCATAATGGTATATTCTATATTCGATTATTCACATGACAAAGATGTTGTAAAGTTATGTTTCTGAAAATATGTAAAATGTCTACATTGATTGCAGAGGAAGGTCATAAAAACCAAAAGTGTTGAGTACATGCCATTTTCACTGTCCTTGTTTCTCACCCTCTGCGCCACCATGTGGTTTTTCTACGGGCTCTTCGACAAGGATCCATTCATTATGGTGAGAAATAAATAACATTTCTATATATATTACACGTCTTTGTAATTTTCTCTTGAAAGAAAAACTGATGAATGTGTTGTTTTGGGTTTTTTCAGCTGCCAAATGTGCTAGGATTTCTGTTTGGCATCACCCAAATGATCTTATACATGGTATACAAGAATTCTGAGAAGAAGAACACGAAAGCCAATCGTACACAGCAGCAAGAAAGTGAGGGCACAGTGAACACAAAAGAGTGTGATGACACTAAACATGATTTCCCTTCGGTGGTGGAAATGAAAGAGAATCCACTTGATCAAGTTTGAAGTTATTATGTTGATAAAATTCTAAGGTCCAGCGTTGGTGCAGGACTATAAATAGGCTTAGTTTTTGAATTCTGAATAACTAATGTATGGTATCTAATTACACTGTTGAATAACCGCTTTTGCCACATGGCATGCATTGATTATGTAATAGCTAATGATTATATTTCTGGTTGAAGTATATGTTTGTGTTCTTATTGAAATCCCAAAAGTTCTACTTCTACTTGTTTAAAGCAACACTAAGCACTCAATTAATTTGAAATATGTAACATTTAAGTTAATCTCTTTCTATTAGCAAAAATCAAAACAGACAACTGGAGAGAAGTATAAATTTGATAATAATGGAAGAAAATATTTTTCTAAAGTATAGTCTTAATTAGTAAATTCCAGATCTTTCTTTCTGAAAGTTAATATATTCAAGATCTATTCACTGGAAATTAATGAGGGCATAACAGTCCTAAAGTAGATTCCAGAATCCAGATAGAGTTGGTCGAAGATTCTTTTAGTAACATTATTAAGATTATACCAGGATTATAATTAAGTATCCATCAATTTTAAGAAAAATGCGCTCGGGTGAAACTTTCTTGCAAATAGTAAGCACATGTTGGTGGGGTAGCCATCATAATTAACACATGTGGATCCAAAATTAATGTGATTCAGAACTCATCTGTAATATGTTTCGACCCAAATGTTCTAGGATGAGAAACCAATCCACCCAAGTGAGGCCACGGTTGTTGCTTAATTAAGGGTACATTGTATGCACAAAAATGATACATAATGTTCCTTTGCAGATCATGGTGTAAAAGAGTAGTGCCAAACTATATGTATTTGGTATCAGAAACAAAGTGAAAGGTAAGTTCACAATTGTGAGCCACATTCTTATTCTTGGGGTTGCATTTAGGTGGAAGTCCACTTTTTAAGATGGTATCAGAGTCATGAGTCAAAGTCTATTTTAACGAAATTTGTTATTAGAAAATCATATTTTGACTCTCATTTTGTACTCCTTGATGTAGTTTAGTGTGAAGCATTGATCAATGTACTCTTTGAAAAAATCAATGTCTAATAATAAATCACGTCAGAAAGTATAAGATGAGAGTCAAAATATCATTGTCCTTTGTTTATTTGTTGGATTCATTGTTTTATCCACTTTCGAACCATCTATTAATGTCTAGTTCCACATTCGAAATGTATATTGTTCTACATGGAAAATTATGTTGGAAGTCTTACATCGATTAGAGATAAAACTAAATTACAATGTATAAGTGAATGTAAATTTAATCTTATAATTTAGTCTATAAGGTTAAATTAGACTTAAAATCCGATACTTATCATACTTTACTCTGCCACCACTTCCTAATTCATCTAAGGAGCCTGAGAAGCTTATGATTGAAGTCACATAGTGTGATATAAAGTGCATTTTCTGGAATGAATCCATGAATGTTGCTCCACCCCACCGCTCTGGTTGTCATTGACAGAAAATTGATTAGTTCATTGATAATGATTCAACCTGGTCCACACAATTTGTACGGAGCAAATTCCAGTGTAAGCAGTGTCCACAAGCAGAAGCAATGAAAGGTGATGATGCGTTAAAGTATCTAATAGAGCATGCACTAAAATGTGTTTTAATGTTATCTTGAAGGTTTTAACTAATATATCTACTTGATGCAATTAAATGTAAAAGTTATAGTAAGCATGAGTTTTAAAGTATTTACTTTATAAAGTTTATTAACTCAGAATACCATGATTGTGACTGAGTGTAGGAACTTTATTGATGTTGGATGAAGAGTGTGATGCACCAATATGTTCATCAAGCCAGGGTATTCGTGTGGAGGACGTATCTCACAAAGATACGTTTAAAATACGTATGTGTAAAGTTGTCACTAATTAAAAATTTTAAAAGTGCTTCAAAAGATGTTTACAAGTTAACATTATTGCTTATTGGCCTACAACTAATAATTATCCTGTTTTTTAATAATCCTGTTTTGTGAATTTGCATTGCCCTTTGCCTTAAACGTTAATCCAATAGAAGACTTTATTATCCATGCTCGATAAAACAACACGTCCCAGATGGTTTTTCTTTTCTCGAGGGAATACATACGTGACTTCGATCCAACCTTTCATTGTCACCAACAAGAACCATTTTTCTTTTTTTATAGAAGATTTACTAAAGAGTCATTATATATGTAATTTGTTTAACAAACATAATAGATTGATATAATTTTTAATTTAAAATCTTGATACATCGAGTTTATGAATATTTTTTTAATATAGTGTTTAACTTTATTATACTTAAGAATGTTTTGATTCTAAATTTATGAATATTTTTTTATGTGATGTTTAACTTTATTATATTTAAAAATGTTCCGATTCTAAATTTATCGAATGACATCGATAGATATAAAGAATCTTAAAAATTATTTCCAAAAATCTATACTATTTATCTTCTTTAGTCTCAGATATAACATTTTACAGATATTATAACAATTACAATTTTTTTTATTATATATATATAATTAAAGATATCAAAATAAGTTAAATAATTTATGAACCATTCCAACTCACTTAAGGTTTAATAGGTTGGATTGAAAAATTTTCATTTTCTAAATATTGAGTAAAATGAACTAGTTTCATTTATACTCTTAGTTAAATGGATTCGAATTTAATGAGAATCAATTGATTCATAATTCACTGATAAACATTCTTTGCATTTTTTTTATCATTTTTTCATAATTTTTTAATTATTTATTATTTTTATTTATGTTAATCGACAATTTAATTATTTTTTAAAGATTAAAATATTATTCAATAATATTTAAATAATTTTGATGTTTTATTATTTATTTAATAAATTATGTAAATTGACACTTTAATTTTAAGTATTATTTTTATAATAATATTTAAAGAAAATCTGGTGAATATTTTGATTATACTTCTATAAAAAATTTAGTCAAATTACAACAATAAATCAAGTTGAACAAGTTTATTTTTAATCCAATTCGTGATTGATCAACTTATATGAATCAAATTCTCTCACAGTGATAACCTTATATTTAACTATAATTATTTTTATTTTTATATTATTTCAAAAATTAAACTACATTAAATATATAAATTTTATGATTTATATGATGAAATCGTTTCAAGTATATATACATATACACACACGTATCTAAACGCAGTATTCAATACGTACGTGTGCATCACATTTTAGGCAATAGCAAGTTAACCTGACTAAGAACATTTCTTGCATAGAATACAAAATCTTGAAGAACGGTTCCATTGAAAGAAAGATGTTGGTGCAGCTAAATGGAGTAAAACTCATTGAAAGATAAAATTGTAGATAAATAAAGTTCAATGAAGCTTTCAAATCTTTAATGGTTGAGAATATTTCCAGTTATCCTTCTCCTCTCAGTTATATTTATATTTAATATTTACTTAAATTTCAGAAACCTAATTATAAAATAAGGATTTGACTATAAATTTGGTTAAACTAGATGGACATACTATAAAAATTATACGTATAAAGACTTGATTGATAGAACTTTCATTATTCAAAGATCTAGAAAAATTATAAGGAGTGGAGTAATTTAAGAAGTAAAAAAGCAAAACAAGTTGGATAAATAATATAAAAATAACAAGTGCCAAGAGTTCTAAGGAACAAAAATTGTAAGAGCAGCATTAGAATTAAGATCAAATGCATTTGTGAAGTGTACTTAGGTTGAAGGGCCAAGTGCAAGTTCGATTTCTTCCAAGGATCGACCTTTTGTTTCAACAACGTTACGAGCTATGTACAAGACTGTAACAAGACACACTGTTGCAAAGCCCAAGTACACACTGCTGATTCCAAACTTGTCTACTACACTCAAGAAATACAGCCCAATCACAAAGTTGGAGATCTGGAAATAATAAACAAAAATCAAGAGTTAGTGTTCAAAATATGAATAAAACCAATGCATGTTATAAATCTTCCCAACAGCTCCAAGAAACTTCATTGCAGTAGTTTTTGGACATGATAATTTGGTATAGACAGTATTGATATGCTTACTCTATGATTATCACAAGAATTCTCCTAGTTACCTCTGTTGGAAGTCTCACCTTACCAGAGATAAAAGACTAATTCACAATATATAAGTGGGTACAAACCGTACCTTACAAGTTAATTTTAAAAAATTGAATTAGATTTAAAGTTTATTTCTTAACTAGGTATCAAAACTATGGATTACCATCTATCAATGTCTAGTCTCAAACACTAGATGTATATTACTCTCTTATTTAAGAAGTAACAAGTTAGAGTTTCAAAAGGTAATGATATATTGGATTCCACAGTGAAGTTCCTTACCCAATGTGTACCTAATGACAAAGCAATTGCTTTTGCTCTGATTCTAGATGCAAATATTTCTGGTAGAAGAAGAGCAGGCACAGGACCAGCACCAAGAGAGAAGGATAAGACATAGCTGTTTAAAATTCATAGGTCAGAGAGTGACAAATCGAAAGAGAAATGGAAATCAAATAACACAGACTGGTAGTCTTGTGGAATTACTTTCACTGACAAAATTAAATGACTTACAAGACAGTCCCGAGGACTGCAAGAGTTCCAGAATATGGTGCAAGGACCTTCCAAGTAAATGAAACAGAAAGAAGCAACATAGAAGCACCCTAGGAAGGAGAGAAAAAGAGTGAGTTTAAGAACATGAATATATAATATTGAGTTAATTATGTTTTGGACCTTTAACTATAATGCAATTTTGGTTTCCACCCCTATATCAAACCTTGATCCTAATACGTCTGAAATGCATGGATACAATCCTTCTAGCCCAGCGTAACAAATGATGAATCATGCTAACCTTTTAAGATATTGACAGGAGGGGAATTTGTGAACGACATTCAACATGATTTGTCATTTGTCAAGTCAAAAAACAGTTAACGGTGATGAACGAAAAGGATTGCATCCATGCATAAGATAGAGACTTAACAGACCAAAGTTTGAGATAAAGACAAAAACCAAATAGAGATAAAAACATGATTAACTCATTAATATTATCGAGGAACGCAAGTTAAGTTGTTTAGATGAAAATTTGTTATGATTAAACCAAACAGAGAGAAAAATAATTCACAGGGGCAGAGTTTTGAAATATCCTAAAGTATCAAAATATCTGATACAAATTAAAGTATAGGTAATTATTACCATCCCACTAAAACTTATAATAAGGAGACTTTTCCTTCCTTTCTTGTCCATCAAGGACGAAGCAACCATTGTGCCTGCAATGAAATCAAATATCAGCCAGAAACAATATCAAGTTTGTGCAAATGTCATCATGATATCAAAATTTTTGGAATGAAAGATACTGACCAAAAACATTTGATGCACCAACCAGTGCACTTGCTGCAACATCAGAAGAGATTCCAGCACTGCGGAAAACTGCAGTCGAATAATAGACCACAGCATTTATTCCAGATAACTGCTGTAGCAAGAAAAGTGTTGCCCCTACACTCACAACTGCAACAAGGAATGTTTCATTAAGCATTAATCAAATCCAGAGGAAACTAATAAGTTGACATTAGATCACAAAATCTGTAACATAAACTGCAATGATACAATTAAGATATATCCCATCATAACATATCAAGGGAAATGGAAAGAAAAAATGCACTAACAAATTCAGAAGGTAAAAAAGAAGGTAGAAAATTAACTTCCACAGATATTTGCTATACAAATTCTGCCTTAATACCCTAGAAACCATAGACCTTGTTAATCAGACCTGGAATTAAACTGAAGTTTGGAATACCTTTCCAATATCGACTACTAAACAGATCAAACCATCCAGCTTCTTGTTCAGAAGAACCTTCACTTGCTGCTGTCAAGTCCTGCATAACCAAAGCCACTCTTTCTTTTCCATACAGTGTTTTAACAGCCTTTTCAGCTTCCAATATTTTTCCTTGCTACAAGGTAACAAATGTAATTTTATCAAAAACATATACAAGATCAATCCCACAAAACCGGCTTGGAATGTGAGGTTTGCAACCACACATATATACCTTAAATTAAGGTGAGGTGTTTGCATACTCTAAATATAGAGACTCTAAGTACTCAAATATGTTAAAGGGTGGAATTTAAGCCTAACTCAAGCCCCACAAAACGGCTTGTAAGATGATATTTGTACCTCACTTATATATTATGAAATTGCCTTATATCTAGTCAATGTGGGACTTCCAACAATTACAAACTTCGCAAGAAACTAGGCATCTTATTTGGTATAAAGATTATAGATGACCACCATAACTGTAAAAATTAACCCATTTAAAAGCTTTAAGGATCCCAATAGTGTCTTTAGACATTTAAAATATAACATAAGTTCTTTCCTTTGAACGTGTTGATGGTTAGTTTGAAAAGTTTACACCATAGGAAACTATAATCCAAGGTATATTTAACAGAAAGTTATTGATGTGTCTGAAAGTAGTAATCTTTTATAAGAAAAGAAACTTAGAGTAGAAATTCAAGCTGCTTGTCTTGTAAATGTGTTGGTCTGCAATAAGATAATGTATAATACTCCCAAATAACCTGAAAAAGCCACCGAGGACTTTCTGGAGAAATAGCCATCCCAAGTGCTAACAGAACAGATGGAACTACAGTAATTCCAAACATTGTGCGCCACCTGATAAAATTAAACGAGGGAGAAGAGGGTGCATATTAATGAACACACATTTTACTTCTAAAATTTTCACACTGAATATAGTCATTTACATCACTAATATACATACTCTGTGCAAAATAAACTCAAGAATGAAACAATTCAACAGTCAATACCATATAGGATTTCCCTCCAGAGGCAAACCAACCAGCAGTGCTGCAAGAATCCCAATACATATAAAAAGTTGATTAACAGATCCAAGTGCACCGCGAATATCGGTTGGAGAAATCTGTCCATTAGTAGGAATCACCACGTGATCCACAGAAAATATGTACATATATGATCAAAGGTTATAATTGTTTATAAGGGGATCACCTCAGATATGTAAAGTGGTACAACTGCAGATGCTACACCAATTCCTATACCAGCTAACAAGCGACCAATGATCATTGTTTGAACAGTCTGAGCAGTAGCACTGTAAATGTAGTATAATTTTATCCATCAATCTCAAAAATACCTAAAAGATCAAACCTTATACCCAAGGGAAAATTGACAGACCAAAGAAATCCTCCAATTGCCAGAGGGATTGCATCCAACTGAAAAGTCCTAGTCCTGCCAAATTTGTCAGCCAATGTTCCACCAGTAAATGAACCAACAGTAGCACCAGCAAGCAGTGCACTCACAATCCATCCTGCTCATGGATTAACAAGTCCAAAAACCATGTTTGAATATATGCTGGAAATAGGCCTAACAAATTAACAAGCAAAAGAACAGGAAAGAGTATATACTTTAAAATCTATAATTTCTTTTTCTGATAATATGAATCAAACTATGTAAACTAATTTGCAATTACAATTTAGGAAAAGAGTGTGTACCTTGTAGAACAGTGTTTTGGATGATTCCAAGATCCTTGGCAAGGTACTCAAGAGAACCGTTTACTACCCTATACCAAAAAGAGTATTGTCAGAGTTTCCTACCTAAGAATAATAATAATCAGTGACGACAATTAGTACTATAACAAGGAAAATTCAACACAGAACTCCAGTGGGTTTCTTCTTACTGCCGATAACTTAAGACAAGAAGATGTGGCTTAAGTCATTCGCTAAGGAACTGTTAGGATAAACACTTTCCAGAGAAGAAAATAAGAAGGAGAAAGTTAACCAAACTTCTCAATAAACTAACCTAGTTTATGCATAAGTTAAAAATCATCTTTGAGATTGCTATATACAGAATATGATACCCTGCATTACAAGTTCATTGATCTTTATATCAAATGAAAATGAAATTCATACCCAAGATGATACCCAAATAACATAGCTCCAAGGCAAGCAACACCAACATAAGGCAGAACAGTCCCAGAAGGTTTGCCCGAAATATTATTGGCCAGAAGATCCTCAACATCTTCATCTGCAACGTGATTTTGCTGAGTAATATTCGAGGAACATAAGCACATTCATATCATTCACATTATGGATGTGATATTAAGATCTATCAACAATTGACAAAATAAAATGCAGTTTGTAAAGGAGATAATGCAATAAAAAGAACAAAGCTAGATACAATTCGTTAGATGTTTCTTGTGCTGTTGTCTAATTAGAATTGAAATTTCACAGAGCAAGGTCTGCATCAAAGGTCAAAGTAGATGACCAAGGTAAAACTTCAATTCTAAAAAGACGCATGCTACCAATGGAAAACTCTAATTCTGAAAATAGAACTACACCACCTATGCATCTAACTATTGTCCTACAGTAAACTCTAACTGAGGAAATTCCAAAACATTTGAATGAAATTTCGTGTTAGTGTATTATTAGCAAACAATTTTTAACAAGTCAACAAATCGACCACAATAAGAAGCATGTTTCAGGTATGCACTAAAAAGAGATTCTGAGAATCAACAACAACATGAAAAAGCATGAACAGACCAGAAGGCTGAACCCTGAGTGATCTTGGCTTAGCAGAGGAGCCAAAAATGCCACCAAAAGTGTTTCCTCTTACAGAAAACTCGGTATCCATGTTGAAGGAAGAAGGCCTCAAACCACACCACCAGCTGCTTCCACTACTCATGCTCATGCACACTCTTCTTGCTCTCTCTTCTGAATTCACAAAAACTCACGAACACCCTTTGCTTCTGAATCCACAAAGTGGTTACCTTGCACATTCTCTGATTCAGAACTCCGAACCCATGAAAAGTAAAAGCAAGTACAATAGTACGAACCAAACCAGGAACCGAATCTAGGACACTCCAAATCCAATTGCCTCTGTGTCAGGAAATTACCTAACAATTGACGAAACTAAGATACTCGACTCGTTGCTCGTTGGGATTAATATTTTTGAGAATTATTTCAGATTATATAATTACAAAAAAAATATAAAAATTTATGCATGAAAATTAAACTCAAATCAAATGTTTGATACATGGAAAAATAAAAGTCAATGAAGAAAAAAAAGTTCTTTCGCTCGGTCAAGAGATGGTGGCATATAAAAATGTAACACAGCGTCACTTGTAAGAAAAGTACGCGAATTTTTGGTATGGTGTATTTTTAGTATTATATATTACAAATATATTATTTTTAGGTTTTCTTAGTTCTATCGCTTAAAAATTTATTCATAAAATATGTAAGTATAGGTATAAAATAAGTATATATAATTTTTTGAATAGTTATTATAAAAATAACAATATTATTGTGTATGTTAATTTAGAATTGAACAACAGTATATTACATTGCTAATATATTCTAAATAAATTCGAAATATTTTATTCACTTTTTATTTTAAAAATATTTAATGATTTTTTATTCTTGTATAATTTATTTTTTAATCTTTTGGTGTTTACTGTATATTTTTCAACCTTTTTATTCCTATAATTGTCTCGATTTTTTATTGACCTTACTTAAACTTTTTTATTCCTTTCCATTGAAGACATATAAATCCTCAATTCTTATATAAAAATTTTATATAATTTTTTATTTATTATATGAAAGAAAAATATTAACAGTACATTCTTCTACATAAAATTATGAATGCTACTATTTATGAAAACCCACAAATTTCAATGCGTCTTAACTCTCGTTTAATGACTATTTATTTTCGTAACCTTTAATAAATGATAACATATAAAATATTAATGGCTTTAAAGATGTGCTGGAGAATGTGTTGTTAAGACTTTCAATATTATTTTTTCCGTTTGTTTTTAGATGTAGTTTGAGGTTTGTTTTTTTTTTTTTTTTTGAAATTAAAAA
>Ga0099823_1002313_pt1 | contig 17053 bp, 7 predicted proteins | sample CowpearedBW_FD_76831 | JGI IMG/M metagenome (GOLD analysis project Ga0099823, IMG submission 76831) | Root nodule microbial communities of legume samples collected from California, USA - Cow pea red BW | ecosystem: Host-associated > Plants > Roots > Nodule | place: USA: California | collected...
TAATACATCTGTAATGTAAAAATTTGTATTACAAATTTCATGAATCTTTGTATTTTTTTTAAATATTCACTATAAAATTTAGTTCTATGGAAAATGTATGTACCTTTTACATTTAATATATTTAAGTCAAACATTTTAATTCATCAATAATAATTAATATCAATTATATAATTCATTATAAAATTTAGCTGAATGAAAAATGTATGTACCTTTTACATTTAATATATTTAAGTCAAACATGTTAATTCATCAATAACAATTGATATCAATTATATTATTCATGGAGGGTATTGATGATAGGTTTTGGTTAAATTTTGGATAAAATAAAATTAGAATTATTATTAATATTATTTTATAAAAAAAATATATGTATATTTCATACAAAATTACTTTTAATAAAAATGAAAATTTAATTTCCAAATTAAAAAGAAATCTTTAATTCTATAAAAATATCAGTATTACATTTATCGGTTTAGTACAATAGTCTAAGAAAAGTTTCACAGATATAAAGACATCACATCATTGTTAGTAACTTAGTCAACTAAATTTTAATTATTTTTAATAGTTATAAATTTTAGATTTGAAAATCTCCTGTCCTTTTGAATTAAATTAAAATATAACCACAATCTGATAATTTTTAATCTGAAAACTATTTACTGTTTTATTAATTTGACCCTAAATTTAAATATATAATATGTATATATTTTGTAGGGCATTATCCCTGGTATATATTTTACTCTGAAAACTATTTACTGTTTTATTAATTTGACCCTAAATTTAAATATATATAAAATGTATATAGTTTGTAGGGCATTATTCCCTGGTATATTACTGTGATGATAAATGGGGAGGGAAGAGATTCATTATATTTGGGACAGGTCTAGGACGAAGTGGATGAGAGTGTGCGTAACAAACTAAACTAGGGCTACCCGATCTTCACGCAAACCACCACTCTGATTTTAATTTTCTAGATCTGCAGATTCCGCTGAAATCATTTCCAAGCCTATCCAAATTTTTCGCTTTCAATTTTATTTTTGTCTATCTTCTCGGAATCAGAGTGCTGATTCCAATTGTGGTGCTGCAAAACTAGAGCGTTAATAGAGAAGGGTATACAAGAGCAGAGTTTCCCCTCTTAGCATGTGAGCAATAATGGGCTCTGGAAATATAGTATCTTCTTCTTCCGGGCGCCCTGATTTGTCTATCTCTGGCAAGTCTTTCTGTTTTTTCTCACTTTTGATGCTCTGCGTTTATTTGTTTCTTCTTTTTACCCTTTTTTACTGTATCGGATTTTCATTAGCATAGTCGTTCCCCTTCTTTTTTGTATGTGGGTATCAATTCCCTGGCCTCGGGTTTTGGATCTGTGGTTTTATCTGTGATCGTGTATGGTGAAATATGGGAAATATTTTGGTTGTTTAGTTTGTAGTGTCTCGGTTTCCTGTTAATTTGAATAGGCTAACGGGAAAGTGAGTGGACGAGAGATGATTCATCAAGTGTTTGTCTTTTTAAAAGGGGGTATGGCCAGTGGAGAACTGGACTGCCCCACTTACTGCTCTATAATATATACAATTTGGCATTTGGGGAACCATCCATGTTGTGATATATTGTCTGTTTTCTGGGCGTGAAAGGGTGCAGCGATGTAATTAATTGGTCTATTTGATTAATCTGGATTTCGGAAGCATTGAATTTCTCGAAAGCGGTTTTGGGGCTATAAGTTATCATAAGTCTATGTTAAGATTGAATTCCTCAATTAGTTTTGCAAAATTAAAATTTGTTATTCTGTTATATTACAAAAAAGTTGGGGCCCGGGGGAAGAAGAGGAGTCTTGCTTGGTATGAGGCAAAGACATTTGACAATTTGAATAGAAACATATTGCCATAGCTTTTGGCGTGATGTTGGTTAATCTGTTGTCTATATTTCTGGAAATATTGAATTTAGCCTGTTTTGCGAACCTGACATTCTCTTATGATTTAAATTCTTACGATAAGTTTTGTTATATCACATATGCTGATTTAAAAGTCTTTATTTTGCAGAGCTACGTGAGAAGCACGAATTGGAGATAGAAAATTTGACTCTGACAGCACAACCCTTCAAAACATTGAAATTCTTCACATTAGCTCTTATTCAATGCATCAAGAAAACAACATTATATCTATTGGCAAAAGGTGGGTGGGTTATGCTTTTCAGTGTTGCGGTTGGGACTTTTGGCATAGTGCTCATGACCCTCGGTGGACTCCAAGAGAAGGTATTTTTATTCAGTCTGTAAAATATACTGATAGTTCTGGAGCAAAGAACTCTCCGTTTATGATTCTTTTTGGCTAGCGTGTGCAATATACTTACCTTGGTAGCATGTGTCTATATGAAGGATACTTTTTTCTTTTAATTTCAGCCATACAATACACATTCATTTTTTAGGTAGCTCTTTTGTTCATTTTTTTTAGATAATTGGACTTCACAAATACTTGTTCTATTGTGCAGCATCTTGAGGAGCTTGTTGAATATTTTCGCTTTGGACTGTGGTGGGTGGCCCTTGGGGTTGCTTCTTCAATTGGCCTTGGTAAGCAAAATAAGTAGTCCTATGGTCAGATATGGTTCCTAATTGTGTGATACGGGGTTTTCTACTTACTGAGTTAACGTGGTCTATCTTGTACTTCTTGTTGATTTGAACTTAAAGAAAAGCAATTGCTTGTAATATAGATTTTACTCTCATAATTGTAAGGATCATGATTCTTTGCTATCATCTTGATCAAGGGTCATGTAGTCCCTGAGTTTTCATTTTCATTATTACATATCCACATTAAATTGTTCTTTTATCTTTTTATTTGGTTCAGGATCTGGTTTGCACACATTTGTCTTATATTTGGGTCCACACATAGCACTGTTCACAATAAAAGCAGTGCAATGTGGCCGAGTTGATCTGAAAAGTGCTCCATATGATACAATACAATTAAAACGAGGTCCTTCTTGGCTTGATAAAGACTGTTCTGAGTTTGGGCCGCCATTATTCCAGTCAGTCTATGGTTCACAGGTTCCTCTTAGCAGCATTTTGCCTCAAGTTCAGCTGGAGGCTATTTTATGGGGTATGGGAACAGCTATAGGGGAGCTTCCTCCTTATTTTATATCCAGGGCAGGTACAATGTGTCTGGATTTACCACTGTTGTTCCCTTACTCTAATAAAGTCATTGTTAATTTGATAGAGTAGTCTGATCATAATCCTATACTATTGAGAAAAATGCTTACCATGTTATATTATTCTATGTAGTGTACTATAATCCTCTATGGGTAAAAAAGAAAAAGTAAATTTATGAATAGTTTCCAGGAATTGTTTAATCCTCCATGTGCTTTTAAATCCCTAGTTTTAAATTTCTGATGTCCATCCTTTTTTTATTTACCTTAATTTCTTCTGTCCATCTTTAGCTGGCTGATTAATTAATTCATTTTTCAGTAGTCGGTGCTTATTAGTTATTTTATTTACAAATTGGTTTGTACATTATTCTAATTAAATTATTGATGTAGCAAGCTTGTCTGGGAGCAGAGTGGATGCAATCGAAGAAATAGATAGTGATGATAAAGGAGTCTTGAATAGAATCAAGTGCTGGTTTCTTTCACACTCGCAACATTTGAATTTTGTTACTATTCTAATACTTGCTTCGGTTAGTATGGACTTCATCCTTCATTTCCAGTATTATACTTTGCTTATATGTTTATCTTTTCTTCTGCATAGAAAATTTCTTGACATGTGGCTAAGATGTTATAAATATTGATGGCGTTTTGTACCTGTCAACTTCCTGAGTTATTTCCAGAATGGTAATTCTGTACACAATAGAAGTTACTTCCTTTTGGGTGGGAAGTGGCAACAAAGGCTGTAATTTTTGGCATATGAAGTAGAATATTCTTTAGTGTGTAAGTTTGGCAGGACAACTTTTTCTAGTTGGTCAAAATCTTAACTCAATAGTTCTGTTTTTCCTCTTAAGGTTTCTCTGTTGTGATACTGCAGTATGCACTATAGTCTCATCACTGTAACTGACTGCTGATTGGGTTATGCATTTTCATAATCCATAGATTGTTATTGAATACTATGCCAATTAAGTTCTGCCACTTCTCTTAGTATATAATATGAGATTTTGAAAACATGTTAGCTGCTAGCAATTCCTTTATTCTGAGGTCCATCCTGCTCTAAAAAAATAGCATTTATTATATACTATATCAACTTGTAAACAGCTATTTACTGAGATTACATTTCAGGTTCCAAATCCTTTATTCGACCTTGCTGGCATCATGTGTGGACAATTTGGCATTCCATTTTGGAAATTTTTTCTTGCAACATTGATTGGAAAGGCAATTATTAAAACTCACATACAGGTTTGTATTTAACCTTTTCTTAGGTGATTTTATGGTATTGTAGACAAAGGAATGGTTTGTGGTTGTGGGTGAAGCCTGATCTTTTTTTATATTATATATATACACTCGTGCAAACTTGCAAGTTGGTCTTTCCCATATATATTTATATTTATTAAATAATGAACACAATATTTTTTATTTGATTTTGTGACTACTATTGGCCTACGTGGCGAACTTTCTAATGATTTATTACCATTACCTAGCTTTTTTGTGACCCAGCACATAAGCAAATGGGTAAACAATAGGAGGGTAGATTAATAGTTGAATAAAGAGAAAACATTTAAGTTCTCCTAAAGATAAAAGTGTCATCATTTTGATCTTCCAAATAAATTCATTGAAATGAATGGTACTTCAATGCCATTTTTCACCTCAAAGTAGTCCTCTAAAAGAAACAATTGTGTTGTCAAATTTTGACATCTGAGAACCATGTTTATGTATTTATTGTTAGAGAACCAGATTGATGGTGCCTGTCAATTTGGCGCACCAGAATAAGTGAACAAGTTCTTACATTTCCATAAAAAAATCATTCAGACACATTTAAGCCTTGTACACCTACAAATTTTGATGGATCTTGTATGTTTATTCTTTTTGCAGACGCTATTCATCATCTCAGTTTGCAACAATCAACTTCTTAACTGGATTGAGAATGAATTTATTTGGGTTCTGAGTCACATACCTGGTTTTGCTTCCGTCTTGCCTAGAGTGACTGCTAGTCTCCGTGCAATGAAAGATAAGTATTTGAAAGCACCCAATCCAGTTTCCCCAAATAAGCAGGTACCTATTAACTGCAATATGACTTATTTATCAACGCTTGTACTTTGATTTGACCGTTAAATTCCTTAATATTGAGTTACGACCTCGATGTGGTGTTCTTGAAATCATCTCATGTTCATCTGCAGGGGAAAAAGTGGGATTTTTCTTTTTCTTCAGTCTGGAACACTATCGTGTGGCTCATGCTTATGAACTTCTTTGTTAAGATAGTGAATGCAACTGCCCAGAGTCATCTGAAGAAACAGCAGGAGAAACATATTTCTGAATTAACGGAAAAGTCTACCCCAACAGACTCAGGCGTACAGTGAATTGTTTATGTTCTGCTTGTGTCGCCCTTTTTTTAGCGGTTCCTTCTGCAAGCAGAAAATTGAAATTCAAATTACAGCAATTTCTTGTGGCCCCACAGAAGTTACCCTGAAAATCTGCATTAGAGGTCCTGCCAGGAGCTTCTTTAGGAATGAATATACACAGTAGGCAACTAAAGTTGCAACTTTATTTTATTTTGGGGCGACCATTGTTTGGATTTTAGCTTTAACCCCGTATTAATTAATTGCTGCTCTAATGGAATTATAAGAGTTCTATTCTTTTGCATTAGTAAGACAAATTATTAGTTCCTATCTCTGGTAAACAACAAATTGTTCCCTTTCTCTCTTACTCTATTACCTTTAACTTCAAGCACTATCGCTGGGTTTTAATCGTCTCACGTCTCTGATAACTCATCTATTAACTGCTAAATGCCAACGAGATTTCATGATTGAAGTCTAAATCAGTTTTCAATTTATGCTTAGTGAAATATTGAAGGAACAATCTTTGTATACCCATAAAAATGAATGCTATTAAAAAATGCAAAACGTTTCACAAATTGTAGAAAATATATTCTGTTCGGAATAAGGATGAACATTTCTACAATTTGAGAGTCCACCCGTTGATGGACTTACATGTACACTATATTGGAATAGACAAGTACACTCTTGTTAAAATTATTATTTAGTATATGAAAAAAATTTATTTTGTCCCTCTAATATTTTAGGTCCTAAATGTGCTTTTATGTTCATTCATTCACTCTCCTTACATCCATGAGACAAATATAATTCTTCTCTGTTCTTTTTTCATGTTCTAGAACATCATTATGAATAAAGGCATGCAATCTTGCGGAGGTATTTTTTCCTACAGTGATTCTTAATTTTTGTTTTGGGATTTTACTCTATCTTTTTTTTTTTTTTTAAAGGAAAAAACAAGAGTAACACTATTTGAAAGATACAAATAAACAAAGGAAATTAAAACATTATCGAAAATTTACTTTATGAAATGTTAACAATGTTATAGAAATTACTTATTAAAAAGTGAACAGAGATATAGGATTATTTTAAGGAGTATTTTTCATAACACTTTCTTTATATTTGGAAAATAATTCCTAGAACACGCTGAGAAAATATAATATATTATTGAAAACATACTCTAGAATGTGCAAAGATATCACTTTTAGGAAATATAATACATTATTAAAATAGTACTAGTACTAGAGAGAATTTTTAGGAAAACTCTCTTTCCACTTTGAAAAAGTTCTTTTTTATGATATTTTTTTTTTTCATTTTCATGTTCCAAAATTTAAAATAGTATTTGGAGAATTAATTCCTAAAACATTATTTTCTCTATTTCCATTTTAAATGCAGTTTTTATAGCATATTTTTGTTAGTTAACATTTCAAGCAGTTTTTTTATAAAGAAACATGTTATTTTATTAGTTAAAAGAAATAAAACTGTTTTGTAAAGAAAGAAAAAGGATAAATATATTATTTTAAATAAATAAATAAATAAATGTCCAATCCACTTAGTTGAATTTATTAACACATCCTACCCCAGGCCCTTCTTCATACACCTCCATAGTATCTTCTTGCACCTCCATAGGCCATGTAAAAAGACTGTTTTGCCCTTATCTTCTTCTCATCACCTCCTTCGTCTTTCATGCGCACCCCTCTGCACCATACCCATATCCATGTCCTCCAAACACATCCTCCATGGCTTTATCCTACACACCAAAGATGACAAAATTCTCTACAAGAATTAGGAGGATTCCATTACACAGTAAAGACTTAGATTTTATCATGGTAATAGCATAATTGCCTGAACTATAATAGCTTTTAGAAGGAAAGAAAAGGGAGAATGAGTTAGGAACAGTGAAGGAGAGGAAGAGTACAAAAAATGAAAAAATATTTTTTTATTATGGATTGTAAAATCACAAACGTAACTTATATAATTTTGAATATGTTTTTTATTTTTTATTGTATAATTTAAAATTTATTTTTTATTTTGTACTATACAATTTAAAACTTTTTTTTTTAATTGGTATCTTAAGACAGATTGGAGTTTGCATACTCGTTGAAATCAAAAGGAATATATAAATCAAACGTCTTTTTGGTGTAATATGTTGATCTTCAACATTTGACATTTGATTATGTTTAATTAGAGTACGTGGCAACTTTTATGTACATAGTCGACAAACAATAATAATTTATTTGTTGGATTTTTGTTTACTGCATGTTTATAGCATTTACGTGCCAAAGTTTGTATTCTTCTTCAACATGATGTAGTTAGTTTAGTAGAATTAATGATTTAATATTCAGTGGTTTAAGAGTTAATAATTACATGTTATTCAATTCAATGAGAACCATTTTAATATCATAAAAGGAATTTTCCTGTATGAAAAGAACCATTTTAACTACATGTAGAATGTTTGGTTAAATTTTAAACTTTGCTTGAAAAGAAAAATAAATAATTGTAAAAATGGATGAAAATCACGGTACAAGAGTTGTTTAACTTTTGGTCAACGATCACTTCATCTACCAATAATTTTCTTAATGAATACATAGCATCTTAATCATTCATGCAACATTAATTATTTATTCTTAATAAATTATATTTGTCACTATTAGAAAAATATATGTGACGTTAAAAGAGATGTGATCATTTTATTGACTATGGTTTCGTCTAAATTTAGAAGACTTGTATTAAATACATTTTTAATGACTTATTAGTTGTTTCTGATATTAATCTTTTGAAAAAATTATTTTTACTTTATGTAAAATTCAAATGACCACTTTGTTTAATATTATGAGTTGTTAAATTTAAATTATCACTTCAAATGACATCTATGAATATTGAAATGTAATTAACTTAAAATAATATTTAACTGGAATTATGACTAAATCACCCCCCTATGAAAAACAAACGATTGATCTCAATTTTTATAAAGTATAGAGCTATAGTTTTTTTAATTTTATTGGAACTATTAATTTTAAAATAAATTGTTTAATATCACATTTTAATATTAAAGTATTAATATAACAATTTTACTTATTAAAATTTTATCTTTTATGTAAAAAGATGAAAAAGTTATGGATATATAATGGTTTGAATCTCTTTACATCACAAGTTACCACAACTTATATAAACTAAAATTATTTAATTTAAGACAATATATAAATTAATTGTGTATTTTATACAAAAGCAAGATAATCTACATGCTATAGAGTGGATGTTACATTATGTAAGCTCTTTTGGAATTTTATTAAATGAGAGTTGGGTTTAAGTCAATCGAAAGAGTATAGTCATCCTAGTGGGTGAAATTAATGTAGGTATTAGGTCTTGCTTTTGAATTCTTTTATAGTGATAGACCCAAATTTATGGAGAGAAAAATGGGTGAGTTTCTAAATATAACCTTCTAAATTAACTCATATAATTTTGAGTTTCTTTGTAGCTTTCTATGAATAGGATTTTCATTGTTTGGGTGATCTAGGATTTTTCTCAATGTTCTTGATTCACAATCTCTTTGAAATCATAGTGGATAAAATAGAAGCAACTTTTTATAATGACTTGCATTTTAGGTTATAGTCGATTTGATGGATTGAATGATTAAAATTGTTAAGAATTAAATTGTGAGAAAATACATTTATAAAATGGAAGTTTTTGGAGTGAGGTTGATGGTGTATATATACTTGATTTATGTGAAGAAAATAAATAGTGATAAGTTGAGAGTTGAATTTTTGAAGTGTGTCAAATAATAATTGTGTTGGTGTGTGCCTCCTATACGTAGAGAATTTTGCGTTTTGCAAATAATTTCAGTTTCAATTATTAGTTTTTGAATGTTGCCGTTTACTTTCAAGGTTTGCATACACTATAAAATAAATAGCATTTACCTACCACAAAAATTCATATATAATAATCAAAATCGAGGAATAATCAATAATTATTCAGAGATCACATAAAATCCATAAGTATTGTGTAGATAAATTAAAGATGTTTTTCTTTTGTGATGTATTAATACAAAATATAGTTTTGGAATTTAAATTTTTATAAAGTGTGACTAATTAGTTGGAAATTTTGAGCTTAATTTTTAAAATAACTATTATAAAAGACTAGCATAAACATAGGCGCGATAGCGCCTATGTATATGCATTTGTTGAATATACATGATATTATATTAATAGTTCATAATATTGTAATGTTATTAAGTTAATAAACAAAATAAAATTATATTTATCAAAAATAAAGTTAAATATACGGAGAAAATATTAGAAAATAAATGGTGATGAATAGGAGAGAAAGAAAAAGTAAAGAGATAAATAAATAGTTTCATAAAAACTTGTAAAAGTAACAGTTAATTTTTAAAAATTTAACAAATAATTACATCATAAAAGGTAAAGTTGGAATTATGAAATGTGGATACAAAAGAGGGAACCCTCTTTATAAATAGTTATAGATAATAACTTGTTACTGTGATCATGTGTAATTGAACGAGAGTAAAAAAAATCTTAGAATGGTGATATTTTTGTTGATTCTTCGAGAGAGATGATCAATATAGAGATACAATATAAATGAGATATGAACTCGATCCAAATCATTAAAACAATAAATTTATAAGTCTTCATCCTTATATAATGTACGACTTAATTTCTCATACTTAGTTAGATATATGATATATTTAAATTAAATTATATTTTAGCCATGAAATAAAGTTTTATTTTTTGTAATTTTGAGGAGACATGTGGTTTGCATGAGAGGAAGAAAAGATAAGATAATGATTTAATTGATTCCCATTAACAAGTGGTATATCATAATTCAATTTCCACAATGATCACGTGAAATTGAACTTATCCAAGTGTGAGAGGGTTTTGTGATATGCATATGAAGAATGAATGTGTGGATGAATTATAAGATGAGAGTAAAAACTCATCACTGCATTAATGTATCAGAAAAAAAGTTGCTTATACTTTTCCACCACTGGATTATTTATCCGTGCCCAACTTTTTTCTTCTTTTTCATTCTTCTCGTGAACACCAAATGAATTTTTGGAAAATTTTCATCAACACTATCTTCTTTATTTTTCTTTGTCCTTATCCTAATCGACCTAATATTTCATAATTTCAAATATTGGTACCACTGTTTTGGACAAGGAATTTCTACTAGTCAATTTTGAGGACTCCAACTCACACAATGCTTCTTCATAAACATAACCACTTTAAGCTTTGGAAAAAAAAATTAAAATTTAGTGGTTTCCACGTCATTTTTTGCTGATAAAGCTAAAAAGGTTGAAATTGATTTTAGAGGCTTTAAATTCATAAAATATTATTAATAATATATATTAATAAATTAGGAGTTGCTGATAAAAAATTCATATATATATATATATATATATATATATATATATATATAAAAGTTATCTAATAAAATATTGGTATTACTTTGAATGAGAATGAGGATAGAGTAAAGATGACTATTTGAATGAATATGATGACAAGAATGAGTCGTACATCCACATACTCAATGTGAAAATTGTTCGATAAAACAAGGATGATTTCAAATAATTAAAAAAAAAAGATTTATTTGTCATCTCCACTTCTTATTTTTTCACGGTTTCAAATAATTAGAGGGTTAGTGTCTTGATAAAATTTGCCAATTAGAATGCAAATATTTATCAAATTTAATATAATATTTTAGTTCACTTAATTAAATTTAATCGAATGAGATTCCATTAAATTAGGTTTAGTTCTCCTTTTGTAGTCCAATCAAATTATAATCTTAGGAAATGATTTATGAAATACCAAAAATTCAAAATAAGTCTTTTATAATAACTATAAAACAATAACAACACTTGTAATACATAGATAATACTGTTCATATAATAAAATGTAAAAATAATTTTAATTATTAATTTATTAGATAAATAATATTTTTACTGTATAATTTAATTGGATTTGAAATTTAAAATTTATTTGTAATATTTGAAATATAATTTTTCTAATGTAGATAAAATATTTAATTTCACATCTTATTGAGGGAAGTTCTTTAAAAAAAAAAAAACTTTCTTTGATTTTAAAACCTAACCATAGCCAAACAAATCATTTCAAAGTGATTTTCATGGTAAGCCCTTTTCGGTTTTCCAGCTAATTTTTAGGTATAAAGCATAGTTTGTCTTTTGGCAAGATGTAGCCAGAAAAAGGCCCTTATCCATATATTCTTTAAAAATAATATTATAATTTTTTCTTTTGCATCTAATTTCTGGTATACTTTCTTTTGCCGGAACACAGCCACAAAAAATGTGTACGGCTTCTACAATTTTTGTAGGATAGATATAAGTGATTATAAAATTTGATTTTATTTAAATGTGATTTTAATCTTCATAAATTTAATGATTTGATTTATTTCTTATGATATATTTTTGTTTTTGTTTTTTCAACCTTTTTAATTTTGTTGCAAAAAATAAACTAATTTTAGTTTTGATGGTTATTTTTTAAACTTTGATTATGATGTAGAAATTATTTTAAAAAGTAATAAAGGTTAACTTTCAAACCTATTTTAGGTGTATAAATTATATTTTTAATTATTTAAATTTTGCCTCATTTATATACTTGATTGATTGAGTGATTTTGTATTTTTGAGCCTTATGTAACGATAAGTATAATAATTATACATCGCTTGAGTACAACTATACACAAATACATTGTTTGAATGATAATCAACTCCATACCACACCAAACAATTATAACATAATATTGTTCAAAAAATTTTAACATTTTCTATAATTTTATACATATTTGATTCTTCATGCCAAAGTAATAATAATAATAGTAACCGGAAATGAACAATTTTATTCAAAAATTCATATAATTCACATATATTGAAATTCCCACATATTTCATACTAAAAGCAATAATCTCATTCAAAAGATGTAATATTAGTTATTCTTACATAGATTGAAACATGTTTTATTCAGTAATAACTATAGCAATTTATATGAGTATTCAAAAAGTCAATAACATACAAGAACATCTTTACTTGAACGATCACTTAAGAGAGAGAAAAAAATGTGAAATAAAAATCACATATGGATGATTTTACTTGTCAAACTCAAGTTCTAGCTTATTGAAAACAAATTACACTCCTTTAGCTTCTCAAGATCTTAATGTAAGACCCATTTTTCCCTGTCCCTTTTTATTTTAAGGGTTGCCCCAGTCTATTGGGCCTAAGGGCTGGCCCAAATGAGAAATCCAGACCTAATATGCCCTAACCCTAACCTTTCTGCTTACTTTTCATAAAACAGACCCGCCTCCTTAGAGTCGCTGCCGTCTTCCTCGCTGCCGTCTTCCTCTGCTAGGGTTCTGAAGTTTACTCAGATTCACGTTTAGCTTGACCTTGATTCTGCTCACGTAAGTGTTCTTTAACTCCTATTTTCCTCTCTAGTATAGTTTCATGGTCAATGTTGGGGTTTCCGCAATAACCCCGTTTTTATTCGTTGTTTCCAGTTTGCAAGTCTAGTTCTAAAGTTGTTGTACTATGTGGTTCAGTGTCGAAGTCTCGTATAACCCCCTTTCCAGGTAAGGGAAGCTAGTACCCTCTTGTTTGTTTAGTGTGATTGTTATTGTTTTGCATTTGTTTCGTGATTATTGAGCTTGTATGCTGTTGTGGATGTATGAGATGGTTGGCATTATTGTTTGAGTATGAAAATATGTTTGTGGCAGGGAGAAACAGTGGCGAGGTCTGATACTCTCGCCCAAGCGAGCTTGTCTCGCCTAGGCGAGACTTGCAGAAACAGGTCAGGGTTGCACTCGAGCTCTTGCTCAGGCGAAAGCTCTTGTTTTGAGTGAGGCACTATCTCGCTCAGGCGAGAGACGCTCGCCTAAGCGAGAATGCGTGAGAGTCTTGACATGTTGCTCCTGTTTTAGCCCAGGCGAGGAACTTCACCTTTAGGCGAGGAACTTCACCTTTGGGCGATGGGTTGTCTCGCTTAGGCGAGGAGGGCTCGCCTAAGCGAGCCTACGAAAGTCTCCCAGCGCCCTTATCGTGATCTTGCCTAAGCGAGAGTCTACCGCCTAAGTGAGGGCACTCCTCTCGCCTAAGCGAGGGCTCCTGGCTTGAGCGAGATCTGCTGCAGGTTACGTTGTTTTTTCTTCGCTTGGTTAATCGGAGTGTTTGATTTATGATATACTCTATATAATGCATGAGGCATGTGAAATGAAATGCATGGTATAAGTTATGGTTATAAATTGGATTGATGTGATTGTGTGATCTTGGCATGTGAAACAAATGAGATGGTTGGTATTAAAGTGGCATGAGATGAAATTCCACAATTATGGTTTGAGAATAATGGGTTGGTATGGATTCACTGAGAAAATGAAAGAGGTGGATTATAAAGAGTTGGTATGTGATGTATATGTATATGTATGATAAATCTTTCTTGATTGATTGAGTATGATTGGTCTGTGTCAGTGCGTAATTCCTTTGAATCTCTAGGTGAGATTTCAGGGTCGTGCTTCAGTGGTCGGGACGTAATTCCATGACCCCTATTAGTGGGTGTTCATGGTGGTGCTCCATCCGTATAATTTGGTAAGGATTCAAGGTAAGGTTACATCCTGACACTCTAAGGAGTTAGTTAGTCTCACTTAGAGCGGACTGAATCTTGTGGTGAGAGTAGCAGGAGGCTCGAAACTCATTAAGGGCTAACCTTGTGTGGGGGGGATTGGAAACATTGTAACATTGGTAACACTTAGCTCGTGGGTGAGCAGCTCGGGGGTGAGCAGAGATATCCACCACAAGTGTAAGCATCCGCTGAATCCGACTAAATTATACATATCCGGATGAGTCGAGTCGAGTCTTAGTGTATTGATTTGAAAGTCATAACATGCTTGAGTGATGTATGTATAGTTGACTATGAAAGTGTATCTGATTGCATGATGAAACTATTTTTGGGCTCTAGCTTACCCTTCTATTTGTTGTTGTATGTTCTTTGGTGTGGTCTTTTCTTTTGCAATGATCATCAACTTGTTGATGTGAGCAGAGGTGAGAACTCCCCGTAATCATCAGGGTGATGGAAGTTCCATTGCATAGCATGTTTAGACTAGATCTAAGCTTATTCTGGCTTTCTTTTTGGGCTATGGCCCATGTACTAGTCTATCTTTTAAATTCCTATTTGATTATTGCTGAATGTTGTAACTGGTTTAGTTTTGGCATCGTGGTGTGCCTTGGATAATTGCAAGGAGTTATGTTTAAAACTCCAGGACTGCGCTACTATAATATTTTAGTGTGACGCTTCCTTTTAATTATGTTTATTGATTAAATGAGACGTTACACTTAACATTACCATATTTTCCATAATAAGCAAAATCCCATTTGTTATATTTGAGTAAGTTGTGACTTCTCTAGGTTTTATAACAATTCTTTGTGAAACATAATAATTAAGATAAGAAAAGTTATTTTAATATGTGATTGACCATTTAATTGTGTGTGATTGTAATTGTAATCATTATAGAGTTGGTAATTGGTACATACAAAATAAATTTAGTGGATTTTATAGTTATATTGCCTTTGAACAATTGTTAAACTGGTCAAATTGAATTTTCTGGGAATACTTAAAAAGGTCAAAATAAATTATAATAACAAGTGAGTAAATTGTTTTTTTAGTTTAAATGTGTTTTAAACCAGTTAAGATAATTGGTTTGAAGTATAATTGGCATTGTTTTTATGATTTTCATTTTTTTCATATATTACTTGAGATGACCATTAATTTGAAGTGAAAGTAATATCACTAAGCTCACTACGAGATTTATCACTCCAATTGTTAGATAAAGTGCTTACACTAGGCAAAAAACTATAGCTATTAGTCATAGCACAACTATTTTTACTTAACAGTGTAGCAATCCAAGCGTCACGATTCGATTGACTCGGTCCACATGAGATTTTTAACCATTTTTCGTATCACAATAGATCCAAGATGACCCAACTGTTCATGCTAAACAATGAACTCATTTTGATTCGTAAGCTTCTGACTTAAAATGACATGTGTTTCAAATTGCACTAATATATGTGTAGCACAAGTCACAAGAGAATATTGGTAATTTCTCCAATACACATTTTTTATTCAGCTCAATTCTCCAATACAATCTTTTTTTTTATTTAAGTTAATTATAATGATGTAAGAATATGTATATCTCTTTCATTATTTGTCTCAATATGATATTCATTTACACAAATATCATTAAAACTTAATAAGTTTCTATTAAACTTATTTGGTAGATGTATAATGGCTCTTTTGAAGACTTCAAATATATTTGTAGTACTAGAGATAATGCTAATATTGATTTCTCACATCACAAAACAAAAGGAAAAAATATTATTACTCTTGAGAATTGTATGAGTTGTTGCACTAACAACAAAACATAATATATTTATTAGTTTATGCAACACTATTTGATCATATATATAATTAAATTTTAATGTATTTAATAAATAACCTTAGCTCGTTATAGGTACCACCTAAAATTAAACAACTTTGCAACTCATTTCAAATAAAACTAAGTATAAAACATCATCTTCGAAAAACTTTGAACCTTTATATATGTATATTTATAGTATAACAAAATCAAAATCACAAACCCATATCAAAACCCTTATTTCACATTCTTACGCATAATATGTATATTTTAATACATCATTAACTTAAAGATATTCATTTGTAATAATGTATAATATTGGTATTTGAATACTTCTATTTACACTTCTATAACAATTATTATATAAGACCTATATAATAATAAATGTTAACAGTTCACATATACATTCTATAATACAAAAGAGAAAAAATATTTTTGTATACTCATACATAGTACCAACATTAGACATACATATTTTAAATCAATATAGTAAAAATACCATAGAAAATTTACCTTAAATTAAATTATAATGAAAATAAATTAAAAACTTCATCACGTAAAGACTTCTTCTGCCATTTTATAAAAAGAAACAAATATTTTTTAACACTCTCATCACCCATGAGGTGATCAATGTTTTCTTTTGGTTTAATTAAAAAAAACAACAATATCAAGTGGTATCAATATGGCCATAAGCAAAATCACCATCTTCATAACAAATTATGTTTCTATGTTCTTTCCTTATTTTTTAAAGACGTTTAAGGGTACAACAAGTACAATCCAAATGGCTTTTTATTACCACAATGGTTGAGAAATAATGAAAATTGTTTTAGCGAAGTGAAGTAGTTATTTAAATGAAACAAAAATTAATAATAATAGAATAAGGAAGATCATTTTTTTATATTTCATACTAAATTAAATGTTTATGCTATTTAACACTTAAATATACAGTGTTAAATGTTCTTGTGTGAAAGAAAAATATACAATAAATAAAAATATTTTTAAAAAGTTGAAATATTCAAATGTGAAACATACAAAATATTTAATTGACATACATCATTTGAACATAATTGCATAAAGGTTGGGATAAGATGAAAAATATATTGAAGATTCAAATGAATTTTATGTCAAACCAAACAATTAGAATAAATAAAAAATAGAGAGTGTGTATTAATATATATA
>Ga0099823_1002316_pt1 | contig 17051 bp, 8 predicted proteins | sample CowpearedBW_FD_76831 | JGI IMG/M metagenome (GOLD analysis project Ga0099823, IMG submission 76831) | Root nodule microbial communities of legume samples collected from California, USA - Cow pea red BW | ecosystem: Host-associated > Plants > Roots > Nodule | place: USA: California | collected...
GTGTTACAAGTGTTATAATGAATCAATTCCCTCACACACAAGGTTAGCCCTTAATGAGTTTCAGGCCTCCTACTACTCTCACCACAGGAGTTAGTCCGCTTTAAGTGAGACTAACTGACTCCTTAGTGTCAGGATGCAATCCTTACCTTGAACCCTTACCAAGTTATATTGATGGGGCACCATCATGGACACCCACTAAAAGGGGCCATGGAATTACGTCCCGACCATTGAAGCACGACCCTGAAGTCTCACCTAGAAACTCCAAGGAATTACGCATTGACTCATACCAAACATATTCAAACAGCCAAGTAACATTTCTCATACATGTATATATATAATATGCCAACCTTTATAGCCAATTCCTTTCATGTTCCAGGTCAAACCCATTCCAACTCCTCATACTCCGTCCATGTATGTAGTATTTCAATTCATCTCATTATCATGTTACTTTCATAACCAACCATCTCATGTTCATCACATGCCAAGAGTCATTCAAGTTCATCATTCATAACTCATACACCCTTCCATACATGCATATTCCTTTCCCTCATGTCATCATAAAATAATCAAATCAAATGCAAGCCATACATTCAAGGGTAGGGAAAACGCCAAACCAAAAGCACTCTCGCCCAGCTCTTCGCTCAGGCTAAAGGGCCTCGCTCAGGCGAGCTCCCCTCGCCTAGGTGAGAGTTGACACACATAACAGTGACCTCTGCGCGTTCTCGCTTAGGTGAGACTCTCCTCGCTTGAGCGAGACGCTCGCTCGCTCAAAACTGAGTTGGTCGCCTGGCGACCCCTCGTGTAAAAATGTCTGGGCAAGTCTCTGCTCATCTCGCCTGGGCGAGACAGGCTCGCTTGGGCGAGATTATTAGATCTCGCCACTGTTTCCTGCGACAACCACTCATACCAAATCAAACCAACATGCTAAAACATTCCAAGCATTCAAAACATCATATCAACCATAGACTCTTAGCTCAACAACAAAACAATAGGAAAAACGAAATACATGAGTAGGTTCTAGCTTCCCTTACATGGGATACACTAGTGGAAAGTTCCGACACTTAAGCGAATGAGCACTACAGCTCCAGGAGCAGTTTTAAGAGCTGAAAATCTCAATACAAAGGGAGAACGAGATTATTACGAGGAACCTTAACGGCAAACACAAAGATTAAACTAAAGGGGAATAGTATGCATCGAAAGTAACTTATGTGAGCGGAAGAAAGAGGTTGAACTCAGTTGAACTTGGATAGATTCCAAACCCTAGCAGAGCGTTCTGTTGAGAAAGAGAGAGTGTGAGGGAACTGTGTTTGCAAGAATGCAACAGTGAGAAGGGGTTTGGCTGCCTTAGGGGCCTTGGACACCCTATGGACCAGCCCTTAGACACATTAGATTAGAGGCATCCTTTAAAATTATGGTAGAAAAAAAAAGAGGGTTTTACGGTGAAAGTGGCGACATTTCGCGATGAGAAATGGAGGGGACTGGAATATGGTTAGAGTGGAGGAGTGGAGTGGCATAAATCGAAAAGCTTTGGTAGGGACGTAAAATTTTAAGCCTGACAAATGAATAGGCCTTGATTCTTTTAATACCGCGATCTATAATTGTGCAAAAAAATTCAAAACTGCTAAACAAGGTGACATGTTTGAAAATTTCTGCGCAAGTATAAGCCTTGGTTCTGTACTACTACATGTCTCAATTCTTTTAGAACCAATGTCTATAGTTGAACAGAAAATTTCAAAAATACCGACAAGTTTTGAAGTATAGATTTTTCTTGAAATGGAAACATATGAGATGATTTCTTAAATATTTTTTGTACTAGTTGATATTATCACTCATACCTTTATTTTAGGGTTGTCGGACGATGCAAATGACCAAATATACATCTAAACGACTCTATAAAATAATATAGACTGCATGGTTGTATTAAGAAAATCAATACCAAAAGTTTAAATAAACATGATGTTAGTGACCCTATTTATTAAAGTAGCAAACTTTTAGACTAAAATATAAAATCTGGTACTAAAAATAAATAAACCAAAATTTTAGATAATATACTAATGTGTGCGATTTGTTTATATCTCAAATTGAACAAGAAACGGAGAGGGAGAAATTATGCTATGTGGTCACCCATATTTATTTTTAATTGTTCAGACTTTATTTAGATAAGACTCAGAGTATATTTTGAACTTCAAAGGAAGCATCAGAGTCAAAGACTCATGTGAAGATAAGAAGTTTTAGTGACGATTAAATATTTATGGTAAAGAGTCGTCCTAGTGTTTAACTTCCTTTGAATTTTGTTTGTACCCATTACACGAGGTATTTCCAAAGCAGGATAGATCTTTAAATGGCCAGATGGCTCCATAGCTCCCCAAATTATTTATATTTATGTCATTTAATATATAATTTTAATTTTTTTTTAAATTTAATAAATATATTTTATATATTTGATATTTTTAAAATCTTTTGATGTCTGTATTTATATATAAAGAGAATTTTCTCTACTTTTGTCTATACTTAATTTTTATTCTCACAAAAAAATTAAATACAGTGTTTTTATTTATTTAAATTTTTTTTGATACAATTTGGTCATTTTGTTAAATTTTTTGAAATAGATCAATGTTTTTTCATCAAAATTGAAGTTGTGAATTAGAATAATTTGTTTTTTGGTGTAATTAACATAATCATAGTGTTAACTTTGATGAAAAGTTCTTGATTCACTTCAAAATATTTAACCAAAAAAACTAAAATGCATCAATTTTTTTTTAAAAAAGACCAAATTAAGACTAAAAATATTAGAGGTGCAACTTGACATTTATAGATGAAAACAAGGACAAAGAAATAATTCAACCATAATTTTTGCAGCCAAAATATTGATTGAAGATCTATACTATTTACAAGGCCTTTCTAACTTAGCACATAACCTACATGAAAAGTTGTTTAGAAAATTTTCATTTTTTGAAAATGATATACCAAACAAAGATACAAACGACTCTATAAAATGATATATGTGTAGGGAAGTATTAACAACCTATAACACATATCCAAAAATGGTACCTTTCATTATACGTAATGTTGTAGTTTTTTTTAATTTTTTTTTCCAAAAATAACTACACAACCATACACAAAAAATAAATAATATTTTTTGAAGATTTTGGGTCCAATAAAAATTGACCTCACTACTATATATTTTCATTCACAATAAAAAAACAGGATTTTTGTAATTCAAATAGAAAAATTATTTAGAAGATTTTTCATTTTTGTGAGTGACCAAACGTATACATCTAAACGACTATATAAAGTAATATAGTATACATTGTTTAATAGGTTAAATATATTTTTGGTCTTTTAATTTTCAGTGACAATTGGAATTAGTTCCTCTTCGAAACTTTAATCTAATTTTTTAGTGTTCGAACTTTATAAATGTTTGAATTTAGTCATTTTAACCAAATTTTGTTAAGTTTATTTGATGTTTCAAACGTTTTTCTTGATAGCATTTGAGTTGTTAACATCGTTTGACACATTTCCGCTTCAATTTTAGTTTAGAGACTATCATGAAACATGTTTGAGATGTTAAATAAACTTAAGAAATTAGGTTAAAATGACTAAATCCTACATATCTAAAGCCGAGGGGCTAAATTGGACTAAAGTTTCAAAGATAGACTAATTTTAATTTTCACTTAAAGTTAAAGGACAAAAACACATTTAACCCTTGTTTTATTAATAGAATCAATGCGAAAATTATAAATAAAGATAATGCTAGAGACCATATTTGTTAAAGTATAAAAATTTTAAACTATAAAAAATAAAATCTGTAACTAGAAAAAAAATCTTGACTTTAAACAATATATGTGTGTAAAAAAATCAAATGCGATAGCTACAACGGCCAACTACATTTTGCATGATAAACTATATATAATCACATTGTAAACGCATAAGCACCACACCTTTGTTTATCTCAAATTGAGCAAGAAAATCACCTAATAAAAGATGTGGATCCCACGTATGTTTGGAATTCTCTTATGTAAAGAAAGCCGAACCCACAAAACACCGTTCATATTCCCATGTTCACATATATGGACGTACTATGCATTCAATGCAACAAAAATGGGGCCACATTCCATTGAATTTGCAAATTTCATATACAAATATTTCATCATAAGACAAAAATGGGTCCCACTTAATTCAATAAATACCCTGGAAGAAAATCTCCATGCGTGGCCATCGAGAGTTCATCGATCCATAAATCAGGAAGGCATGCATTAGACAAAAGTTAAATTGGTGTGAAAAAAAAAATCAAATCATAAGGTAATGTGAAAATCAAGTGTGAATTGATCAAAGAGATCTAAAGGTTAAAATTGATGATAAAATCAATTAAAAGAACTGTGATCAAAGTTTCAAATTTAATAAGATATTTTGATTAAAGATTTAATTTGAATAATATCATAAATGATCGAATATCTCTAACAGGAAATTATGTCTAATTGAATATCGCTAATGTTGTCGTATGTTTATCGACCAATCACCAAAAAGAGAAATAATTTACAAATCATAGACCACAAGAGAATTTTTAGAAGATTGAAGTCACAATGCACTATATTTAAAATTCAAATTATTGAATGACCGAAAAAGGAAAAAAAGTGATAATTCACGAGAAGAAATATACTATGAAGCCAATATCAACAACTTTTGGATGAAGAAGGAAGAAGATATATTGAAGATATGCATTATTGAATATGCATGGTGACTATAAGTACCAAGATCAAGATGATGAAGATGAGAGAAAATATCAAAGTGTTGAGACATTGTCATATCAATTCTTGAAGATTCACATTGTATTATCCTTTACAATTAAGTATATCTAGTGAGCGTAACTGTACTCTCTTGAGTGAGAGATTGTTGTGTTTATTGTAATATTGAGTTTTATATCTCATCGGGAGATGAAGAAAGATATCACGAGATGTTAAACTCGTTGTAACTTGAAGAAGTTTATAGTTCTATTTCTTGGAGAAGGTTAAACCTGTGATACGTGGAGATGATGATACTTGTTGTAATCTAGAGAGGTTGATACTCGTGCTATGTAAGGAATTTGATCAATGAACGATTTTGTTACCGAAATTAGTGACCGATTTAATGACTAAAATCAATCATCAATTTAGTGACTAAAATCAGTATGTAATCTCCATGAACTTACTTACAGGGTTATTTGTATGTAATTACATACAGAAATTACCTATAAATAGAATTGAAGAAATTACCTACAAATCTAAAAGGTTTACCTATGGATTTCAAGTTATAGGTAACTTTATTTTACCTATGGATTTTGATTATTACTTTTGAATTGGTTGGTGGTAATCAAACATTTTTTGTTGTAAAATTTATTTCAATAGCTTACTATTATATGTTCTGCTTTAATGGTGATTTAATCACTACAAAAAAAAGAATATATAGCATGGGTCATTTTATGGAGGTTAAAAAGACCTCCACAAATAAAGATCGTATGGACCGATTATGATAGATCTAATAAAAGCTGAAAATAAAGGGGGTTTTTATTTTTTTTAGGAGGTTTATGACCTCCACAGATTGCAACACATTCTTCTCTGGGTGAATTCACGTGTTCCCTCCCAAATCCGAAAACTTAATAAATTTTCCCTTTCACTCAAAAACCTAAGTAGTGCCAATCGAAAACCTAAGTTCAGATTTCACTCGATTCACGTGTCGTAGCCTCCGTTGCACTGATCTTCGTCGCGCCAGCTCCGTCGCACCGTCTTTGTCGTGCCAGCTCCGTCGCGTCGTCTCCGTTGCGCCAGCTCCGTCGTGCCGTCTTCGTTGCGCCAGCACCGTCGTGCCGTCTTCGTCGCGCCATCTCTGTCGGCGTTCTCTTCGTCGCGCAATCTCTGTCGGCGTTCTCTTCGTCGCTTCATCTCGGTCGCGTTGTCTTCGTTTCCCCGTCTCCGTCGCGCCATCCCCGTCGTAGCCTCGGTGATAGCCTCTTTTGTAGCGAATCAGTGACTTTGTGATTCAGCTTCGTTACGCCCTCTCCGTCACTCTGGCCCTCCATCACATGTGGTTGTGATCCAGTGGCTTCTGTAGAGTCAAGGTACACCTAGATTTTTCGGTTACCTAGGTTCCTTATCGATATATCTTTTATGTTCCTGGTTAAAATTTTATGTTCTAGTGGCTTATGTTTTGTTTTTTCTTTAACAGGCGATTCAAACATTGCTATCAAAAAGGGTGTTGCCTCTATGTCCTATCCCGGTAGTTATTCACTTCTCTAGTAGATAAACATTAAGGTTAATTTTGCTCTGTTAGCTATTTTATGTGAACAAAATAAGAAGATAAAGTGAATTGAACTTTTTCAGTATGTTTAAGTCAACTTCTGCATTTTAGTTGCATTTGTATTTGTTGGTGGAGCCTTATATATTAAGCATTCTAACTCATTAGTAACTCATTCACTTTAGAATGCATTTGAGTGTGCCATGTTGAGATTGATCAAAACCAAGGGTATTTATATTCAATGGCATATGCATAAGTGAACAATTCTGGCATGTTTGGATGAGTCTATAAACAAAGTTAATCACAAAATAAAAAAAAAAGAACAACATGTTTATGTAGGCAAAAAACTTCCAGCTTCAAAGTTATTATTCAAGTTATTTCAAATAGTTGAACATGTTTGTGGCAAGACAAGCATATATCATACACAGTGCAAGTCTTCATTTCAACAACATCAAAAATGGGTTTTGAACCTGTTGTTTTGGTTAGAAGAGAGCAATACACTGCCTCTTCATTTAAGATGAGAAATAATAGTTATGTTTCAAGAAACTGATAAAAACCTAGTATTAATGCTTTGAAGAAAGAGTGGTTGAAATCAAGTTTTTTGAGATTTGAAGTGGTTTTTTACTTGAGGAAAGTTCTATTTCCATTTAAGATGGTGGAAGGATCTGGGAGGTTGCAAATGCAGGCACCAGAGCTGTTGCAGAAACCAGTTTTGCAGCGATCATCTTCACATTCAAAGGAATACACATTCAGTGGCCCCAAAAGAAATGAAACAACAACTACTTGATATATTCCTGTTGTGATTGACATTTTGGACATTTACTTGTTTTGTGTGTGAGGTTTTTCCTTCACTTTATATTTCTTTTTCGTTGATACAATGGTTTAGATCAGTGAGATAGTTACTTAAGATTCAAGCAAAGGTTAGAAAGTTTTTTATGAGCTCAAACTTGGAAATTAAGTTAAAGCTGAGAAAGAGAGGATATTTTAATTTTAGTTACCGATATTGGGTTTCATAACATAATTCTTAATTCTTGAAGACTATTTGTTAGAACATGGAATTTTTTAGGTCGAAAGTGGCCTTTTTGATATTGGAAACTGTGAGAGTTTAAAAAGGTACGGATTAGGGATGTCAAAAATATTCGTACCCGCGGGTATCCGCGGATAAAACCCGCAATGGGTAGAAAACAGATATTAAAAATGGATACCCGCTACCCGCGGATACGAGTATTTTTGATACCCGCATGTTAACGGGGCGGGTACGGGTATCATAGTATCCGTACCCGTAGATACCCGTACCCGCTAAACTTTAATTCACAAAAAGAAGACCTACAATCGACCGCAATCATCCTCACAGAAATTACGATGCTATAACTGTGGAGGAGAGCACTTGAGGAGGGATTGTACAGAGCCGGCTGGTAGCGGAGGGAGTGGTGCTAGCACTCGCAAATGCTATGCATGTGATCAGCCGGGGCACTTCGCTAATAAGTGTCCTAATAGAAAGACCACATCGGGGGCACGATCTTTGCATTGACCAACACGGAGGCCACTCAATCAGGTAGCCTTATACTCAACTTTTGCTTATTGTTGGGTAACCAGGTGTTAGTGTTGTTTGATTAAAGAGCTTCACACTCCTTAATATCTCACGACTGCGTGAAGAAGCTGGGATTGTCGACTCGTGATCTGGGATGTGAGTTAATAGTCTCAACACCAGCATCTGGACAGGTTTCAACTAATTATGCTGGTGTTGGATGCTCGATGGAGGTAGAGGGCAAGCGATTCAAGATGAACCTCGTATGTTTGCCTTTGGAGGGACTAGACGTGATATTAGGAATGAACTGGTTGTCAAGCAATCACATAGTCATTGATTGTGGACGACGTAGAGTGGTGTTCCGAGAATTGGAAGGGATTGAGTTGACCTACTTGTTTCATGATAGTGGCTCATGGACAAAAGAAAAACTCAGAAGAACATATCAGAAGTATACCAGTAGTAGACGAGTATGCTGACATCTTTCCTGATGAAATACCCAAATTGCCACCTAGTAGGGATGTAGAATTCTTTATTGATCTAATTCCTAGAGCGGGTCCTGTGTCGACGGCTCCTTACAGAATGGTGCCAGCAGAGTTGGCAGAGTTGAAAAAGCAGATCGAGGATTTGCTAGAAAAGAAGTTTATCAGGCCGAGTGCCTCGCCTTGGGGAGCTCTAGCGTTACTGGTGAAGAAGAAGGATGGGAGTTCTCAGCTTTGTGTGGATTACCGATAGTTGAACAAACTGACAATAAAGAACAAGTACCCGTTGCCGAGGATTGACAATCTGTTAGATTAGTTGAGAGGGCAGGCGTGTTTTTTAAGATTGACTTACGATCTGGATATCATCAGATCTTAGTCAAACCAGAGGACGTTCAGAATACCGCGTTTCGATCAAGATATGGGCATTATGAGTATGTAGTGATGCCATTCAGAGTGACTAATGCTCATGCAGTCTTCATGGATTACATGAACCACATTTTCCGCCCCTATTTGGACAAGTTTGTGGTGGTGTTCATAGATGACATCCTCATCTACTCTCAGAATAAGGAGGAGCATGCAGATCATCTAAGGATTCTGTTGGAGGTATTGAGAGAACACCAGTTGTATGGTAAATTGTCTAAATGTGAGTTCTGGTTAGAAGAGGTACAGTTTCTGGGCACGTTATCTCTTCCAAGGGTATTGCAATAAACCCGAGCAAGATTGAGACAATGTTGAAGTAGGAAAGACCTTAGACGGTAATGAAAGTCAGAAGCTTCTTAGGGCTGGCAGGATACTACAAGAGGTTTGTAGAGGGGTTCTCTAAAATGGTGAGTCCTTTAACTCAGCTCACTAGAAAGGACCAACCTTTCTCCTGGACGGATAAGTGTGAAGTGTGTTTTGAAGAGATGAAGAAGAGATTGACCACAACTCCAGTACTTGTTATTCCAAACACAAGTAAAAAGTTTGAGGTATACTGCGATGCATCCTATCAAGGTTTGGGATGTGTATTGATGCAGGAAAAGAGGCCAGTAGCTTACGCTTCTCGACAGTTAAAAGTGCATGAGAAGAACTACCCCACCCATGACCTAGAATTGGCTGCTGTAGTGTTTGCTCTCAAGACATGGAGACACTACTTGTATGGCTCCCAGTTCCAGGTTTTCAGTGATCACAAAAGTCTAAAATACCTGTTTGATCTGAAGGAGTTGAATATAAGACAACGGTGATGGATGGAGTATCTCAAGGACTACGATTTTGAGTTGCTTTATCATCTTGGTAAAGCAAATGTAGTGGCGGATGCCTTGAGTCAGAAGAGGATGCATATATCAGCAATGATGGTGAAGGAGCTGGAATTGATTGAGAAACTCAGGGATAACCTAGGTATACAATTGGGGGAAGATTCTATTAGGTGTAGTGTTCTGACATTGACCAGTAATATTTTAGAAACTATCCGAGATCAACAGAAGAATGATGCTGAGCTGCAGCAATATGTGAGCTGGTTGGGTACTGAAAAAGGGAATGAATACAGGATGGGATCAGATGGCATCCTGCGATTCAGAGATAGAATTTGCGTGTCGGGAAATTGGAGATTGAGGAAGCAGATTCTAGAGGAGGGACATAAAACTCGTCTTAGCATGAATAAGATGTATCAGGATCTGAAACAGTCCTTTTGGTGGAATGGTATGAAAACTGATGTTGCCGACTTCGTGGCATCATGCTTGGTGTGTCAGAAGGCCAAGATTGAACACTAGCGACCTGGGGGTACTCTAGAGCCGTTAGACATCCCGTAGTGGAAATGGTATAATATTGCCATGGAATTTTTTGACTCACTTACCGAGGTCTGTTAAAGGGCATGATTCAATCTGGGTAATAGTGGACAGGTTGACTAAGTGTGCCCATTTCCTCGCCATTAATTAGAAGTGGTCTTTGGATAAGTTGACTGAGTTGTATGTTCGATAAGTGGTCCGGTTGCATGGTGTGCCAACCAGTATAGTATCCGATAGAGACCCAAGATTCACATCTCGCTTTTGGCAGTCTCTATAGGCAGCATTGGGGACCTAGTTGAGGATGCGTTCTGCATATCATCCCCAGACTGATCTTAATGCCCAAAAGCTACAAGTCATATATAATATCAAATACAACAAAAAAGAAAGAAAGTCAGTCTCACTTCTAACCTTCTTTAAATATATTTTAAAAAAATTATTTAGTGTAATCGATGCTCTGCACCAAAACAGATAATTTGTTTCCTTTTTTTAATATTATTTAAATTACTATATGATAAATGTCATATAATATCCTCCTAACATATTATAACATACCATAACACCACATTTATCTACTTTTTCATATAACTAAAAAAGTGAAAGCTCTAGAATGCAACCCTAGGTCACGTTATTGTAAAAGAAAAACATAAACCCTAACATTTCCTTTGCATCATTCACCCACAAATCAAGAAAGCCTCAATGCATTCATGCTATATTAGATTTCGTATCACTAAAATTCATCAATTACATACTTAACATTCAAATGAAAATTTGATGATACTATATCACCATTACAATCAAAATTTCTTAAATATAAAACAAATGCATCACATGTTTTTTTATTGTAAACAATAATTCAATCAAACAAAACTTAAAATCTTCTTTCATAGGAAGAGATTAAACTAGTTAGCTCCCCTTACCCGGTTCTCCTTGCTCAAATGAAAAATGCTAGAGTCCTCCTGAACCACAATTGATCAAACTCGTATTCCTTCCCTCACCCTTGCAGAAACGACCCCATGTGTCCTTCGTTCAGCCTCTTTGTGTGCATAATACTCTCCTCTAGCCCCCACAAGTTTAAAGTCTCAAAAACTCACCTTATCACCTTTCACTCTCTTCTTAACTAAGCCTTAATTAGGAGTGATGATGGGAAAACGAAAATTAATAAAAGTTTGATTGATGGACATCGGAGAGCCATTAATAAGTAGTTTCCTAACCCTTCCATCTACTCTTCTGACCCTTCCCATCCATGCCAAAAACAATTTTAGCAAAAAGAATCCTTATTTTGCTTAAGTTAAGGTTCGGACACACAACTATACAAATGTTAAGTCAATGCATAACCATTAAACCAATTCAGATTTCATGATAATTCCTAAAATTCTAGGATTATATTATCACTCATCATGATCAATGATAATATCAAAATAATACACAATTAAAATAACACACAATTTGACAGACACAAGACTTGAACCCAAGTCCTTTCAACATAACTTTGTACTCTCAACCATTTAAGCTAGTATTATTTCACGTCATAATAGTCAGCATTAAATGCCATAAAGGCTCCCACTACCTGCATTTATTAAATAATTATTTATTTAATTATTTAAATTCCTCAGGTCTTACAAAGGAAGCCAGAACTGACCCATTATTATCTAATAATTCTTCCGGTTGAGCTATCTTCCTTTGGGATTGAGCGAGTGCTCTAGTTCATATAGTCCTTGCTCTTTTTGTCATGTTGGTGACATGGAACTTTTATTCCTTTTAGCAGTTTACACAGGAACTTCATTTGATTCTTGTGTTACTGATTTTTCAACTTCTAGTTAAGGACTTAATCTTCTTGAGTTCACAAGTTTTTCCTCAACTGATATGCTTGTGTTAGAACCCCAGTAGGTTCTATAACTTCCTTGGTTGACCCAATGCTATTTTGTCTCTAGTTGTTGGTTTCATATGAGGTTATCATTTTTTTCTCTTTCTCTCCATCCTCCTTGTTTAATCTCTAGTTAGGGATGTAGTCTTTGTGTTCATCAAGTCATAACTTTAAAACCCTTCTATATTAGAAGGTTCCATGTTTTCCAACTTGTGTGTTCTCATCTTTTCCGGATCCCAAGGTTCAAAACTTATATACTCCAAAGGTTTCATCCATAAGTATTCTTTTCGTTTTCGTCTTCTGAAGGTTTGGGTATATATATACTTTTTTTTTATCAATTTGAGTTGCAAGTATCAATTTTCCTAGAGTCATAACTATAGTGTTCTTTGTAGGACTTAAGATGTCTATGATAATGTTAATTTGTACTATTATCTAAGTTACATTTTATTAGCAAAAATTTTTTGTGTCTTTTTGTAGATTGAAAGCTTTGTTCCAAAAACCCAGACAAGTGAGTAATATTGAGTAGCAAGACAAAGTTTAAAAACATCAAAATATGAAAGAAACAACCACCGTCGGGCGACATAAGGCTAGTGCCAAGTCACAACATGTTTCCAGGGACTTAGCGTCTGGCAAGCAACAACAAGCGCCAGGGGACAGGCTTTCAAGGGACTCACCACCAGCGGAACCTGGAGATCGTCAGGCGGTACACAAAGATTTTCTGCACCTGCTTTAGAGGTCGCACCTGACGCTGAGAGGCTTCCGTCAGACGCCACTTTTTCTGATGTTGCAAGTTGGACCTATTTCTTCGTGTTTTCGCAAGGGAAACTCATCCTTAACATTTTGGAGTGCTTGGAGGCTATTAAGGCTTGTGGGAACTCATCCTTGACAATTAATGCTCAAAGAATAATATTTTCACTTTGAATCCAATCATACTCAACTTTTAATTCAATTGTAGGTGCAAGCTTTATTCTAAACATCCATCTCTTTACAACTATCCTTGTATTTCTTCTTAGGATTTTTATATGCTTCAATTATCCTAGGGCAATTAGACAAGCACCATATTTAGATTGTTCAAAATTTAATATTTAAAATATGTTTACAAATTTATAAATATTAAAATATAAATTTGAATTGAGTCGACTATATATAAAATTCTAGTCTGTTATCCAAACTCAATCACAATTATCAGTTTTAGTCAATTTATTTATTTAATATATCCTTTATATGATTGGACCCGATCATATACTTAAATTTATTTCGGATTTTGTTTACATAATACAAGTAATGCATGGCTTATGAACAGGTGACCTATATTTGAGTGTAGATGCATGCATGGTTCGCGCTAATTGGGCATTTGCATGGCATGATAAATTGGTATGGGACCATTATTTAAGGATTTATGATCATATTTGTCATAGGACCCTCCTATCTTTTACTTCTTCAAGTTAGACTATAGTAGAGGAAGGACAGGAGAAACAATTAGGAGCAACAACTGGATTTATTATGAACATTTCTTAATCTTCATCTACTTTTGAATTATGGATACAATGATACAAATTCAATACGTAATTTATTAAATTAAGTGGAACTCACTTTTTTTCTTATGGTCATGAAATACTTGTACATGAAAGGCGAAATTGAATGGAATGTGTCCCATTTTTGTTGCATTGCATCTTTAGTACGTCCATATTTCAAAATGAATTTCAACCGGTGAGTCAACCCATCTCACCACGAGTTTGAGTCGGATTGGATTGAGAAAATTTTAGTTTTTTCAAGAGTGGGTTAAACTGAACCAGTCTCACTTAATCCACCAACATTTTTTTACATTTTTTTAAATTTTTTTGTTATAATTATTTACTACTTCTAATTATATAAGTTTACAATTTCATATTTTCAAATATTAGAATGTTGCTCAATAATATTTGAATAGTTTGAATGTTTAATTAATTTATTTTGTCAAGTTATATACATATTTTTAAATTTTAGAATGTTCCTCAATAATATTTGATAATTTTGAATGTTTATATTAATATTTTGAGAATTAAGAGAACGTTTTGATTCCTCTATTATAAAAAATAAATTAAGTCAATTCACTCTTATTGTAATGTAATAAATATATAACATAAATTACAGAAAAATAAATAAAACATTCATAATAATTACTTAAATTTATCGTTTTTCAATCAAAATAATATATTTTTTTATAAATATAATCCTAATTTAATTAATGTGAAGATAATGCTTTAATAACAATAGCAATATATAATGCACCGATATTTCGATTTGGATCACGTATCTATGTCCGACATGTATTTGTGTTCGATACTTGATAAAATTTTATTAATATTTATCAATGAAGGATATAGTGTGTAAAGCAATACTACTTGTATGAATAATAATTTATAAATTTTTTATGTTGACAATTTAATAAATATGGTTTTAATTTGGATTTATACCATAACAATCATATATTTATGACATTTTTAAGAATTAATGTTCCTAAAATATATTAAAAAAAGGTACTATGATGGAAAAATGTTCAATGAGATAAAAGTCACCCTAAATAATTCATATTAAAAGTTCCTAAAATAGATTAGTTTAAATTTCTTACAGTAAACACTAGTAAATTTAGTTTGTAAGCTAAAAACTAAATTATTAACATTGGCGAAAACACTGTTAAATTATATAAGTTGTAAGAAAGAAAAAAAAAATCACTTATGCACTAACGTATAACAAAAGAACAAAAATATGATGTTCTCACTAAAAAATGATTTTTTTCAACAATTGATTAATGCATTTTCACACACATATGAGAAACGTGATGGCGGCAAAAAGAATTGTCATGATTGACATCATTTGTTTAGTAAAAAGAATTTTCTATTCTTATTTGGGTGTTATTAGACTTGTTCAATCAATATATATAAACTTAATTAATGATAATATAGATATATTAGTTATATTTTAAGATAATTTATTACTTAGTTTTTACTTTTTGTTTTAATCTTACGAATGTTTTGAAGTTGAAAATATTAAAATATAAATTGAAAAATTATAGAATGAAATTTATAATAATCAAAAGTGTGATTTTTTTAATTACAAATATCTAATTTAAAATTTTGAAATAAAATATTAAATATAATCTTTTAATTTATTCTTTTACAAATATAATTATCAAAAACATTATAGGGAGTTCTATTTAGAAAAGTTTTAAAAATCAAAATGAAAATTTTTAAAGAAAAATAAGACTAACAAATAAGTCTTTTATTTATTATAAAAAAAGTAAAACAAATAATACACAATAAAAAAGAAAATGAATTACACTGCTCACACAAAAAACTGGTACAAGAACCTCTATCGGGACTAAGAGGTATGAATGATCCTCATATGTCGGTATTCGATTGTAGGAATTTTAATAAAAAAATAATAATTACTTAAATTTATCGTTTTTTCAATTAAAATAATATTTTTTTTATAAATGTAATATTGTTTTAATTAATGCGAAGATAATGCTTTAATAACAATACCGACAAAAAGAAAAAGCTTTATTATTTAATGAATACATTTTATGTTTTTAAACAAAATAAGTTTAGTTCTTATAGTAAATCGTAGTAAATTTAGTTTGTAAGCTAACAACTAAATTATTAATATTATATAAGTTTTAAGAATTTAAAAATAAATAAAGATATGAATAATTTCATTTATGCGTTAAGGTCATCGATCATAAAAGAACAAAAATATGACGTTCTAACTAAAAAATGAGTTTTATTTTTTCCAAACAATTGATTAATGCATTTTTACATACACAAGTTATACTCCCAACCGGAGCGAACAATTTTCTCTTCATACACAAACTTTGGAAATTATAAATCATTGACAAAAGAGGCCATAAACTATGATTGGTACTTAAATTTTCATAAGCATTCATTCCATCTATAGCTATTTATGAACTGATCTGTTTTTTGAACTGGACTAACCGAATTGTACTATTTTAAAATCGAATTGTACTGATTTTAAACCAAACTGTTCTATTTTTGAACTAAACTGTGTTATTTTTCAATTGAATTGTACTAATTTTGAATTAAACTGCATTATTTTTAAACAAAACCTCATTATTTTTGAATTGAACTGCATTATTTTTGAACTAAGCTAAACTACTTTTAAATTGAATTAGTTGTGAACTGTTTTTGAATTACTTAACTAAATTATTCTACTAAATATTGTATTTCAATTAAAAAACTAGAAAAGGTAGTATTTGCCTATCATCATTACTTCATAAATCACATTCTATAGTAAACTAATATTTCACTAACCACCAGTTTTTCTTTTTTTTAATTGATGGAATTTGAAAAATATTTAGAAAAATGAAAAAATATTAGGAATGAAAAAGTGGAAGATGGTCGATGGAATTGAAAACTTGATGGTAATCCTTGTCTTTTGTCTAGCCGTACATAGGTTGGAGAGAAAAAGAAAGACCTTGTCGAATGTATTTTTATTTCTTTTGAATCGGAAAAATTCAGCTTCAAGTTATATGCAGTTAACCATTTAACCATTGGTTCTGTTTTTATTAAACTGTTTTTATTATAGTTCAGTTTAATTTTCTCTTTAATCAGTTTAGTAAATTTAGTTTAATTTAGTATCGTTAATTGATAATTTGGTACAATTCAATTAATTTTGTCCACCCATACACTAAAGTAATAACAAAAGAACAAAAATATGATGTTGTCACTAAAAACTGATTTTTTTTCAATAATTGATTAATGCATTTTCACACACATATGAGAAACTGTGATAGAGGCAAAAAGAATTGTCATGATTGACACCATTTATTTGGCAAAAAGAATTTTCTATAGTCATTTAGGTGTTGTTAGACTTATTTGATTAATGTATGTCAAATTTATACTCAATTAATGACAATATATAGATGTAAATTTTGGTAGTAAACCCTAGTAAATTTAGATTATAATCTAACAACTAATTATTAACTTTACCAAATACACTTTTAAATTATTTAAGTTTTAAGAAAGAAAAAAAATGAATTATTGCATTTATGCATTAAGGTAATCATGAAAGAACAAAAATATGATGTTCTAACTAAAAAATGACATTTTTTTCAACGATTGATTAATGCATCTTCACATATCAAAAAC
>Ga0099823_1002320_pt1 | contig 17034 bp, 9 predicted proteins | sample CowpearedBW_FD_76831 | JGI IMG/M metagenome (GOLD analysis project Ga0099823, IMG submission 76831) | Root nodule microbial communities of legume samples collected from California, USA - Cow pea red BW | ecosystem: Host-associated > Plants > Roots > Nodule | place: USA: California | collected...
AAAAAAAAAAAAAAAACTTTTTCTAATGACCGATCTTCAAAGCTTCTACATATATTTGATTTTCTTAAAAAAAAAATCTCTCAAACAGAGGTACTTTTTCCTTGTACAAATATTCTTTGTTTTTCAATTTTTTTGTTAGATATTTTTTCCACGTCCCTTCTCTCTTGATTTAAGTCTGGCCAGTCCCTCTCCTCTACAATGTCATGGGGAATTTCTCATATTTCTTGGGATAAATTATTCTTATTTCTTTTAATTTTATTTATCTCTTTTAACTTACATATTGATTTAAATTCTTTTATGTCAATAAATTCCTTTATCTCTAACCGATCTCATCTAATGGGATACAATTTTTTTTCTTTCCCCTCTCATTTCCTATTTAGTGAGGATAAGTTATTTCCAATGATTTATCATTCTCCTTTTCCTAATGATAAATAATTGTAATCATAAAACCTACATACCGAATTTTTGAAGCCCTAAACGTTAGATACCATACTAAGTAGGAATGACACACTCAAACTCCTCTCAGCATTATAAAATGTAATTTTGCAGAAAGTAGACAAGCAGAAGTACAACACAATGTGAAACGTGGCATATAATCTTAAACAGGAATTACGAATTATCAAAAGATTTACAAATTTTTTTTTTTTGAACTTTTACTATCTTTTCTTCCGTTTTTCAATGCCATGAAATTTTGACTATATTGATAGGGAGAATAAGCCTTCATATTGACATCTAAGTGCTAAGTAGTTGAATAAATCTGATAATTTCATCACTAAATTTACAAGCACTTTCCATTTTTCATAATATAAACAGAGGTCAATTTTGTGTATTACTGCCATTTTTTTCTGAATAACACATGGGAAACCTTTTTATTTTATTGCTTGAATTGGATTCAGCAATGTAGTTGCTATGCAATACAAAGAAATGTCGAAGACTTTAAAATGAGAAAAATAATTAGAGAATGATTTCAACAAACCAAAATTCACATTAAGCTTTAATCTAACCAAAGGAAAGTTCAAAATCTGACTGCTGATTGCTCCAGCCCACAATTAAATCTATTCTGTCTGAGGCAACTTCATACTGTTATCAGTGAAGAAATGTTAATGTTAATGTTTTATTTCTTTATAGTTTTGAATGCAAGAAAATCCATGCTTTGTTGTTTTTCTTGCTCGATTATATACTGCACGCATTTATATCTTATTGCATTTATATATATAAAAAAGCTTTTATTGTATATTGCTGCTTGCCCTTCACCACCTTGGATGAAAAATTTGCACCTTAAAGACAAAACAAACAAACATACATGAAAAAAACAAAAGACTCCTTTTTCCCTGCATATGTATGTAGCCTATTCTTATCTATTCAGTTTATTGTCTATATTTAGATGGATGTAGAGAAGTTCCAGTTGGTGTATCAAATTGGCATGAAGATGAACACAAACAATGTAAAAACTCTAACTCTGCTGATGAATATTTGACTAAAGAGACAGATGACACCTATACTCCTTCTGGGACTTTCTCCTCTGATGTTGCCAAATCCAATGGTTTTATTGTCGAGTCACTTTCCAGTGGAGAAAGCATAAACAATGTTGTACTGGGTGACAAAGAAAATCACATTTCTCCTAAGATAGAGGAGCATGAAGTTGAGAGATCTGAATCTTCTGTGAAACTTCAAAATGATGTGCACAAGAACCATCACTTGTCTCAGGCGATGCCTCTTGGTCTTGACGAATTCAAAAGCAGGTCAATTAGTTCTAAAGTTAAGTCTGGCACTAGTCCGCATGGAAATGTAATACATAGATTAGAGCCTGGTGGTGCAGAATACAATTATGCTTCAGCAGCAAAGGGAGCAAAGGTGCTATCTTCTAACAAAGAAGCCAGAGGTGCCTCTGATATCCTAAGCAGAAACAAAGACAAATATCTCCGAAATCCGTGTTCTTCAGAAGAGAAATTTGTTGTTATAGAACTTTCAGAAGAAACCTTGGTAAAAACAATAAAAATAGCTAATTTTGAGCACCATTCTTCCAATTTCAAAGATTTTGAATTGCATGGCAGTTTGGTCTACCCAACAGACAGTTGGATATTTCTCGGGAACTTCACAGCCTCAAATGTGAAGCAGGCTCAAAGGTTTGTTCTTCAGGAGCCAAAATGGATGAGATATCTGAAATTGAACCTTCAAAGCCACTATGGTTCAGAATTCTATTGCACACTAAGCATTGTTGAAGTTTATGGGGTGGATGCCATTGAGAGAATGCTGGAGGATTTGATATATGCTCAAGATAATTCATTTGTGTCTGGGGATGGTAATGGTGAGAAGAGGGTAGCATCATCCCTCCTTGCTAACGCTGATGATGCTGGTGATGTTCGACAAAATACTATGAGAGGGATCAATTCTGATCCTACTTCAGAAATCTCTTCTGAAAACAAAGAATCTGTAATTGTGAATAGTAATGTTCCTGATCCAGTTGAAGAAATCCGTCAACAAGTTGGCCGGATGCCTGGGGATACTGTTCTCAAGATTTTGATGCAGAAAGTTCGCTACCTAGACTTAAATTTGTCTGTTTTGGAGCAGTATATGGAGGACTTGAATTCCAGATATGTCAGTATTTTCAAAGAGTATGGCAAAGACATGGGAGAAAAAGATCTACTTCTAGAGAAGATCAAAGAAGAAATTAGGCGTTTCCTTGAACAACAAGATGTTATGGTATGATGTTATGTTTCTTGCTGAATATTTTTGGCAATATCTGTCTATAGTTATAATACATCACTATGGTTTAGCTTTCTGTTCATCTAAAACAAATTTGTCGTCTATGCAGATGAAAGAACTTAGTGATCTTGATTCGTGGAAGTCCCATATTTCTGTGCAACTGGATCATGTGCTCAGGGACAATGCTGTTTTAAGGTGAGAACAATATAAGTAAACTTCATACCATATTAATCCAAAACCTTAATGTGTAGGATTTCATATTCATACTCACCCTTGAAGAAAAATTTTACAGAAGTCATCCATTTTATCTTGGGATGTGATTATTCATTTGTTTGTTTGGTAATGCAGGTCTGAAGTTGAAAAAGTCAGGGAAAATCAAGTGTCAATGGAGAACAAGAGTGTGGTTGTGTTTTCTGTGTGTGTTATTTTTTCATTTCTTGCTATATTACGGCTATCATTAGATATGATTATGAGCATCTATAGAGCGTTCTTCAGTTTTGAAAGAACAGTAACCTCCAGGAAATTTTTCTCTTCCTGGTTTCTCATATTACTCAGTTGTAGCATCATTATTTTCACATTAACTTTATGATAATCCATTTTCAAGCTATCTTCTGCATGATTCTGTTGTTTCATACTTTGATTTTGTATGGATACTTTCATTCTGGGTGGTGTAAACCATCCTTTTGAAGTTATTGGAATTGGAAAAGTTCTTTAAACTTGCGTGAGGAAGTTCTGTTACTTCACAAAACACCAATGAAAGATAAACAAGCCACGGCATCTGGTGCATGTCCATAAAAGATTAAATATTAGTCTTCATCACATTGATGACAATGATGTTTAAGTGTTCCAATTTCTTCTCTTGCCAAACTTTTCAATTATACAACCTTCGATCTGTAGGAGTGTGGAAAGTAAATTGTCCACACGTAATAAATTACTCATAATTGCTTTCATAATAAGCTTAACCATGTGGTTATGCTGGATTAGAAGTTTTAAGAGAATAATTTCTATATACAGAAAATTTCATAGACTTATGATGAAATAAGTTGTTCTGGTATATTTTTAATTTATGCTAATCTAAGTTGTTTCTTGATCAATGCTTATTATAGTTATTCTTTAACCAACATAGCTTGAAGTTATTTTTCAATTGATATAAGTAAGAATTTTCTTAACAAAAGTTGATAGAGCTATTTTACCACCAATATCATTCAAGAAATTTTTTTTTTGGTCGATACTAATGAAATTTTATAGTTATTAATAGAAATTAAATTGTGATTGATATTAGTAATTGTTTTTCCTATCATTGGAGTTATTCTTTATTTAAGATTAATAAGGTGTTCTTCGTTTTTTTGACTGGTGGTAGGCAAAGTCTGATTTTTTTTTTTTGAACATGTTTTCATCACAATTATTTTAAATTACCCTTTTGTTAAGGTTATTTTTTTGGTCTGTTAAATGTTTATATTGATTACATATTTCTCATCTTTCGAAGAAAAAAAAAAAGCTTAAAACGTTTTATAATAAAACATGTTAAATCAAATGACAAAATTAAATAAGCACAAGGAAGAAAAAAAAAACGTGAAATGTTTTATCGTGTAACTAGAGTTTAATTTTTAAGAAATAAAAACGGATTTTAATATTAATAAATAATATAAAATTTATAGTACGAATAAAAATATTAGTGATAAACATTAAGGATAATTTTAGTGCAAAGAGATTAATCCATAAATAATAAAAACTTAATATTTAGAAGTAAAAATGGCTACATGACATGTAATACAATAATGAGCAAGTTAACGACTAAATATTAGCCTTAATTAATCATAAAACTAGTCTTGAAATCTTAAGTCTGATTAGTTTAATTACAAATTTTCAAGATTTACAAAAGTGGTCCTAGAAAGCTTGTAAGATTTACAAATCAAACTTCTTATAGATATTAAAAAGAAGTTACAATAGTTTAAAATTGTTAAACCATTCTCCTTGATAAATTGTATATTTGACTGAGCCTTTAATAGAAAGTTAAAGACATATTTATATTCACAAAAATTTAGTCACTATATATGTTGCAAATAGGTCCTTCCCAAATTTCCAAATTAAGAACTTTATTCTTTATATATTGCTAATACTCCTTACTAGTTTTCTAAATTAAGAACTTTAGTCTTTATATATTGCTAGTAGATCCTTGCCAATTTCTTAATTAAGAATGTAGTCCTAATATGTTGCCGATAGGTCCTTACCAAATTTCTAAGTCAAGAACTTTAGTCTTTATATATTTTTACTAGGTCCTTAGCAATTTCTAAATTAAGAAGTTAGTCCTAATATGTTGTTAATAGGTTTTAACCAATTTTCTAAATTAAGAAAGAGTTGAGTGATTAGAAGTATGAGATGATAGATTTGAATATTCCTTGAAATATTCTTTTGGGTTTGTTTTTCCCTTTTCCCAATTCCTAGTGTTGAGCTCCATATTTCTTTAATTCATGCTTGCATACTTAATAATACCTATCTTCCATCTTTACTTTTTGATGTAACCTTCATTCATTTCATGTCCATTCACATGCATCTCTTTTCCACAACCTTTGGTTTTTTTTTTTATTTATTTTGTTTTGTTTTTTTGTGTTTCCCATTCCTCTAGTGTATGTACCTACACTTCTTTCCTTTTTTCACTTTATCTCTTCTCGTTTTAATTCCATTCTTTTCCTTAGATTCTTATCAACTCACCCTTGTTTTGGATCTTCTTTGATGCCATCTTCAAAAGTTTAAGTTATAAAAAACAAAGTACCAAAATATATGATGCTTTGTTTTACATGGTCAATTGGTCGTGTAATGCCAAATCAAAGGTTTGGACCATCATTCATAAATGAGACAGGCCATGTCAATGCCTTGAAAAATGAAAATTCCATCATAATATGATAATTGTGTAAATATATGAAAAAGTTTCTATCTTGATTGTTTAAATTGATTTTAAAAAAATTATTTTTTTAGTCATTATGGTGATTCATGATTCACCAATAAATATTAGCCAACTTTATAGGAGTGATCATCTTGGTTAATACAAAATAAATAATTTTTGTACCATTTCATTTAGTAATGTTTTTATTTCCAAAATTTGGAGTTGATATATTGAACCTTAAAAAAGTTTTAAAAAACTGAACCATTCATGTAGAAAACATAAAGAAAAAGCAAGAAAACCAACCTTCACTTAACTAAGTTTTAGTTTGCAATAGTAGGATAACTTTTCTCCCCTTTGAACTAAATTTTGCTTTTGCATCTAATTCTTTTAAAGACAAAAATAGTTATATTTAGGTATGACAATAGAAAGAACTTAATTAATGAATTGCATGCAAGATATTATACTATACGTTATCTTCCTTTGAGTAGAATAAAAGCAGTAAGGTATAAATATATATCAGTTGTTGTTTAACAGATGTCTTGCAAAATATATGTTACAGAAACAACTTTAATTAGGTATGCCTACTTATATAAACTTTATCTTCTTTTGCTAAAGGAAATGTTAGATTTTTCTTTATCCCACTGAAAGTGCATGAACTTCATATACACTGCAAATACCTAGATGGTTCAAGTAGGCAACTGAATAAATTATGAAGGCAAATGGAGAATATAACAAAAGAATAAGGATATTTCATATTTTGGTTCAAACAATAGTTTTCATGCAAGGAATATGAGATAGGGAATCAAATCAAAGCCACCCATTTCTTATATTCTCACAAGCTTTCAAAAAATGTACATAATATTCCCAGTTATTAGTGGAATGTTTTATAAAAATAAAAATGACATGATGAAGAAAAACAAAAAAACCTTTATAAAGAGAGCTTATTTATGCAACTCAGCTTCAAACTGCAACCATTTTTCACAATATAATACCTTCTTCTACCTTTCTGTTTTATCTTCATAACAAAATTTCAGTTTGTTTTGTATGCATTTTCAGCAATGGTTTTGAGTCACAAATCATGTACAAGAACATGATACAATGATGTCACTGAATCTCAAGTGGGTTGCAAAGTGAAGAATAGGTTTACTTGCTTTTTGTTCAAACATGGCTGCTGTGAATGAATGGCTAAATGGTTATTTGGAGGCCATATTGGACGTGGGAAGCAGTGTGAGGAGGAAGAAGAAGAAGAATGATGATAAAGTGAAGATTGCAAAGTTTGAAGAAGATGATAAAGATGAGAGGGTAGAAAAGTTGTTTAATCCCACCACCAAGTACTTTGTTGAAGAAGTTGTCAATAGCTTTGATGAACATGAACTCTACAGGACCTGGGTTAAGGTTTGTCTAAATAAACTTCTCTCTCTCTGATTTAGTCACAGAAATTTTGATTAATATGCCACAAAACCAGTTTTCATTGATATTACTACATTCAATATATTGTATGTTTTGGTATTTAGGTTGATGACAAATTATAGCTGAATTTCGTCTGGCACAAAATTTTTGATGTTTTATAGAAGAATATTTACATTGGATTGGGACCACTTTTACAGAAAGGGAGAAATTGTAGCTTCTGAATAATTTTTTTGTGGGGTGGGAGATAGCATCTAGAGGATGCTGTTAACCAATTGTTTCTATTGTTAAATAATAAATCTGTTTATTTTTACAATAATTATTTTTTATTGATTTGTAATGTGAAATTATCTCTTTTTTTACATATTAATTCCCTTTAGTTTTTGAATAAAAACAGGATTACAGAATTAGTTGCATGAGTTCATAAGTAAATTCAACCATATGCATGAACTGACAAAAAGAGAAAAGAGTTTTCAACTTGCAAGTATATTATAGCCTTCAAGATGCACTTTTGTGTAAGCCTAAGTGGAAGAATGAGTAATGGAGATTGATGCATTATGCAGGTAACATCTACAAGGAATAGCCGTGAACGTAGTAACAGGTTGGAAAATATGTGCTGGCGCATATGGCACCTCACTCGCAAAAGGAAACAGGTATCCTAAATTTACTATCACTAATCATTACATGCTTTCTCATTATCTCAATTCTGCTGGAAATTCTAAGTCGACTAGAACTGAGTCTAGATAGTATATAAGTGGAGTGAAATCTTTACCTTATAAGTTGGTTTTGTGAAGCTGAGCTATACAAAAATCCACTTATTAAGATGATATCATTAGTATGATATAATTATGTTACTTTGAATATGGAATAAACTATGTTACATTTAATTTAGCTTTCATCACTTGAAAGTAGTTAAACCCTCGAATTTAAACTTAATTATTCCTAGAACAAAGGTTTAGCTTTAACTTTAAGTGCTGCAGATTGCATGGGATGATGCTCAAAGGCTTGCAAGAAAGCGTCTTGATCGTGAAGAAGGGCGTAATGATGCTGCAAATGACCTTTCTGAGCTCTCAGAAGGTGAGAAAGAAAAAGGTGATGCCAATAATAATGGTTTGGAGCCGCATGTCAAGGAGGATATTTCCAGAATCTGTTCTGAAATGCAACTTTGGTCGGAAGATGATAACTCTAGGAACCTATATATTGTCCTTATCAGGTATTCAGAAATCATTGTTGCTATGTTACTGCAATAGCCATCAAATTTCTCATACATAATGGATTCTGATCACACAATAGTATAAAACTGTTTTACATTCTCATTGCATAACTTTTTGTATTCATGACAACAGTTTTAATGTTGTCGTGTAGTATTCATGGTTTGGTACGAGGCGATAATATGGAACTTGGGAGAGATTCTGATACTGGTGGTCAGGTATTTCTTTACCTTAACAACCAAAATTTTGTCCTATGGCTATAATATTTTGCTTTGTTAAGAACCAAACTTAACATGATAAACTCTTGTCATGTGGCTACCACCTTGTCACCCTTATTTGTTTTTGCTCCAATTTCAGGTGAAATATGTTGTGGAGCTTGCTCGTGCTCTAGCCAACACAAAAGGAATTTACCGTGTTGATCTCTTGACTAGACAAATAGCTTCACCAGAAGTGGACTCCAGCTATGGAGAACCTATTGAGATGTTGTCTTGCCCCACAGATGGCAGTGACTGTGGAGGAGCATATATCATTCGTCTTCCTTGTGGACCTCGTGATAAGTAATTCCCACACATGATTTTCCATTTGGGGTAAGGTCATAAAACGCAACTTGATCAGTAGAATGCATTGATTCATGCAGGTACATACCAAAAGAATCCCTTTGGCCACACATACCTGAATTTGTGGATAGTGCTCTGAGTCACATTGTGAACATGGCAAGAGTTTTGGGGGAGCAAGTGAATGGTGGAAAGCCAACATGGCCTTATGTTATCCATGGCCACTATGCTGATGCTGGGGACGTAGCAGCACACTTATCTGGTGCATTGAATGTGCCTATGGTGCTCACCGGTCACTCGTTAGGCCGGAACAAGTTTGAGCAGTTGCTGAAGCAAGGGAGGCTCTCTAGGGAGGCCATAAATGCAACCTACAAGATCATGAGGAGGATTGAGGCTGAGGAGTTCAGTGTGGATGCTGCTGAAATGGTTGTCACTAGCACAAGGCAAGAGATTGAAGAGCAATGGGGACTGTATGATGGGTATGATCTCAAGTTGGAGAGGAAGCTTAGGGTCAGGAGAAGACGTGGAGTGAGTTGCCTTGGAAGACACATGCCAAGGATGGTGGTACGTATGCACAATGTCTCTATTTGCTTCATGGTTTTGTCTTGTCAAACAATGTTCACAGATGCTGATGTGTGTCTTTCTGCTGAATCTTGTCATTAGGTCATTCCACCAGGCATGGACTTCAGCTATGTCACAACACAAGACACAGTGGAAGGTGAGGGGGATCTCAAGTCACTCATTGGATCTAACAGAGCTCAAAGCAAAATGAACTTGCCTCCAATTTGGTCTGAGGTCTTACAATCTTCCCTACGGTCACCATTTTTTCACCACAGCAATTCTTGCATAGCATTAGCACATTTCTTATAAGCACAACAAATGAAAAACTATGACTTTTGTTTTGCCATGCAGATAATGAGATTTTTCACAAATCCTCACAAACCAACAATACTAGCCTTGTCACGCCCTGACCCTAAGAAAAATGTCATGACTTTGCTCAAGGCCTTTGGGGAATGCCAGGCCCTAAGGAAACTAGCTAACTTGGTGAGTTTTCCATTTTTGTGTTTGAAAAATTAAATGTAGATTTGCCATATGATTATCAGCTTGTGATACAGTGACATCTTTCTACTTTCATGGCAGACCCTCATACTTGGCAACAGAGATGACATAGAAGAAATGTCTAACAGCAGCTCTACTGTTCTTACCATGGTGCTCAAGCTCATTGACAAATATGATTTGTATGGTCAAGTGGCTTACCCCAAGCATCACAAGCAATCTCAAGTTCCAGAGATATATCGTCTGGCTGCAAAGACAAAGGTGCATTCTTTGAAGTAAACTTGAAAACACCTTATTATGTATTGACTTTGATAGGATGTGAAATCAAGTCTTTGTTGTTATAACTTGAAGGGAGTTTTTATCAACCCTGCCCTGGTGGAACCATTTGGTCTCACACTAATAGAGGTAAATCACTAAACTAGATCTTCAGATGTTAATTTTCAGATAGCTTATAGGCAGTGACATTTAGCTTATGAAATATGATTTACACAATATGGAAAATTACATTGCTTCCTTGTTCTTCACACATTTCAGGCAGCAGCTTATGGTTTACCTGTTGTTGCAACAAAAAATGGAGGGCCAGTGGATATTCTGAAGGTATACTACAAATTATAAATCCATTTTCTCCTATTTTAGCTTCTCACTTACTACACCTTTTGTGTTCTCAGACAAGTGATCCATTTATTGTTCATACCATTTTCACAAGATGTAGAAAAGCATGCAATCTGCATTTTATTTATCTTCTCTTTAAAGTATTTGTCTTATTCAAGTTAGTTCATCATGTGTTACATATCATTTTAGGCACTCAACAATGGACTCTTGATTGATCCACATGACCAGAAAGCCATAGAAGAGGCACTCCTAAAGCTTGTTGCAGACAAAAATCTTTGGCTAGAATGCCGCAAAAACGGCCTAAAAAACATCCATCGTTTTTCATGGCCTGAACACTGCCGCAACTACCTCTCCCATGTTGAACATGGCAGGAACCGCCGCTCCACCTCCCTCTTGGAAATTACACCAATTGCTGAAGAACCAACAAGTGACTCATTGAAAGATGTAGAAGACATTTCTTTTAGATTCTCCACCGAAGGAGACTCCAAGCTGAATGGAGAAACAGACCCTGCAGCAAGGCAGAAACAGATCATAGAAACAATCATGAGCAGGGTCTCTTCCACCGGCAATTCTAATAACAGTTACTTCCCTGGTAGGAGGCAGAGTCTTGTGGTGGTAGCTGCTGATTGTTATGATAATGATGGAAACTTGGCTAAGGCTTTTCAGACAATCATCTTGAATGTGATGAAAGTCGTGCGACCAGGTAGGATTGGTGTGGTGCTGCTCACTGGTTTAAGTTTACAAGAGACAATTGAAGCATTGAACAGCTGCCAAGTGAACATAGAGGAATTTGATGCTTTGGTTTGCAACAGTGGGAGTGAAATGTATTATCCATGGAAAGATTTAATGGCTGATGCTGATTATGAGGCCCATGTTGAGTATGCTTGGCCAGGTGAGAATATTAGCTCAACAATCCCCAGGCTTGCTAGAATTGATGATGAAGAGGAGAATGACATTGTAGAGTATGCAAGTGCTTGCAGTTCAAGGTGCTTATCCTATAGTTTGAAGCATGAAGCCAAGGTAAGATAACATGTTTCTTTTCTTGAAGTGTTGTAGCTTAAAATAGAGACATTTATGTTCGAGAGATAAGATAATTTCATAGTATATAAATAAATACAAACCTCAATATTATAAGTCGGTTGTATAGGTTTTACAGGGTTGAGTTAAGTTTAAAGTCCATTTCTTAACAAATTACTTTTGCAGACCCGGAAGATAGATGAGCTGCGGCAGAGGCTTCGAATGAGAGGCTTACGTTGTAACCTTGTCTACACTCATGCAGGAGTGAGATTGAATGTGATACCACTGTTTGCTTCAAGAAAGCAAGCATTAAGGTGAGGAGGAACATTGTTGATTCTTCCCAACACAACACATATATAAGAACTTCAAATGTTGATAAAACTACATGTGAAAGTGTCTGATGTTGTTGTTTTGTATGCATTTAGGTACCTGTCAGTTAAGTGGGGGATTGATCTATCGAAAGTGGTTGTATTTGTGGGAGAAAAAGGAGATACAGATTATGAAGAACTCATGGGTGGCATACAGAAAACAGTTGTTCTGAGAGGGGCTGCTGAATGTGGCAGTGAAAGGCTTCTTCGGAGTGAAGACAGTTACAAAAGAGAAGATGTGTTCTTCCAAGATAGCCCCAACATTGTTTATGCAGAGAAGAACTATGAGGACTGTGATATTTCAGCAGTTCTGGAGCATCTCAAAGTATCATGAATCATGATTTCTGTTTTGGTCACTGTTTCTTAATTTCACCATCCATAAACATTGAAATAACTACACAGTATACACAGTATACAATGTATACCTCAGCTTCAATAACACACAACAAATACATCTCCAATTTGGTTTTTCGTTCCACCATATTATTTTGTCAATTACTCATGCTTTACTTAAAAAAATTAGGATTAACTAGTCGGATGATATCCACTTTCATTTAAATATGTCAATTGAGTCTGAACTTTTGAAAAGATACCTTAATTAGGTTATTTTCAACAAAAAAATTATTAACACTGTTAATAGTATTAATATTTAAAATGACTTACAAAATTAAGTATTGATATTTATATCAAAATTCAGTGGTCAAAATCGTGAATTAAGTTAACGGCTTTAGTAATTTTTGTCTGGGACCTGAATAAGACACCCTTTCAAAAGTTAGGACTAGATTGACACATTTTTAAAAGTGGGTACCAAGTTGACACATCTGAACGAAAGTGAGTACCATCCGATTAATTAAACAAGGATTAAATATGTTTCTGGTCCATCAAGTTTTAGTGAATTTTGGAATCAGTCCCTCTTCGAAACTTTATATCAATTTAGTCATTCATTTTTAGAAATGTGTGGATTTAATCATTCTTACCAAATTTTGTTAAGTTTATTTGACATTTTAAATGCATTTTATGATAATATTTGAGTTAACGTTGAAGCGAAAGTGTGTCAAACAGTGTAGACAATTCAATTCAAATATTATCATGAAATGCGCTTGAAACGTCAGATAAACTTAACAAAATTTGAATTTGTTAGAAGGACTAAATTCACGTATTGTTAAAGATGAATGACTAAAATGGTCAAAAGTTTTAAAAAGGAACTAATTTCAAATTTCACTGAACCTTAATGGACCAAAAACATATTTAACCCATTAAACAAAAATGTACAAATAATTACTCATATATATATATATAAATTAAAATTAAGATTAATTATGATATTAATCTCTAAATTTTCAAGCACAATTGAATTTCATCCCATATTTAATGAATGTATGATATACCCGATAATGTGGTAAATGATTAACTATTGAAAATGTCATACATAATTCATAAACTTTGGAATGAAATTGTGAGAAAGAATATGATAAAGACGAAATTCGATTTAGGATGTAAAAAAATAATTCTATCTTTAAAATTATGTGTGCAATTAATTAAAATAATGTTAATTATTTTAGAGAGATCAAAATTAAAGATTTTTTAGAAGTACCAAAATATGAAAAAATAGATTTAGGTTAACTTTTTATAAATTATAAAAAAATGTTAATTAAATGTTACCAAATGACACTATTTTTGTTGGAAAAATAAAATTTATAATTGAAAATGATAAAACCTATTTTTTATTTTTATTTTGACGATTTAATAGTGGTGCGTGAAGGCGTGCTTATAAAATGAACGATTCAAAAAATATTAAGTTTTGTTGACGTGATTTGGCATGAAAATTGGGTCACCAATTGTGCTATTGCTCTGCGTCGTCTCCTTCGCCGTAACTCCAGAAAGAAACGAGACGAAACGATCGGCGATTCGATAAAAGCGAGAATGATGATGCGAAGCGCAAGACCTAGAACGGGAAGAAGACTGTTTAAGCTTCCTTCGCGGAACCTCATCCTTCTCGCTCTCGCAATCTTCGCCATTCTTCCTCCAATTTTCTTCCATTTTCGCCTCCGACGCTTCCACCAGGTTCCATTCTCCTCTCACTCGCTCTATGATAATCTCAATTTATAATAAACTGCGCCGTTTTCGTTTTCGTTTTCGTATGTAATTAATCAATATAACTGTAACTGCGCCGCAGATTCAGCTCATGAAGTGTCGTTGGCTCAACAATCCTCCTCTCGTCTGCGCGCACGGTGGCGATTCTTCCAAGGCTCCTCCCAACCCCGTAGCCTTCTCTCTCTTTTTCTTCGTTTTCCGTTTTTTTTTTTTCATTTTATGTCATAGTTGTAATTCCGGATTCTTTCTTCGCTCTATTTTCTTCGTGCAACCTTTTTCTTTTCTTTTCTTTTCATGTTATAGTTGATAATTTTGGATTCTTGGTTTAATCTTTTTTGCATTTCGTTTTATAATTGTTCATTTCGGATTCTTCGTTTAATCTTTTTTTTTCTTTCTTTCTGTTTCATGTTATTGTTGCTGATTTCGTGATCTTCCTTTAACCTTTTTATTTTCTTTAATTTCTTGTTATAAATTCTAATTTCGGATTCTTTTGATTTTTGTGTTCTTCGTTTTTCGTTTTTCATTTCATGTTATGTCGTGGTTGCTGATTTCGGATTCTCTTTGCTGGCAGATGGCTTCGTATTTCCACGCTGTCCAGGCTCACGCGGATTGCATTGAGATCGACGTTTCTCGTTCTTCAGATGGAGTTTTGTTTGCCCTTCACGACAGGTACTTTTGCCTTCTTCTCAACGTCGTTTACTCTATTTCTGTACTACCATTGGTTGAAACCATTTTCTATCTCACTTCTGTTGCCTATTTGAAGTCAACAGATTTCATGAAAATGCTTGTCATGTATTTAAGGTTTTCTTGTGATCACTGGTTGCTGTACCTAGGCTCAGCTTGATAAAAACACATTTCTTAACTCAATTAGATGAAGTTCTACCTTACTTGAAAAAATTAGGCTAACAGAGAATTTTGTTCCTTTATCTGCATTTCGGTTAGGTTTCAGTTGCATCCCTTCAGAGACCAAAGTGAAACTTCTTGAAAACAACTTGTTAACTCAATTAAATGCAGTGGTATCTTAGTATTTGAAAGAATCAGGCAAAAATAGACTTTGTTCCCTTGCAATTAGGTATTAGTTTAGTCTCGCAAGTTGAAAAAGTTTTCCTTGTTAGATTAAATTAGTGTGTTCATTTTTTCCCGTATGGCTATCAATCTTGGCTAACGGGACATCTTCTCTCACAGTTTGCCACTTGTCACTAATCTGACCGGATTTGTGTGATAAATTAATGAAAAAACAGATTTGGTTTAACAGAACAATTTTAAGGGACCAAGGGGAAACTTTTAACTTAAAGGACCATACTGAAAGTTAAAATATAGCTAAACCCAGATTCTATTTTAGCAAAAAAAAATCAAGTTGTTCATTTTTTTGTATTAATTATTATTGTTTAAGGATTGAGTTAAAACTTTTTGTGTGAAGAGATAGGGTTATAACCACTTTGAGATTCATTCTCACACGATGCAGGCAGGGATTTGCAGCAGTTAACTGGAAATGATAGTATAAAAGTTGGTCACATGAACTCAAACGAGGTGAGACTGCAGCTTTCATTTTGTGCATCCTTTTCGTATAGCTGCTAGTGTATTGTTTTTGGGGTTTCTAGTTTTGTTTTCCTAGGTGGTCCTGCTATTTTATAAGCACCAAAGTTGACTGCATTTTTGGTGTTGGTACACGTACATACATTTTAAGAACATTTCCTTTATTCTTTTTCTCCCTTATTGAGAGTTCTTTAAGACTTCAGAAAGGAGTAACATTGACTAAGATTGTGTTCAGTTTATTTCTGTAGATAAGAGAGCTTAGTCTTTCTCAACAGTCTATCTCGAAGTTTACTGATGAAACTATACTTACAATCCAAGATGCTCTGATGGTATGTTCACTAGATTCAGATGCTGTTTCTTTTCTTCCCCCTTAATTTATTGAATAAATTTAGATCTATCCCTTTCACCATGTTTGCTATACTTGCTTCATCTTTTATATTGTATTTTATTTATTCTATTGATGACAATTATCTCTTCAAATGTTCTTTCTGTGTTATATATTTTGACTTATACTTTTTTTCTAGTTAACTGTGAATTCAGTGCGACAGATAGTTCTAGACGTTAAGGTTGGACCCCCATTTTATGAGAAAGAGCTTGCCAAAGATGTTCTCTCTGCTGTAAGTATAATACTTCTGTGCCTTACATGTTCATCTACTTGTGATTTTCAATTCCTTTTTCCTTTATGATTTGTTTGAATAAGGACAGGGACAAAGAGGAAAGAGGATGAAGGAATGAACTAGGAATGATAAAAGGAGGAGTTAGAGTAAAAAAGGATGAATGGAGAAAATCGATAATTATATAAAAAATATTTTATAATAGTTAGAAAAATGTAGTTTTTTAGTAGATGTAATCTTTTATATGTTATATTTTTTTAAAATTATTTTATAATATTAAAAACTACCGCAAAAAAGGAGATAATTTTTTCCCATTTCATTCAAAAGAAATTTTTTTGTATGGGTCTTTTGGAAATAACTTCCCTCCTAATTTTGTTTTCAAACAAATGGTGCAAATCTTGTGTTTCTATCCTATTTCTCTCCCTCCTATTTCCTTCCACATAAACAAACATAGGGTTATTGTCTGACACAATACTATGCAAAGGCTTTAGTTGCCCCCTTGAGTTGATAACCTTATGGAAGATGTATAAGCAGCATGATGAAAAATTTTCCTGGCTATTGTGCATATAATCTTTAATGTAGACTTGTTGGGCTTGTATTTATTTCACTTTTTCCAATGTTAAATTGTTAGATTATGAACTCAAACAGATTAATAACAAATAAGCAATTAAACCCTTTAATCAAAAAAGCAATTCCCAATACCCAAATAGCAATATGCAAAAGCGTACCTGTATTGACCATTGGAAACAATTGAACTTCCAATTGTAGAGCACCTCACTTGAATGTTCCCTCTTGATTTGCTTTAGTGGGGATGAAGAGAAAAGAACTGGAATATTACATACGTGCTTATTCTAAAAATCAATATTTTTAATTTGACCTCTCATCAAATTAGAATATTACATATGGTATCTACATAATTAATATTTCATGACATATATGCTCTTAGCCATAAATTTAATAAATTAGATCACTTTA
>Ga0099823_1002323_pt1 | contig 17026 bp, 19 predicted proteins | sample CowpearedBW_FD_76831 | JGI IMG/M metagenome (GOLD analysis project Ga0099823, IMG submission 76831) | Root nodule microbial communities of legume samples collected from California, USA - Cow pea red BW | ecosystem: Host-associated > Plants > Roots > Nodule | place: USA: California | collected...
CCATATCATCTTCTTCTTCCTCTCCATTCGGTTGCAGGTTCAGAGTTGAAAAGGTGGCTTCTCGATTTGTGTCTTCTTCTTCCAATCAATTCGTCAATGTCTCATCTTCTTCTTACTCTCCATTCGGTTGCAGGTTTAGAGCTGAAGAGGTTGGTTCTTGTTGACAAAAGCGAATAAAAACAACACCCTAAAGCATACCAACACACCAATTTCAAAGTAAACGCATTCGAATAAAAAAACCCTAAATCCAGGGAAAAATGAGAACGACGAACAGGGGTCTCAAAAAAACGTACCTTTGATCGCCTTCTTCGAACGATTTCACCTTCTCCAAACGATTTTCACCTTCTCCGATCGATTCGCCCTTCGATTTTGCAGAAACCCCGATCGCTTCTTCCTCCAGACCTTCTCACTTCTCACTCACCTTCACCTTTTCGACTTTCCAAACAAAACACTCTCACACTTAATTTTTTAATTCAAACGCAAATTATTTTATTACTTATTTTGAAAATACCACGTCAGTAATAAGTGCCATACCACATGTCAAATATTGGTGTCAACAGACCCTGTTCATTCGTCAACGTTAATGACTTTAACGGCGTCAATGAAAATGTACCTGATTGATGCACTTAAAATAACTTGGGTACCAAATTGAAACCTTTTTTTCGCCGGCTACCAAATTGACACCCTTGACCCAAACTGAGTACCTTACGAGTAATTAAACCAAGAATTAAAGACCAAAATGAACCAAAAAATAATAAAGGGACTAAAATAAACCAAACAAACAAATTAGGACCAAAACATTAGTTAAGTCATTCTATTACAACTTTAAAAAACAGTTTAAAATTCACCATATTAAACTAAAATGAATTCAATAAAAAATTATATCAATTTAATTTCTAAGAATTGAATAAAATTATTTAAATTAAATTCAAGTACAATTTAAATAATTGGAGTAATTTAAGTTAATCTAGAATAGTTTAAATTGATTCAATTTATTTATAATGTAATGCAGTTAAGTTGAATTTTATTGATGGTCTATAGTGGTGAGACGTAGATGTAGAAAGTGCTTCAGGCTACGATGATAGTCGGTGAGACCAAGGGAAATTTCAAACATCTTTGGAAGTCAGAGGAATGGGCCAATGGGTCCATATATAGCCACTTATTAGGTTGATATGAGATGACCGAGATAGACCATGGATGATAAACCAAAATTACTCTTCTTTAAGTTAGCAACAAGCTGATGAAGAGCCGAAGACTTCAACTAAGTGATTCAAGAACTTAGAAAAATATAATAAGTCATAGATTAGACGAATAGTGTAAACAAAAAAGGAAAAATGTCAACAAAAGCATTAGAAGTCAAGCGTAGTAGATGATAGGTGTACACTTAGCATACGTTCTAGTAAATGCTCTATGGTTAATTACCGAAATGTGATATATAAAATGTGTTTAGACAAAACAACTATAGATGTGGTGAAGTAATGACACCATCAAATAATCATCGAAAGAGTAATGACACCATCAAATAAATACCCGCTTTAACAAGTCAAAACAATAATATTTTAATTATATTTATTTTACTTTTTCACTTCAAATTATATACATAATATCATATTATTAACGTGAATTATTGAGTGCGACTATTTTTTTAAAGGATGTCAACACATTATTTTCTTACAAAAGATGTGTAGGCTTTAAATAAAAAAAAAGTAAATTTGTTATTTGATTTATTTAATCAAATTTTGGTGGAAAAGTCAAGATTTGTGTTTATTACTGATGTGAAGTATGATAAATTGTTTTTTTTTTTGTTCAAATTGTAAGGTTGATCATGATATATCTAATTTTAGGTCATAACAAGATGCCAATATAATTTCTGGTACAGAGAAAACACTTGGCACAAAAATACAACTTTGTCGTCCTAAGGTGGTTGGTGTCCATGATAGAAATAAGGACTCTTTAGGTTCAATTTTAAAGTTTGTCAAGGTTGTTGCGCCACCTATTGTGGAGCCTTTGTGGAGTTTACTATGGAGCCTATTTTGGAGTTTATTTTGCAGTCTGTTATGGAGTATGTGGTGGACCCTATGATTGAGCCCGTGGTGCCTATGGTGGGATATTATGTGGTTCTTGTGGTGGACGTTGTAATGGGTCTTGTTGGGGATGACCATATTTATGTTGTGCATGGATCTTAAATTGTCAAGAATCTAGATGTTTGTATTGGTGGTGACGTACAAGTGAATTTTGATTCCTTGATTGATAACCCGAATTTAGAGAACATCACTCCAAGATCTAAGTAATGGTCATATCCTTATGCATCATAAGAGCATAACATTGTTGATGTTGCATAAGATGAGATCATCAGGACACAATGTTGGGTTGAGGTTGTCGGTGGAAAAAATTAAAGGCAAGATTATATGGTGCATAACACCTTGTTGCAAATTACATTGGTGGAAGACATACCCTTAAGCACTAACCATTTTCTTCCACTTGTAGTGTTAAGTACGTTATGTACCTCAACCAACGATTGTAAGATCTAGAAAAATTAAATAAAGAAATAAATGTTTATTTAATATAAATGCAATTAAAGATATCTCTATAGTAGTTAATGTAGAGAATTATGACAAGGAACAATGGTAGCTTAAGTGATTGTGCGTGTGGAGTGGTATTGAGAGGACTTGGGTTTGAGTCTTGTATATGACATTAGTGTGATATTTTAATTATTCAATTTATTTTGTGTGCATGCATTAGCACGTGGCATTTGTAAGAAATAATTTCCTTTTCATTCAATTTATTTTTTCCATGGATTGGAAGGTTTAGAAACCCTAGCCATCACAAAGAGAAACCACCTTGTAATGGCACTTGAATGGCCATTAACTCCATTTTAATTTAATTTTCATTTTTTAATTAATATAAATAATTTGGGCTGAAAAGTGAAAGAGAGAAGAGGTTTTAGTGAGCTAATAAAGAGACTGAACTGAGGAAGGAGATGATTGATTTACTGCACCAAAAAGAGTGAATTGAGTTTTAGGAAGAACTTTTAGAGTTGGAGGCAAGAGCTAAGGCTAACTTGGGCTAGGAAGAACTCTAGGATTTGAAAGAGGAGCAAGGAATCTGGGTTAAGGGAGCAGCATTTCGTGCTTTAATTTTTAACTATATAATTGTGTGATGTATGAAATGCATGTGGGCTTTTGGTTCTACCAATTTTTTGGACTTTTTTGTGTTTCTGGAATTTTTCCAGAAACCGCCTGGTAGCTTTGAAGACCCGTCAGGCGACACATGCATTTTGAACCCATTTTTCTAGGTTTTTCTATGAATTGATAGACGATTGTGTTCTATTCGTCAGGCGACCTTGACTAGATTGCCCAGTTTTTCTAATTCTTGTGGTTTTTGTAATGTTTGGGAGAGGCTTCCGTTAAAATTATATGTATGATCGTGTGAATTGTAATGTGATTGAATGTCTAGAAGTGTACTACTGGGGTATAATTGTATGACTTGTTGCATAATTGGGGGTGAAGTTTCATGATTGGAATTGTGGATGAGTGAATTTGATTTTAGATAATGATTGGTGTGCTATTTTATGAAATTAAATGCAAATTGGTTACATATGAACTCTATAAGCATGATTGAGCATGAATTGGGTGACATTGCATAATTTGAATGCATATTTGGGGGTTTAGGGTTTGTAATAGTGTAGGAAAAATATGAGATTTTTCCATAATTGGATGCACTTCCTGATGATACTCAAGTTGCCGCCAAGCGACAAGTACTGATCGGTAGTCCTTTCGAGGCTGACTGTGTAGGGGCGCAACTTGAGGGTTCTGTTGGGCTTGATTTTGGCTTATAAATGTGATAAAATTGGGAAAGGGGTCAATGGTGGTGTTATGAATTCTATGCATGAAGAAACATTGGATTAACATGGGGGCTGGGGTTAAGGGAGTACTATTGGTACTGTGTGATATCATTTTCTGTTTTGGCGTGAGCTAAATGTACAATTTAGATTTCTGATTGGAGTTCCAGAGAGGATGACTCTTAAATGGTTAGAAAAGTAAGTTTTTGCATGATATTGATTGTTGATGTATGTGGATATAAAGATGATGCATTGGAGTGTGATTGAGTCATGTCATTATAATAATATAGGCATTTTTGGTGTTCTAGATTGCATGTGGGGTGATTAGGTTCATTAGAACCTGTCTAAAGTGTCAAAAAGCAATAACACTAATGCTATTGGTATGGCGCCTAACAGTGAGGATTGGACTGTCGGGGGATAACTACCAAAACAGTGGCCACTAGAGCACGTGGCGCCTGGTGGTGTGTGGTGCCCGCTAGGTGGCCTACAACGACCTATTGCCTAATGGTGATAGCTTGCACCAAGCGATAGCATAGGGGGCATGGGTTGTTATTTGGAGGTTTTGCGTGGTCTACACGGCTTTGGATGATGACTTTGGGTTGAGACGTGCTGAGGCCCATTTACGAGTGGTGACTCGTAATGTACTACTGTAAACATGTGGTAATCACGGGTAGTGGGCCAGTGATGTTGGAAACCTTGTGGGAAAGTATCTTCTTTCTCTCTAGAAGTCATCTTCTCTCCTATGGAAGTCGTTTGTAAATCTTCTTCTTCTTCTCGTGCAATTTTCTTTTTCGAAGTGTTTTTCTCCTCTTAGTAAGTTAATTTTTGCTCTTGTAAGTTATTTTTCTCTTCATATTATATTTTCTTTTGAAGTTTTCATAATCCCTAATTTCAATCACTATGTGTATTTGTATTATATTTAGGGCAAAGCTCAAGATATGCTTTCAATTTTAATTATGATAATTAACATGATAAAATCAAAGTTTAGGTTCAGTTCTACTAGTTTATATTATAATCATTATGGTGATTGATCATCAGTATTTTTCTTTATTTTATCTTCATGATAATATTTTATATAATTATATTGTATTTCCGGTTATAATAAAATCATCTATGTGAATCTTTTGATTATTACAACCAAGAGAAAAGGATATTGATAATTAGATAATTGATTTTATTTTATTTTCATGATAATGCGTAATGTTTTTAATTGATGATATATTTTTCTCAACAAGTGGTATCAAAATTATGGTTCAAAAAGATTTTTCTTAACGTGTTTTGTGGTTACAACTTAGTCTAATCTTCCGCATAAAAAAAAAGATTAATTCCTTCTTGTCAGAGAATCATCCTTGGTTGTTGAAGTTGCAATGACAAATTTGATAGAATGATCATTGTCAACGTAATATTAGCGATCAATTTGCAGTCGGGTTCTTGGATGTGCGAAGACAGTGACTTGTGCTAGATCTGCATTGGAGTTTGCGTGTGTCGAGATGCTCTTGAATATGCGTAGATAGTCGTTGTTGCTGCTCGTGGCCCGGTGGGTGATGTACGATGGAGATTTATTTTGGGATATATGTGAATATATTCTGTTTGTTCTTCTTAATTCAATTATGATTGATCCTGCCATATTATTGCCAATATAAAATCTATTATTGTTTTAAATGTCCCAAACTTCAAGTTCTAGAAAAACAATGCTTTGATGGTTCTTGGAGGAATGGATCTTGAAGGATATGTTCAACCTCATCACTTACATATGAGAGTACTTCTAAAAATTAAAAGAAAATGAAACAGTGGGAAAAGTCAAATCACATGAGTCTAATGATCACAAAAAAGTTCATTCTAAAACCATGGAGATGTCTCATATTGCTTCAACACTAAATGCTCTTAAATTATAACTCTTTGAGGATTTGTTACTTCATTTAGTCTTAATTTTTTTCCAACACAATTCGATTAATTTAAGGTGAACTATCATTGCCAAAAAAAGAGAATTGGTCTCTAAATAAGCTCATCTCACATTGTGTTAAGGAAATAGAAAGATTTAAGCAAGATTGGATAGAAAGTGATCATTTTGTCTCCACTTCAATGAATAAGGGTAAAGGACTAAAAAGGAAAAAGGACACGGAAGTTGTTTCTTTTTGTGAAGTTGTAGGGTATGCGAAGAAGCATTGCACTAATTATCATGCATGGCATGTTAAGAAAGGTATGCTTCAAAATTTTGTTTGTGTTGAGGTTACTTTAACTTTGTATTTGAACACGTGATGGATAAATTCTGGTCTAACAACTCATATGAGTATGTCTATGCAAGATTTCTTGAGTTGACAAGAACCAATTGATGGTGAAAAGTAAATCTATGTCGGTGATAACAAGATAGTTCAAGTTAAAGCAATAGGAAAATTTAGATAATTATTAATGTGGTTTTTATTAAGATCTTGATAAAACTTTTATTGTGTCCTCTTTTAAATGAAACTTTATTTCTATTTCTTCTTTGGAAAAATTTTGTTATTGTTGTTCATTTGGGAATGAAAGATATAGTTTGTTTCATGATTTAAAATTTCTTGGTTATGGTTCTTTATCAAGTTATGATAATTTTTATTCAATATATGTAATTGCTTCATTTAATGAACTTTTACAATTAAATACTTGAGGCATAAACATAAAATTAACGAATTATAACATAAATGGTTAGTTCATATCTCCAAGCAAAGAATAGAAAGACTTCTGTATGATGAAATTCTAAACCCTTTAGATTCTACAGATTATGATATTTGTATCAATTGTATTAAAGGTAAACAAACCGACTAAAAGCATATTTGAGATAAAATACCTTTTTGGCACGTTGTTGGGTTGACACATGGATATTTAAAAAAATTAAAAACATTAAAAACATTAAAAAAATAAAAAAAAACCAAAAAAAAATTATGAAGTGACATGTGGCAGTTACTATTCATTACTGTTAATGATTTAAATGGTGTTAGCAAAAAAGACCAAATTGAACATAATTGACGAAAATTGGGATCTATTTGAACATACAAAAAAATTAGGACTGATTTGACAAAACTTGACAAAAATTGGGACAAAAAAGGTATTTTAACCTATTTTATTTTGTTTGGAAACTGAGTAAAATATTCAGAAGTGAAAAAAAAATTCCTTTGTGTATGTAACTTAAAATAAGCTTAAGAGAAGGGATGATATGAGAAGAGAATGACTCACAATATTTTTAATGTGGAAAACCCATTCAAATGTAAGAAGGGAAAACCACGGGACTAGGCCAGTATAAGATCTCCACTATAAACGTAGGATTACACAAAGGATCTCTCTTATCAAGAGGATAACACACAAATTCACCTTTTGGATGGCTTACAACTATCTCACAAAGAAATGATGGAAACTCTCTTTTCAAATGATACTCAACTCATTACTACTCTCTAATTTACTAGTTCGATTACTCAACTATTCTTGTGTCTCCAAATCTCTCAAGACCGTTATTTATAGTTAAGGGTTGAGGTTTTTATACCAAGAGTGATAATGGATATTAAACGTTTTTCACCTTTCCAAAGATTAATGTACATTTCTTCAAAAGTCAAAGAAATAATTCCAAGACCTTGGAATAAATCATTTATTAGTTTCCATGCATAGGAATTGCATTCCTTAATCATGGAGGGATGTATTTCCAACGTTCTCCCCCTTCCAGACTTAATACAGGGTATTAACAATCCTACTTCCTTGTAGCAAAGTGTTTCTTGACTAGTATCACCTTTGTTATAATGTCAAAACAATTATTATCTATGTGAAGTTTCTCCAGTTGTAATAAGCCATCATTCAAAGATTTCCTTATCCAATGATAGAGAACATCAATGTACTTTGAAAGGGAATGATAAGTGGAATTTTTAGCTAGATGATTTGCACATTGATTGTCACAATACACCATTAAAGTTTCTTGATTGTGATCGAATTCACATAGGAAGTTCTTCATCCATATAGTCTCCTTACAAGCTTCAGATGCTATAATGTACTTGGCTTCAATGGTTGATAAGGAAATACATTTTTTAAGCTTTGACTGTCATGACACAACTTCTTTTGCAAAAATAACTATATATCCAGATGTGGATTTTCTTCTTCTACATTTCCAACCATGTCAGCATCAATGTATACTTCCAAAGTAGGTCTTCCATTACCAAATACATAAGTCAACAAGCACCTTTTGGTAGTTCCCCCTGGGTATCCATTTCACACATTTTGAGTGCTCTTTACCAAGATTTGACAAGAATTAACTCACAACTCCAAGGAATATCTGGTTTAGTACAAATCATGGCATACATAAGTCTTCTTACGATAGGTGAATAAGGCACATTGCTCATCTCTGGCTTATCTTTTTCACTTGTTGGACAATGGTCTTTACTCAACTTCATGTGGCAGCCAAGTGGAACATTAAATGGTTTAGCTATGTCCAAATTAAATCTTTTGAGTATTTTTTTTAATGTATTTTTCTTTCAAGAACCATAATAACCTTTTGGAATGATATCTTATAATCTTTATTCCAAGTATTTTACTTACAGGTGTTAAGTATTTCATAGCAAAAGACTTGTTTAAGGCTTCAAATTAGCAACCCTCTTCTTATCATGACTCATAATTAACATATCATCAACATATAATTGCAAAATAATAAAATCATTATTGTTATACCGTTTTATGAACACATAGTGATTGACTGACATCTTTGAAAATTTATGCACAATCATAAAAGATTCAAACCTTTTATATCTTCGCCTTAGGGCCTACTTCAATTCATAAAGACTTTTCTTTGGACTACACACTAGGTATTCGTTGTCTGGTTCTTCAAACCCTTCTGATTGTTGCATATAAATTTCTTCTTCAAGTTCTTCATGAAGAAATAGAGTTTTAACATTAAGTTTCTCTATCTTTAAGTCTAAGCAAGTTGTTAGTCCAAAAATTACCCTTATATATGACATCTTCACTATTAATGAGAAAATCTCTTCAAAATCTATTTTTTTTTTATTTCTAATTGCAACCTTACAACGATTTGAGCCTTATATTGAGGCTCTGATCCCCCTTCTTCAAAATTTAGCTTGTATACCCACTTGTTCTTCAATGGTCTGCTTCCTTTGGGTGACTCTACAAGCTTGTAAGTTTAGTTCTCATGTAACGAGGTCATTTCCTCATTCATGGCTTTGATCCATTCTTCTTTATGTTTCATCCTCACAACTTCATCAAAGCTTTATGGTTCACCATCAATAATGAATGCAACATATTCATCTTATGAGTACCTACTGGAAGGATGCCTAACTCTTGAAGATGGCCTTAGTTCAGGTTGTGATTGATCTTCTTCCATAACTAGGGTTCAAGATTCGTCTGATCATCTGTCTGCTCTTCATGATTTATATGTGAATATGATAACCCAAAATTCCTATGAATAATTTTACTTTGAGGATTCTCTCCACCTGAAATTCTACTTATAGGGTGATTTAACACATGGGAAAAAAATCCTTCTGAAAAGAACACAAGGCACAAACCCTTGCTTGTGTCTCGCTTCACTGTCGCACATGCGTTGTTGTGTCACACACACATTGACATTGTGTCACACCCATGTTGCCGCAAAACCACTATTTGAAACAAATTTCCTTTGAAAAGAATACTTAACATCCATAAATCATCACCTCTCTCCCTTTGTGACTCACCATTATCTTCACCTCTCACTTCTCTTTATTTCTATCTTATTTACCTATATTATATTTACCAACTCAAAATTACCACATCAAAAAATCACTAAAATGGATTTGTAATTAAAAGTATTTTTTTTGCTACCTATTAATGTGAGTCGATCACTGTTATATTAAATATTTGTTAAAATAGACATGTTACCACAACAAAAATATTTTTTAAAGTTACCCATTAACGATTTATTAAAATTTGGAATATATTAAAAATAATTAAATATTATATGTTATTGACATTCAGTTTAAAGCTGATGGGAATTTCCTATATATATGCAACTAGTCTTTCTACCCGTGCAACGCATGGGTTTTATTAGATACCCTTTTTTTCAATTATTTAACTTAATGTAATTTATAAATATTGTTAAAAACATTTTAGATATATTTTAATAAGTATGTATTGTATCTAATAAATTCAAATATATTGTAAAACAAAGAATTGTTTAAAAGATAGGATAAATGTTGGATACCATCAATTTTAAAGGAACAATAGTTCATCATTCACACTGTGTAATTTGAATAAGAAAATGAGCACCATTAGTACAACCTGCATTTATCATTAATGCAGTTAATGAACACCATTATCATTGAACAATTGAATAAATTAGCAGAAAAGTGTGAAATAAATAGTGACATACCTATAGTTTCCTCTTTGTTAAAGAGCTTCAAAAATTTTCTTGTAGACAACATTTTTAGTTATGTTTGTGACTTTTCCATCTTCATCTAGAATAAGTATTTTCAGTCCTTTATTTGTTTTTACTCTAGAGATAGCAACATATATTTGTCCATGTGTGAATACTAGATGTGGAAGATAAAGTTCAACTTTAGAAAGAGATTGACATTAACTTTTGTTGATTGTCATTGCAAAGTTTAGTGATGTTGGAAAGTGTCTTCTTTGAAATTTAAATGGCAAACCTGAAGCAGAAAGAACTAAATCCATTTTGGGGTAAAAATTTGTCACCAATGTTCTCCCCTGTAATAACAGTTGCAGAGATGACATTTTTCCCTAAATGATTGACTTACATTCTTGTGCCATTGCAAAGACCTTTTTCTTGATATATATTTCTCAAAAGCATAATTGGTACCTCTGTTTTCAACTTTAATCAATGGTTTGGAATACTTGAAAATTTGATTTCATTTAAAAATTCTGATGTAAACTATTCATGAATTTCTTAACCACTTAATAAAGATAGCATGTAATCATTATCTTCCTCTACATAATCATTTGTTGGGCAAAATATTGCTCCATCATCAAAATAACCAGGATTCATCATATTGAAAATGAAATCAGGGTACATAAATTGAACTAATGACATTAAAGGTGATTCTATATTTCCAATCAACAATTGTTATGGAATTTCAACAATGCTTTCACCATTTGCATTTAAATTCATCTCTCAATATCCAATCTTCAAGATCCAATTAGCAAATTCTTTTATATCCTCTACTATCTGCCTATTTTTGGTATTATTTAATCTCATGTTTTTTTAGAGCTTTAACACTTTACAATATTGCCATAAGTCATAATAGTGTATTGAAGATTTAATGATATCATACATGAATGCTTTATTTATTACAGGTAGAATTTGCCTAAAGTCACTTCCCAAGACAACCACTTTACCACCAAATGGTTTGCCGTTGTTGCACTAATCAATTTTTTTCATTAGATCTCTCAAGATTCTATCAAATGCTTCAAAACACATTATGTTCATCATGGGTGCTTCATCCCATATAATCAAACTGATTTCCATTAAAAGCATGACACAAAGACTACCTTGAGCTATGTTGCAAGTTGATTTGTCATTAATTAGTAGTGGGATGCAAAACGTGGAATGTGTTGTTTTGCCACAAGGAAGAAGTAATGAAGCAATTCCACTTGATGTTATATTTAAAACAATCATCCATTTGTTTCTTATTGCAGTTGACAATGTCTTCCACATAAAAGTTTTTCATGTACCACATTAACCATACAAAAAGAAGAATCCCCCATTTTTGGAAAGTATTGCATTCATGATATCATCATATACATGCACTTGGTCATCAGTGAGTGACTTGAAGAGAATTGCATGTTCTTTAGCCATGTCTTCTTTATTATATTGTAGCTCATCAATAATAAATTTGTTTTCGAATGGAAATGAATATGAAATATCAAGTTGAGGTAAGGAAGGATAATCTTTTAAAGACCTTCCATTTGACATCAACATTTTTTTCTATTTCAAGAAGACAAAGTTTTTGTAATTCAGTTTCTTCCATTTGAAATCCTGCACCAAAAACTAAATAATATCAACATATATTTGACAATTAGAAAAATTAATTCAATAAATTACAATATAGAATACTTGAAAAGTTCAAGTGCTTTCTTTTTTGGTATAAGATTCCATCACATAACACACTATAAGTAGAATTCCAAACTACATCAGGTTTTGATATTGTATTAATGTAACAAACAATCTTCTAAGTTGATATCCAGAAGAAATTTCACTGGCTTCTTTTATTCAATTAATAAATTCTTTGTCATAGGCAATAATCCTAAAGTATAGCAAGTCTGTTGGAATGTTTCAAACATTTGTCCATCAATTGTCCTTATGCTCTCATAATCAACACATCCTTTTTGAATAGTCAATAATATTCTCATAAAATAGAGTTCTCCAAATCCAAGAGGAATATAAGTAAGCCTACCAATGTTGTAGCCTTTCTTGCTTGGTTTCCATTTTTTTTCTTTTGCCATCCACACAAATTTGCTTGGGAATTCACCATAAGTCAAATCTTTTGCTTTTGTATAAATTCGATTAGCTTCAAACCAACCTAGAAATATTGTGTTACTATTTTCGCAGTTGTTGAAAATAACATTAATATCATCATAATCTTTAAACAAAGTTGATTGCATGCTTGGAAGATGAAATGTTAATCTTTAAATAACAGGTCACTTGTGGTGGATGTCAAAACCAAAAGTTCTCTTAGTTGCTTTGCATGGTGATATGTAATTATAATATCTCTTTATTTCATCAATAATTGTTTCTTTGTTCAAATGTGCATAAGCGTTAGTTATTTTAACTATAGCTTTATCTGGACCTTTGTTGACATACTTGAACAAATACTTGATTGCATTTGTCTTGTTATAATACTCTATATTGACATGAGCTTGATATCTTACTACAAGAGGTGGACTATAAGGAATAACACTAGTATTGTGTAGCTGAATTCCATTTTTTTCAACAAATCTACCATCATCACATCTTTTAGAACACAAATATCCTTCTTCAACAATTGTAGTACAACTTGAAAATTTCTTTGGATAATATTTTGAACATCTACCTTCTTTCATAAAAGGTGAATTAAATCTTGCAGGTCCACAAGGGCCATGAATCATGTAACTTGAAACAACTTTATGCAATTTCGGGTACAAATTTGCATAAGGCAATTCATTTAAAATTACTTTATCAATATCGGTTGGATTATTTAATTTGCTTTCTCCATCTAACCATAATAGTATATGAGCATGCAATAATCCTTTTTTTTTGAAATTTTATTGTGTACATACCTGATTGTATGAAAAAAATAACTATAGTGAGCCACTGATTTTTTTAATTTCATAACTATATATAAAATATAACATTGCATACAAAACATATCTGCAATAGTTTTTTCGAAGAATCATTTTTTTTAAATCTATCATCATTTCATTAAGTTTCATTTTGAAGACTCTACAAATAATATTAGGTCTGTCTGAAGCGGATAAACCTCTTATCGAAACAAAATCACGTATTTCACTTCAATTTACATTGTATGTTATAGTTATGAACAAATCAGAATATTCAAATTCTTTACAAATTGCCATAGCATCTTGAAAATTGTTAAACATATACCTTGTACCACTAGTAAATGAAGCAGCCAACATTATATGTCTTCCAATTAAAGAAGGATCGGTCTCTCCTCTATTAACTGCCTCTTGTGATCCATTAAGAATATCACAATGTATTAACTTTTGATTTGCTCTAATGAAAAACAATTGTTGTGCTTTAATCATTGTGTAACAACTGACCAAGAATTGTTGGAACAATCGACACACATTAACAATGTTACTAAACTCCAAAGACCTTTGTTGGATTCTAAATGTTATAAAATCTCTCAAAGAAATACGAACTATTACCTTATTTTACTTTTGGAATGAGATTCTCTAATTGAAATATTTTCTTGATAACCATCTTCTCTATATGGAAACATTAGAGGATATTGTAATAGAATAAAGGTAATGTGAGTTTCGTGCAATCTTGTCAATTCACTAGAACATTTCTTCACAGTTATATCTCTTCCTACATCCATATTAGCAAAATCATCAACTATTAGTGCAACTATCTTATCACATGAAGGTGTGTTGTATACTCTTGGATCTTTGGGTCTTCCTCTAAATAGTCTCAGTGTAAAAGTCAGATTTGAATTTGTCGATTGACAAATCTCTAACTCTTCTAAATGATTTGGCAAAAGTACTGCGATCATCAATCGTTTTGATCAAATTAACAACCAATGATTGATCTACCAAAGATTGATTTGAATTTGACCCAAAACACATATAAAGAAACAAAACTAAATAAACAAATTTGAAGACTTCATATAACATGATAAAACATATGTTAATTAACCTTAAATGTTTCATTGTGTTGCTAATTTCATTTTCAGTATCGTAAATGTAAAGTTGTGCAAACTTTGGCTTTGATCCATCTTGTGGCAACAAACTTCCAATGCAATGATAATTTTGTCCATTAAGAATGAATTGAGGTGATGGAGAACCATTATTCATCGAAGTATCTATTGTACCTCCAATTGAAGTAAATGACAACATATTGTTGTATATTCTTATATTATGTAAAAATATTCTACTTCTATCATCAACACTATTTAACAAAGTTTGAAGCAGATGAGATGGTGCTTGTAAGAGTGGAAGTGAACTTTTCCCTTTTAGTAACACAATGAAAAATCAACTTTGTTTGGTGTTTTAGTTTTTTGCTCTTTCTTCATACAATACTTCAGCTTGATATTATATGCATTCCAAGCAAGGTTGTCTAAATTTGACTATTTCTGAACTAAATAAAAAGCTATTAAAGCATTGTTAACAGATGCATGGTTGAACATATAAAGTTATATACTTAAGAATGTATTTACCTTGGATCTTTGCTTTCGAATACAATTTTGTTGTAAATGTGCAATCTATTAACAATTAAATCAAATTTAGTACATTAATGGTTGTTATTTTGGACCAAGTTAGACATCAAATATAATTTTCAAGCCAGTTTGCAATTACCATCATTGGGTTCTATTCTTGTGGAATGATTTCTTGTTTTTTAACTTCTTCGGTCTGTTCTTCCTTCATCATCATAATTGAATTTCTTTTAAAGTGGTTGTATCACTTTAAAAGGATATTTAATAGACTTCTTCTTAGGGACAAGACAATAGCAATTTACCAATTCAGAACTTCCACCTATGCAGAGTACTCTTTCCATTGTCATTAGTACTTGAATTACTTTGTAGTATAGTACTCTGGATAATTGTATTTCAGTACACAAATTGTTAGTAATATGGAGAAAGAAGACAAGGAATAGTACTAGATCAAGTGGTTGAGGGTACTTTCACTATCATGAAAATACTTGGGTTCAAGTTTGGTATATGCCATTAGTGTGTTAATTTAATTGTTTTAATATTTTAATAATATGTTTGACCATGGTGTGTGATAATATCATCCTAGATGTGTATGAATTTTCACGAAACATGAATTGGTTGAATGGTTGTGTAATTGTTTGGTAATTGAGTTGTGGTGGGTTTGAACCTTGGCTAGCACAATTTAGCCTAAACTTATTTGTGTTTTATTATTTCTTTTTTTCCGTTTTGCTATGTTAGGGAAAACCTGGAAACCCTAGTAGCCGTTAGAGAAACCAAAGAGGCATGGAATAATCTGTTACAGTGCAATGAACTCACTTGTTAAGGGTGTTAATTGTTATTTTCGTTTTTTGGGAGTAAAGGACAATTATTAGGTTAATAATCATTAATGTAGATTTCACATTTTAGCTCGCCTTATATGCCTCGGTTGTTTAGGGACCGAAGCATATAATGGTACGGTGGCATTTTTGCAATTCCAAGCAACTTTTATGCCTCAGTTCAAAGAAAACCCAAAGCAGAAGAGTGTTATAGGCTGCAGTTCACTAAAAACCGGTGCCAAAAGCCATTATATGCTTCGATTCTAGAGACCCGAAGCCAAAAACTTGGCTGCATATTTCAAAAATGCCACTAGCCGTTATGTTTTTGGCCTCAAGTGGCACTCAATCAGTGCCAAATAGGGTTATATGCCTCGATTTTTAATTGAACTGAGGCCATAGAGTTTATTTAAGACTCAAATTCACGAACCCCGTTTCTCTTCTTCTTCCCCGTGCCATCTCTGCAACAACCAGGATCTTCTCTCCGCACTACCACCACACCCTCCAGCCACCGTTGTTGCGTCACCTCCGGTGGTGCTGCACCTCCATTTCTTGTAGCTCCATTTCGTGCACGGTGCAACTCTCTTGTCTCTCTCCCTACTGCACGTCCACTGTCGCTACCACCACGCTCCTCTGGCCACCATCACGACGTTGCCTCCGCTGGTGCTGCACCTCCATTTCGTGCACGACCCTTTCATACACCTCCTTCTTCGTTTTCCGCCAACTGTCGCGTCGTCGTTCCTACAAGGTAAGTTTCCAACTCGTTTTTGTTTCGTTTTCCGTTTTGTATATATTAATTTTCAATTTCGGTTATTGCGAGTATTGATTTGCATTGGGATTGAAATTGTTTGGAGTGTTTTGAGTAATTTTGTGAGAGAATTGGGTCTTAATTTAGGAGCATTGCGTCTGAAATTTAAAGCATTGAGTCTGAATTTAAGAATATTGTAACAACACTATAATTAAATAGGTAATATATTTTGTTAAGGTTTTTGGTTGTTTTGCTTTTTTTGGTACTTATGACCTTCTCTTGTGTCTTTTATTGTCTCTTGTAGCTCTTGAATGTGTTGCATTGTATCATCTTCCATTGTCATTCACTTTTTACGCTCACAGGTTCCTAATTCTAATATTTTCCTATGATTTTGTAGTTTGTTATGTAGTAGTTTTATATTTTATATATGTGGTTAATTATTTGTTTAAATATGTTGTTTGCTTTTCTTATAGTGTAAGTTAGCCTTAGTTTCCCGTTTGAGATTCAATACAAAAATTATGTACTGTCCCTGAGTTTTTATTTTGAAGAAGCTACCTTTTTTTAAAATTAATATAAGGGGATACAATACTAATGATTTAAATGTATTGAATCTTGAATTGTCTGAGTGGAAAGTTTAAGAAGATTAATCACTTTCAAGTAGTTTATTAGTGCGTATATATATATATATATATACATATATATACATATACATATACATATATATATACATATATATATA
>Ga0099823_1002332_pt1 | contig 17011 bp, 12 predicted proteins | sample CowpearedBW_FD_76831 | JGI IMG/M metagenome (GOLD analysis project Ga0099823, IMG submission 76831) | Root nodule microbial communities of legume samples collected from California, USA - Cow pea red BW | ecosystem: Host-associated > Plants > Roots > Nodule | place: USA: California | collected...
AATGGTCATGCCGGGCGACAACGTCAGCATCACCGTGAAGCTGATCGCTCCGATCGCCATGGAAGAAGGTCTGCGCTTCGCCATCCGTGAAGGCGGTCGTACCGTCGGCTCGGGCGTCGTGGCGACGATCATCGAGTAAGTCAAGTCAAAGGCCACAGGGGCATAGCTCAATTGGCAGAGCGTCGGTCTCCAAAACCGAAGGTTGGGGGTTCGAGACCCTCTGCCCCTGCCAACGATCAGCGATAAGCGAACGTTGGTCCTGGTGGTCAAGGCAAGCCCGCGGGAGTCATCTCGGCGGGCTTTGCTGCTGGTGGGTTCGCTGAATATGTTTTCAGGCGAACAAAGGCCGCGACGCAGAGTCGCGGCACGGAAGTGAGTTCAATGTCCAATCCTCAAGTCGAAACCGTCACCACGGGCGCCGACAAGGTCAAGCTGGCCGGTGCAGTGCTGCTGCTGGTCGCGGCGATCGTGGCGTTCTACGTGCTGAGCAAGCAAGGTCCGTGGGTCCAGTGGGGCGCGCTGATCGTGCTGCTGGCAGCGGCGGTGGCTGCCTTCTTCACCTCGGAGTCCGGCAAGTCGCTGATCGCCTACGGTCAGGATTCGATCAAGGAAGTGGGCAAGGTGGTTTGGCCGACCCGCAAGGAAGCCGGCCAGATGACGCTGTATGTGTTCGCGTTCGTCGTCGTGATGGCGCTGTTCCTGTGGCTGACCGACAAGACGCTGGAATGGGTGCTGTACGACCTGATCCTGGGTTGGAAGCGCTGAGGCAACGGATAGGAACCCCAGATGAGCGAAGATCAGAACGTCGTTGCCACCGAATCGACCGCGCCTGCGGGCCCGGCCAAGCGCTGGTATGTCGTGCACGCCTACTCCGGTATGGAGAAGGCTGTTGAACGCAATCTGCGTGAGCGCATCGACCGCGCGGGCATGCAGGACAAGTTTGGTCGCATCCTGGTTCCGACCGAAGAAGTCGTCGAGCTGAAGAACGGCAAGAAGGCCGTCACCGAGCGGCGCTTCTTCCCGGGCTATGTCCTGGTCGAGATGGTCATGGACGACGACAGCTGGCATCTGGTCAAGCACACGTCGAAGGTGACCGGTTTCGTCGGTGGCGCGAAGAATCGCCCGGCTCCGATTTCGGAAGCCGAGGTGATGAAGATCGTCAACCAGATGCAAGAGGGCGTGGACAAGCCGCGGCCGAAGGTGGAATGGGTGGTTGGCGAGATCGTGCGCGTCAAGGAAGGCCCGTTCACCGACTTCAATGGCAGCATCGAGGAAGTCAACTACGACAAGTCGAAGCTGCGCGTGTCGGTCACGATCTTCGGGCGCGCGACGCCCGTGGAACTGGATTTCGCGCAGGTCGAGAAGGTCTGATCGTCTGGATTGGCATGGCGGCTTGAGGCCGCCATTGCTCATTCCGGCGCAAGCACAAGAGCTCGCAGGTGCTCGACGGCGAAAGCCGGCGCAATCTGCCGTGACCAGCCCGCAACGAGAGGTGGGCAAGAGGAGCAAGGGTAAGCCGTTCCGGCGAGCCCCTTGCGTTAGCACTCAGGCAACGCGGCGTGGCCGTCGGGTTGCCATCAGGAGAAATCATGGCCAAGAAGATTGTCGGCTACATCAAGCTGCAAATCCCGGCCGGCAAGGCGAACCCGTCGCCTCCCGTCGGTCCCGCGCTGGGTCAGCGTGGTCTGAACATCATGGAATTCTGCAAGGCGTTCAACGCCCAGACGCAGAGCTATGAGCCGGGCCTCAAGCTGCCCGTCGTGATCACCGCCTTCGCGGACAAGAGCTTCACCTTCATCATCAAGTCGCCCCCGGCGACCGTGCTGCTGAAGAAGGCTGCCAAGATCGAGAAGGGCTCGCAACGCCCCCATCTGGACAAGGTCGGCAAGCTGACCCGCGCCCAACTGGAAGAGATCGCCAAGACCAAGCAGAAGGACCTGACGGCCGCCGACATGGATGCCGCTGTCCGTACCATCGCCGGCTCCGCCCGTTCGATGGGCATCATCGTGGAGGGTGTCTGACATGGCCAAGCTGACCAAGCGTCAACAAGCCCTGCAGGGCAAGGTCGAATCGACCAAGCTGTACGCGCTGACCGAGGCGATCAACCTCGTCAAGGAATGCGCCACCGCCAAGTTCGATGAAGCCATCGATGTGTCGATCCAACTCGGCGTCGACGCGAAGAAGTCGGACCAGGTGGTCCGTGGCGCCGTCGTGATGCCCAACGGCATCGGCAAGACCAAGCGCGTCGCCGTGTTCGCCCAAGGCGCCAAGGCTGAAGAAGCCAAGGCCGCCGGCGCTGACGTCGTCGGCATGGAAGACCTGGCCGAGCGCGTCAAGGCGGGCGACATGCCCTTCGACGTCGTGATCGCCTCGCCGGACACGATGCGTATCGTCGGTACCCTGGGTCAGATCCTGGGCCCGCGCGGCCTGATGCCGAACCCGAAGGTCGGCACCGTGACCCCGGACGTCGCCACCGCCGTCAAGAACGCCAAGGCTGGTCAAGTCCAGTTCCGCGTCGACAAGGCCGGCATCATCCACGGCACGATCGGCCGTCGCTCGTTCGACACCGACAAGCTGGAAGGCAACCTGCGCGCGCTGGTCGAAGCCCTGAACAAGGCCAAGCCGGCTTCGAGCAAGGGCATCTACCTGCGCAAGATCGCTGTCTCGTCGACGATGGGCGTTGGTGCCCGCGTGGACGTCGGCACGATCAATGCCGCAGCGGCCGCCTGAGGCGTCGTTCAATTGAGGCGTCACGCGAGTCTGGCGTGATGCTGATGAATTGGTGGGCTGGCCGGAGCAATCCGGCCAGGTCATCCAAGACCGCTGGCGAGAGATCCCGCAGTTCTGGGGAGATCGCTTAATCGGGGCCTCGGCTCCCGGCCAGCGCAGATGGCGGTCCCGCTGAAAGGATTCGAATCGCGATTCGTCGCGATGGGTTCCTGACAGAAGGTCGCTGATTCCGGTGCCCAAGACGCGATGGTCATCCATCGCATCGAGGGCGAAATGTGAGGAGTAGACCTTGAGTCTCAATCGCAACGAGAAAGCAGCCGTCGTGTCCGACGTGGCAGCGCAAGCCGCCAAGTCCCAGACGCTGGCGCTGGCCGAGTACCGTGGCCTCACCGTTGAAGCCCTGAACAAGCTGCGCGTCGATGCGCGGTCCAAGGGTGTGTATCTTCACGTGCTGAAGAACACCCTGGCCCGTCGCGCCGTCGCCGGCACCTCGTTCGAGGCTGCAACGGACGCCATGGTCGGCCCGCTGATCTACGGCTTTTCGGAAGACGCTGTCGCGGCTGCCAAAGTCCTCGCCGACTTTGCCAAGACCAACGACAAGCTCGTCATCAAGGGCGGTGCCTACGGCGGCAAGGCTCTGGACGTCAATGGCGTGAAGGCGCTGGCGGCTGTCCCGAGCAAGGAAGTCCTGCTGTCGCAGATCGCCGGCCTGCTCAAGTCGCCGGTGCAACGCACCGCGGCCGTGCTGGCTGCCCTGGCTCAGCAGAAGGGCGGCGGCGCCGAAGCCGCAGCCGAAGACGCTCCCGCCGCGGCCTGATCGACGCTGCATTCGCGCAATCAAATCTCTCTGTATTTAGGAACCAATCATGGCATTCGACAAAGACGCTTTCCTGGCTGCCCTGGACAGCATGACCGTTCTGGAACTGAACGACCTGGTCAAGGCGATTGAAGAGAAGTTCGGCGTGTCCGCCGCTTCGATGGCCGCTGCTGGCCCGGCCGTTGGCGGCCCGGGCGCTCCGGCTGCTGAAGAAAAGACCGAGTTCAACGTCGTCCTGACGGACGCAGGCGCCAACAAGGTCTCGGTCATCAAGGCCGTTCGCGAAATCACCGGCCTGGGCCTGAAGGAAGCCAAGGACCTGGTCGACGGCGCTCCGAAGCCCGTCAAGGAAGGCATTGCCAAGGCCGACGCCGAAGCTGCCAAGAAGAAGCTGGAAGAAGCCGGCGCCAAGGTCGAACTCAAGTAAGACCTTGTTGGGATCGGATGACTGGTTCATCCGGTCTCGCACCGCGAGAGGGGTGGCCCGGCAGGGCCTCCCCTTTCCTCGTTTCAGGGTATGTCCCGGTCAGGTTTCGGTTGACAAAGAGCAATCGAAAGCATCGTGCGGTATCATGCACGGTTCTTTCGAGTGTTCTCTGATCCGACTGCAGAGAACGGTTTGGTCGGACCGCGGTTCAGCTGCGGCGTCACGCGTGGGGTGCAACGCCCTCCGTGCCGCCCGGTGATCGGGGTTGTCCGCCAGCGGTTGGTAGTGGCCAACCACCAAGCTTCGGGTGCAACGCCCGAACAGCCAGTCGCCGACGCAGCGCGCCTCCAGGCCAGGGGCGCGCTCGACACGGAGTCTTTATGGCGCAAGCAACCCCCTACAGCTACACCGAGCGCAAGCGCATCCGCAAGAGCTTCGGCAAGCGCGTGAGCGTGCTCAACGTTCCGTACCTGTTGACGATGCAGAAGGAGTCCTATGTCGACTTCCTGCAGAAGGATGTCGCTCCCCTGAAGCGCAAACCGGAAGGCCTGCAAGCGGCATTCCTGTCCACGTTCCCGATCGTGTCGCACAACGGGTTCGTGGAAATGAAGTTCCTCGAATTCAACATCGCCAAGCCGCCGTTCGACGTTCGCGAATGCCAGCAGCGCGGCCTGACCTTCGCCGCCGCCGTGCGCGCGAAGCTGCAGATGATCATCTACGACCGGGAAAGCCCGCAGCCCAAGACGGTCAAGGAGATCAAGGAGCAAGAGGTCTACATGGGCGAAGTGCCGCTCATGACCGACTACGGCTCGTTCATCATCAATGGCACCGAGCGTGTCATCGTGTCGCAGCTGCACCGCTCGCCCGGCGTGTTCTTCGAGCACGACAAGGGCAAGACCCACTCGTCCGGCAAGCTGCTGTTCTCGGCACGCATCATTCCGTATCGCGGTTCGTGGCTGGACTTCGAGTTCGACCCGAAGGACATCCTGTACTTCCGCGTCGACCGCCGCCGCAAGATGCCGGTCACGATCCTGCTCAAGGCCATCGGCCTGAATCCCGAGCAGATCCTGGCGCACTTCTTCGTCTTCGACAATTTCCGCCTGATGGACTCGGGCGCCCAGATGGAGTTCGTGGCCGAACGCCTGAAGGGGGAAGTCGCGCGCTTCGACATCACCGACAAGAGCGGCAACGTGCTGGTCGAGAAGGACAAGCGCATCACCGCCCGCCACGTGCGCCAGCTGGAGCAGTCCGGCACGCAGCACGTGACCGTGCCGGAGGACTTCCTGCTGGGCCGCGTCCTGGCGAAGAACATGGTCGATCCGGACACCGGCGAGATCATCGCCAAGGCCAACGACGAGCTGACCGACTCGCTGCTGAAGAAGCTGCGCGGCGCCGGCATCAAGGACATCCAGTGCCTGTTCACGAACGAGCTGGATGAAGGCGCGTACATCAGCCAGACGCTGGCCTCGGACGAGACCGCCGACCAACTGGCCGCGCGCGTGGCGATCTACCGCATGATGCGCCCCGGCGAGCCGCCGACGGAAGACGCCGTCGAGGCCCTGTTCAACCGCCTGTTCTACAGCGACGACACGTACGACCTGTCGCGCGTCGGCCGGATGAAGTTCAACGCCCGCGTGGGCCGCGACATCCCGACCGGTGCGATGACCCTGTCGAACGAAGACATCCTGGACGTCGTCAAGATCCTGGTCGAGCTGCGCAATGGCCGCGGCGAGGTCGATGACATCGACCACCTGGGCAACCGCCGCGTGCGCTGCGTCGGTGAACTGGCCGAAAACCAGTACCGCTCGGGTCTGGCCCGTATCGAGAAGGCCGTCAAGGAACGTCTGGGCCAGGCCGAGACCGAAGCCCTGATGCCGCACGACCTGATCAACTCCAAGCCGATCTCCGCGGCGCTGAAGGAGTTCTTCGGTGCGTCGCAGCTGTCGCAGTTCATGGACCAGACCAACCCGCTGTCCGAGATCACGCACAAGCGTCGTGTCTCGGCCCTGGGCCCGGGCGGTCTGACCCGCGAGCGCGCCGGCTTCGAAGTCCGCGACGTGCACCCGACCCACTACGGCCGCGTCTGCCCGATCGAAACGCCGGAAGGCCCGAACATCGGTCTGATCAACTCGCTGGCGCTGTATGCGCGCCTGAACGAGTACGGCTTCCTGGAGACGCCGTATCGCCGCGTGGTCGATTCGAAGGTCACGGACCAGATCGACTACCTGTCCGCCATCGAGGAAGGCAAGTACGTCATCGCCCAGGCCAACGCCTCGCTGAACGAGAGCGGTCAGCTGGTCGACGAGCTGGTTTCCGCGCGTGAGAACGGCGAATCGGTGCTGACCTCGCCCGAGCGCATCCAGTACATGGACGTGGCGCCGACGCAGATCGTGTCGGTGGCGGCGTCGCTGGTGCCGTTCCTGGAGCACGACGACGCGAACCGCGCGCTGATGGGCGCCAACATGCAGCGTCAGGCCGTTCCGACCCTGCGTCCGGAAAAGGCTTTCGTGGGCACGGGCGTCGAGCGCGTGGCCGCGAAGGACTCGGGCACGGTGGTGGCCGCGCGCCGCGGCGGCGTGGTCGATTACGTCGACACGAACCGCATCGTGATCCGCGTGAACGACGACGAGACCGTGGCCGGTGAAGTCGGTGTCGACATCTACAACCTGATCAAGTATCAGCGTAGCAACCAGAACACCAACATCCATCAGCGTCCGATCGTCAAGCGTGGCGACCGCGTCGCCGCGGAAGACATCATTGCCGACGGCGCCTCGACCGATCTGGGTGAACTGGCCCTGGGCCAGAACATGCTGGTCGCGTTCATGCCGTGGAACGGCTACAACTGCGAAGACTCGATCCTGATCTCCGAACGCGTGGTGGCCGAAGACCGCTACACCTCGATCCACATCGAGGAACTGGTGGTCATGGCGCGTGACACGAAGCTGGGTTCCGAGGAAATCACCCGCGACATCCCGAACCTGAGCGAACAGCAACTGGCTCGTCTGGACGAATCCGGCATCGTGTACATCGGCGCCGAGGTGAACCCGGGCGACGTGCTGGTCGGCAAGGTCACGCCCAAGGGCGAGACCACGCTGACGCCGGAAGAGAAGCTGCTGCGCGTGATCTTCGGCGAGAAGGCTTCGGACGTGAAGGACACCTCGCTGCGCGTGGACCAGGGCACCAACGGCACCGTCATCGACGTGCAGGTGTTCACCCGCGAAGGCATCCAGCGTGACAAGCGCGCCCAGCAGATCATCGACGACGAGCTCAAGCGCTTCCGCCTGGACCTGAACGACCAGTTGCGCATCGTCGAAGCCGACGCGTTCGACCGCGTCGAGAAGCTGCTGGTGGGCAAGGTCGCCAACGGCGGTCCGAAGAAGATCGCCAAGGGCACCGTCATCACGAAGGACTACCTGGCCGAGGTCGAGAAGTTCCACTGGTTCGACGTCCGTCCCGCCGAGGACGACATCGCCAACCAGCTGGAATCGATCAAGAACTCGCTGGAGCAGACCCGCCACAGTTTCGACCTCGCCTATGACGAGAAGCGCAAGAAGCTGACGCAGGGCGACGAGCTGCCGGCCGGCGTGCTGAAGATGGTCAAGGTGTACCTGGCCGTCAAGCGCCGCCTGCAGCCTGGCGACAAGATGGCCGGCCGTCACGGCAACAAGGGTGTCGTGTCCAAGATCACCCCGATCGAGGACATGCCCTACATGGCCGACGGCACGCCTGCCGACATCGTGCTGAACCCGCTGGGCGTCCCCTCGCGGATGAACGTCGGCCAGGTCCTGGAAGTGCACCTGGGCTGGGCTGGCAAGGGCATCGGCCAGCGCATCGGCGACATGCTCCAGCGCGAGGCTCGCGTGGCCGAGCTGCGCGAGTTCATGGACCAGCTGTTCAACCAGAACGGCGGCAAGTCCGAGGACCTGTCGCAGCTGAGCGATGAGGAAGTGCTGGGCATGGCCCGCAACCTGCAGCACGGCGCGACCTTCGCGACCCCCGTCTTCGACGGCGCGAAGGAAAGCGAGATCCGCGCGATGCTGAAGTTGGCCTATCCGGACGACATCGCCGCCAAGAAGGGCCTCACGCCCAGCCGCACGCAGGCCTTCCTGTATGACGGCCGCACCGGCGAGCAGTTCGAGCGTCCGACCACGATCGGCTACATGCACGTGCTGAAGCTGCACCACCTGGTGGACGACAAGATGCACGCCCGTTCGACCGGCCCGTACTCGCTCGTTACCCAGCAGCCGCTGGGCGGCAAGGCGCAGTTCGGCGGCCAGCGTTTCGGCGAGATGGAAGTCTGGGCGCTGGAAGCCTACGGCGCGTCGTACATCCTGCAGGAAATGCTGACGGTGAAGTCCGACGACGTGAACGGCCGCACGAAGGTGTACGAGTCCATCGTCAAGGGCGAGCACTCGATCGAAGCCGGCATGCCCGAGTCGTTCAATGTGCTGGTGAAGGAAATCCGTTCGCTGGGCATCGACATCGAGCTCGAGCGCAACTAAAGGGAACAGGAGAATCGTATGAAGGGTTTGTTGGACCTGTTCAAGCAATTCACGCCGGACGAGCATTTCGACGCGATCAAGATCGGGCTGGCCTCGCCCGAGAAGATCCGCTCGTGGTCGTTCGGTGAAGTGAAGAAGCCCGAGACCATCAACTACCGGACGTTCAAGCCGGAGCGCGATGGCCTCTTCTGCGCCAAGATCTTCGGCCCGATCAAGGACTACGAGTGCCTGTGCGGCAAGTACAAGCGCCTGAAGCACCGCGGCGTGATCTGCGAGAAGTGCGGCGTCGAAGTCACGCAGACCAAGGTGCGCCGCGAGCGCATGGGTCACATCGAGCTGGCCGCTCCCTGTGCCCACATCTGGTTCCTGAAGTCGCTGCCGTCGCGTCTGGGCCTGGTGCTCGACATGACGCTGCGCGACATCGAGCGCGTGCTGTACTTCGAGGCGTACGTGGTGGTGGACCCCGGCATGACCCCGCTGAAGAAGTTCAGCATCATGTCCGAGGACGACTACGACGCCAAGCGGGCCGAGTACGGTGACGAGTTCATCGCGCTGATGGGCGCCGAAGGCATCCAGAAGCTGCTGGCCGAGATGGATCTCGACGTCGAGATCGATCGCCTGCGCAACGACATGACCGGCTCCGAGCTGAAGGTCAAGAAGAACTCCAAGCGCCTGAAGGTGATGGAGGCCTTCAAGCGTTCGGGCATCAAGCCGAACTGGATGGTCATGGAAGTGCTGCCGGTGCTGCCGCCGGACCTGCGTCCGCTGGTGCCGCTGGACGGCGGCCGCTTCGCGACCTCCGACCTGAACGACCTCTACCGTCGCGTCATCAACCGCAACAACCGCCTGGCCCGTCTGCTCGAGCTGAAGGCCCCTGAGATCATCGTGCGCAACGAAAAGCGCATGCTGCAGGAAGCCGTCGACTCGCTGCTGGACAACGGCCGCCGCGGCAAGGCGATGACCGGCGCGAACAAGCGTGCCCTGAAGTCGCTGGCCGACATGATCAAGGGCAAGAGCGGTCGCTTCCGTCAGAACCTGCTGGGCAAGCGCGTCGACTACTCCGGCCGTTCGGTGATCACCGTGGGCCCGACGCTCAAGCTGCATCAGTGCGGCCTGCCCAAGCTGATGGCGCTGGAGCTGTTCAAGCCCTTCATCTTCTCGCGCCTGGAAGCGATGGGCATCGCGACCACGATCAAGGCCGCGAAGAAGGAAGTCGAAAGCGGCACCCCCGTCGTCTGGGACATCCTGGAAGAGGTCATCAAGGAGCACCCGGTCCTGCTGAACCGCGCGCCGACGCTGCACCGCCTGGGCATCCAGGCGTTCGAGCCGGTGCTGATCGAAGGCAAGGCGATCCAGCTCCACCCGCTGGTCTGCGCGGCGTTCAACGCCGACTTCGACGGTGACCAGATGGCCGTCCACGTGCCGCTGTCGATCGAAGCGCAGATGGAAGCGCGCGTGCTGATGCTGGCCTCGAACAACGTGCTGTTCCCGGCCTCGGGCGAGCCGTCGATCGTGCCGTCGCAGGACGTGGTGCTGGGTCTGTACTACGCGACCCGCGAGCGCACCAACGGCAAGGGCGAAGGCATGGTCTTCTCGGACATCCCCGAGATGATCCGCGCGCTGGAGAACGGCGCGGTGGAGATCACCGCCAAGATCAGCGTCCGCCTGACCGAGTACACCAAGAACAAGGACACGGGCGAGTGGATCCCCGAGTCCAAGCTGGTGGACACGACCGTGGGCCGCGCGCTGCTGTCGGAGATCCTCCCGAAGGGTCTGCCGTTCAGCAACATCAACAAGGCGCTGAAGAAGAAGGAAATCTCGCGCCTGATCAACACCTCCTTCCGCAAGTGCGGCCTGAAGGAAACCGTGGTGCTGGCAGACAAGCTGCTGCAGTCCGGTTTCAAGCTGGCCACGCGCGCCGGCATCTCGATCGCCATCGACGACATGCTGGTGCCCAAGCAGAAGGCCGAGCTGATCGACCGTGCCGAGAAGGAAGTCAAGGAGATCGAGCAGCAGTACGTCTCGGGTCTCGTGACCGCCGGCGAGCGCTACAACAAGGTCGTCGACATCTGGGGCAAGACGGGTGACGAAGTCGGCAAGGTCATGATGTCGCAGCTGTCCAAGGAGAAGATCCTGGACCGCAACGGCAAGGAAGTGGAGCAGGAGTCCTTCAACTCCATCTACATGATGGCCGACTCGGGCGCGCGCGGTTCCGCGGCGCAGATCCGCCAGCTGGCGGGCATGCGCGGCCTGATGGCCAAGCCGGACGGCTCCATCATCGAGACGCCCATCACGGCGAACTTCCGCGAAGGCCTGAACGTTCTGCAGTACTTCATCTCCACCCACGGTGCCCGTAAGGGCCTGGCGGACACGGCGCTGAAGACCGCGAACTCCGGTTACCTGACGCGTCGTCTGGTGGACGTGACGCAGGATCTGGTCGTCACCGAGCCGGATTGCGGCACCGACAACGGCATCAACATGCGCGCCCTGGTCGAAGGCGGTGAGGTGATCGAGTCGCTGCGCGACCGCATCCTGGGCCGCGTGGCCGCGATCGACGTGGTGCACCCGGAAACGCAGGCCGTCCTGCTGACCGCGGGCAACATGCTCGACGAAGACACGCTGGACGTGCTGGAAGCCGCCGGCGTCGACGAGGTCAAGGTCCGCACGCCGCTGACCTGCGGCACGCGCTTCGGCCTGTGCGCCAAGTGCTACGGCCGAGACCTGGGCCGTGGCGGCATGGTCAACACCGGTGAGGCCGTGGGCGTGATCGCCGCGCAGTCGATCGGTGAGCCGGGCACGCAGCTGACGATGCGCACGTTCCACATCGGTGGCGCGGCGTCGCGTGCGGCGGTGGCCTCGAGCGTCGAAGCCAAGTCGGACGGCATCATCGGCTTCAACGCCACGATGCGCTACGTCACGAACGGCAAGGGCGAACTGGTGGTGATCTCGCGTTCCGGCGAAATCATCATCACCGACCCGCACGGCCGCGAGCGCGAGCGTCACAAGGTGCCGTACGGCGCCTTGCTGAACATCAAGGCCGACCAGACCATCAAGGCCGGCACGATCCTGGCGAACTGGGACCCGCTGACCCGTCCGATCATCACGGAATTCGCCGGCCAGGCGAAGTTCGAGAACGTCGAGGAAGGCGTCACCGTGGCCAAGCAGGTCGACGAGGTGACGGGTCTGTCGACGCTGGTCGTGATCGACCCGAAGCGCCGCGGTGCCGCCAAGGTCGTCCGCCCGCAGGTCAAGCTGCTGGACGTCAACGGCCAGGAAGTGAAGATCCCCGGCACCGACCACTCGGTGACGATCGGCTTCCAGGTTGGCGCGCTGATCCAGATCCGCGACGGTCAGGACCTCGCTCCGGGTGAAGTCCTGGCGCGTATCCCGGTGGAAGGCCAGAAGACCCGCGACATCACCGGCGGTCTGCCGCGTGTGGCGGAACTCTTCGAAGCCCGTTCGCCGAAGGACGCCGGCGCCCTGGCGGAACAGACCGGCACGGTCTCGTTCGGCAAGGAGACCAAGGGCAAGGTCCGCCTCGAGATCACCGATCCGGAAGGCCGCAAGCACGAGCTGCTGGTGCCCAAGGAAAAGAACATCCTGGTGCACGAAGGCCAGGTGGTGAACCGCGGCGAACTGATCGTCGACGGTCCGGCCGACCCGCAGGACATCCTGCGTCTGCTGGGCATCGAGGAGCTGGCCCGTTACATCGTCGATGAAGTGCAGGACGTGTACCGACTCCAGGGCGTGAAGATCAACGACAAGCACATCGAGGTGATCGTTCGCCAGATGCTGCGCCGCGTGCAAATCACCAACCCGGGCGATTCGTCGTACATCGCCGGCGAGCAGGTCGAGCGCTCGGAGCTGCTGGACACCAACGATCGCCTGCGCAGCGAAGGCAAGATGATCGCCACGCACGCCGACGTGCTGCTGGGCATCACGAAGGCCTCGCTGTCGACGGACTCGTTCATCTCGGCGGCGTCGTTCCAGGAAACGACCCGCGTGCTGACCGAGGCCGCGATCATGGGCAAGCGCGACGAGCTCCGCGGTCTGAAGGAGAACGTGATCGTGGGTCGTCTGATCCCGGCCGGTACCGGCATGGCCTTCCACCAGGCCCGCCGCGCCAAGGAAGAGATGGACGACGCCGAGCGCCGTTCCATCGCGATCCAGGAGGCCGAGGAGATGGCGGCGGTGCAGCTGTCCGCGCTCGACGCGGCCAGCGACGCCGGCACCTCCGAGTAAGTCGGGCTTCAGCCGGGCCGCCTGCGGCCCGGTGGGGAGCGCAAGGCTGCCGTCTCGAAAGGGACGGCAGCCTTTTTCTTTGCCGTGGCGCGCTCAGCCGCTCGGGGCCTTGAGCTTCAGCCAGGCGGCCGGCGACAGGATGGGCAATCCGAACTTGGCGGCCCGCTTTCCCACTTTCAGCACGGCGCGGTCGCGCGAAATCAGCCATGTGGGCTGCGAGGCGGCGAAGAAGAGGCCGAGATCGATGAACTTCTGATCGTCGGGATCGCTGCAGCGCGGCCGCGCCATTCCGAGGATCGGGGTGTCCACCAGGCGGCAATGGCGCTCGAAGGCGCCGTGGATCCGCGCCATGTCGGGGGAGTAGCGCGCCGCGACACCTCGCCCGATCACATGCAGGAGTTCCGCCTTCATGGCTTCCGTGGCGATCCAACGCAGTTCCCCGCTCTGCAGCGCGGAGACGAGTGGCGACAGGCTTGGCTCATCGAACACCAGCCAATCCATGACGACCTGCGTGTCCAGGATCAACAGTGGAATGGCGGTGGCAGCGTTGCCGGAATGCTGCGCAAGGACGGGGGAATCAGCGTCGCTCATAGGGTTCGGAAGCATAGCGCCTTGTACGTTTTCATCGAACTGGCCTACAATCGCCGGCTCTCCAGCATGTCTTGATGCGTCCCGAGTCCAGGTTTCGAACCGGACGCGGGGTTGATCCGAGCGTGGTGCCGCAAGGTGCTGCGCTTTTGTCGCTTGTGGAACGCCTCGATCTCACGCGGTTCCGCAAGGGCGAGGCCGGCTGGGGTTGTGACTTCAAACGGGAACAAGTTACTTATGCCAACCATCAATCAGCTCGTTCGCCACGGTCGTGAGACCGAGGTGACGAAATCCAAGTCGCCGGCCATGCAGTCGTGCCCGCAACGTCGTGGCGTCTGCACCCGCGTGTACACCACCACCCCGAAGAAGCCGAACTCGGCGCTTCGCAAGGTCGCCAAGGTGCGCCTGACCAACGGTTTCGAGGTCATCTCGTACATCGGCGGTGAAGGCCACAACCTGCAAGAGCACAGCGTCGTGCTGGTGCGCGGCGGCCGGGTCAAGGACCTGCCGGGTGTGCGTTACCACATCGTCCGCGGTTCGCTGGACCTGCAGGGCGTCAAGGACCGCAAGCAAGCGCGTTCCAAGTACGGCGCCAAGCGCCCGAAGAAGGCCTGATCGGCCAACGGTCTTGGTGGCCGAGAGGTCATCGATTTTTGCGGCCCGAGTGCAGGTGCACCGGCAGCCGAGTAAGTGGATCCCCCCAGATGTCGGTGGAGATCCGCGGCGGGGCAAGCGCCCTGACCAACTGAAGCATTGAAGGAAGAATCCCATGCCACGTCGTCGCGAAGTACCCAAGCGCGAGATCCTGCCGGACCCGAAGTTCGGTAGCGTTGATCTGTCCAAGTTCATGAACGTCATCATGGAATCGGGCAAGAAGGCCGTCGCAGAGCGCATCATTTACGGCGCCCTGGAGCAGGTCGAGCAGAAGTCCGGCAAGGATCCGCTCGAGGTCTTCATGATCGCGATCAACAACGTGAAGCCCATGGTCGAAGTGAAGTCCCGTCGCGTTGGCGGTGCGAACTACCAAGTTCCCGTGGAAGTTCGCCCCGTCCGCCGTCTGGCTCTGGCCATGCGTTGGTTGAAGGAAAGCGCGCGCAAGCGCGGTGAGAAGTCGATGGCCCAACGTCTGGCCAACGAACTGCTGGAGGCCTCGGAAGGCCGTGGTGGCGCGATGAAGAAGCGCGACGAAGTCCACCGCATGGCAGACGCCAACAAGGCGTTCTCGCACTTCCGCTTCTAATCAAGACCTCTCTGGCCGCCTCGGGTTACTACTGACCCGATGGCGGCTCCATGCATTTGGAGTGACACCATGTCCCGCAAGACCCCCATCGAGCGCTACCGCAATATCGGTATCTCGGCGCACATCGATGCCGGTAAGACCACGACGACCGAACGTATCCTGTATTACACCGGTGTGAACCACAAGATCGGTGAAGTGCACGACGGCGCCGCCACGATGGACTGGATGGAGCAGGAGCAAGAGCGCGGCATCACGATCACGTCGGCCGCGACGACCTGCTTCTGGAAGGGCATGGACATGTCCTACCCCGAGCACCGCTTCAACATCATCGACACCCCGGGGCACGTGGACTTCACCATCGAGGTGGAGCGTTCGATGCGCGTCCTGGACGGTGCCTGCATGGTCTATTGCGCGGTGGGTGGCGTGCAGCCCCAGTCGGAAACCGTCTGGCGCCAGGCCAACAAGTACAAGGTGCCCCGTCTCGCGTTCGTCAACAAGATGGACCGTACCGGCGCGAACTTCTTCAAGGTCGTCGACCAGATGAAGACCCGCCTGAAGGCCAACCCGGTGCCCGTGGTCATCCCCATCGGCGCTGAAGAAGACTTCAAGGGCGTGGTGGATCTGTTCAAGATGAAGGCCATCATCTGGGACGAGGCGTCCCAGGGCATGAAGTTCACCTTCGAAGACATCCCCGCCGACCTGGTCGAAGTCGCCCAGGAATGGCGCGAGAAGATGGTCGAGGCCGCTGCCGAGGCCACCGAAGAGCTGATGAACAAATACCTCGAGACGGGCGACCTGACCGAGGAAGAGATCAAGCTGGCGATCCGCAAGCGCACCATCGCCACCGAGATCCAGCCGATGCTCTGCGGCACCGCGTTCAAGAACAAGGGCGTTCAGCGCATGCTGGACGCCGTCATCGACTTCCTGCCGTCGCCGCTGGACATTCCGCCGGTCGCGGGCACGGACGAAGATGACCAGCCCGTCACGCGCATGCGCACCGACGAAGAAAAGTTCTCGGCGCTGGCGTTCAAGCTGATGACCGACCCGTACGTGGGCCAACTGACCTTCGTGCGGGTGTATTCGGGCGTGCTGCAGTCGGGCGCGACCGTCTACAACCCGGTTCGCGGCAAGAAGGAGCGTATCGGCCGGATCCTGCAGATGCACGCCAACCAGCGTGAGGAAATCAAGGAAATTCTGGCGGGCGACATCGCTGCCTGCGTGGGCTTGAAGGACGTCACCACGGGCGAAACCCTGTGCGACCCGGACAGCATCATCACGCTGGAACGCATGGTCTTCCCGGAGCCGGTGATCTCGCAGGCCGTCGAGCCCAAGACCAAGGCCGACCAGGAAAAGATGGGCATCGCGCTGGGCCGCCTGGCTGCCGAAGACCCGTCCTTCCGCCTGCGCACCGACGAGGAATCCGGCCAGACCATCATTTCCGGCATGGGCGAGCTCCACCTGGAAATCATCGTCGACCGCATGAAGCGTGAATTCGGCGTCGAAGCCAACGTCGGCAAGCCGCAGGTGGCGTACCGCGAGACGATCCGCAAGTCGGTGACCGACGTCGAAGGCAAGTTCGTGCGTCAGTCCGGCGGCAAGGGTCAGTACGGTCACGTCGTGTTCTCGGTCGAGCCGCAGGAAGCCGGCAAGGGCTTCGAATTCGTCGACGCCATCAAGGGCGGCGTGGTGCCGCGCGAGTTCATCCCCGCGGTCGAGAAGGGTGTCATCGACAGCCTGCCGAACGGCGTCCTGGCCGGCTACCCGGTCGTGGACGTGAAGGTCACGCTGACCTTCGGTTCGTACCACGACGTGGACTCGAACGAAAACGCGTTCAAGATGGCCGCTTCGATGGGCTTCAAGGAAGCCTGCCGCCGCGCCAGCCCGGTCATCCTCGAGCCGATGATGGCCGTGGAAGTCGAAACGCCGGAAGACTATGCTGGTACGGTGATGGGCGACCTGTCCAGCCGTCGCGGCATGGTGCAGGGCATGGACGACATGGTCGGCGGTGGCAAGATCATCAAGGCGGAAGTGCCGCTGTCGGAGATGTTCGGCTACTCGACCTCGCTGCGTTCGGCCACGCAAGGCCGCGCGACGTACACGATGGAGTTCAAGCACTACAGCGAAGCTCCGAAGAACGTCGCCGACGCGATCATCACCGCTCGCGCGAAGTGATGAGCTGAGCCGGTGCTCTCGAGTGCCGGCTCATTTGTTTCTCGATCATCGAATCGTCTTCGCAGCAAGTCCTCCCGGTTGCCGGTCGCCGGGGAATCAGGATGCTGCGGAAACGCTAAACCAACAGACCGGGCGAATGCTCTTTTTGGAGAATTGAAATGGCAAAGGGTAAGTTTGAACGTACCAAGCCGCACGTGAACGTGGGCACGATTGGTCACGTTGACCATGGCAAGACGACGCTGACGGCCGCGATCGCGACCGTGCTGGCCTCCAAGTTCGGCGGCGAAGCCAAG
>Ga0099823_1002335_pt1 | contig 17006 bp, 7 predicted proteins | sample CowpearedBW_FD_76831 | JGI IMG/M metagenome (GOLD analysis project Ga0099823, IMG submission 76831) | Root nodule microbial communities of legume samples collected from California, USA - Cow pea red BW | ecosystem: Host-associated > Plants > Roots > Nodule | place: USA: California | collected...
TATATATATATATATATATATATATATATATATATATATATATATATAAAGCTCTTGTCAACCAAATATAAAGAAATAAAATTGTAGAAAAAGTGTGATCGACAAATTGTCGGGGAGGAAAAAGCTAAACAAAAGGGTTTTGATGATCTGTAAGTACATAAAGTCACGAACCAGAAGAGACTAATTACATAACCGACAAAAACCAAACAGAAATGAATATTCTAATAATAGCAAACAAAAACAACAAGTCTCTTTCTCTAACCTCAAACATTTCTCAGCAAAAGATTCAATTTTCGTAAAGCTGATATTCTTTAAAGAAAAGAAATCCCTCTATAAATTATTTTTTTTAAACAAAGAAGATAATTAATCATTCATTAAAAAGAGTAAAATTAATTAATTGTACAACATTTTAAAATTAATTAATAAGGTCGGCGTGATTGTTGCGCGTGATGGAGGAGGAAATTCTAATTAACTAACGGATACGGCATTTGGAAGACCAATCAAAACGGGAGAAAAGGAGTGATCTGAAATACATTTCAAAATGTCCACATACATGCAAATTTTGTTTTCAAGTTAAGCAAAAATAGTTTTAATACAATTTATTTTAGATTTTAATTATGTAGAAATAAAAATTTTCAATATTTTAAAAATTAAACGACTAAGATCATACAACTTTTTATTAATAGTATAGTCAAATTAAAAAAATAAGAAAAAACAACTAAACCTAAAATACATTGATTATTATGTAAGTCAAATCATGACACGTTGTTGTTAGCAATAAAGTGAGTGCTTTTTCATAGTTAATGAATTAATTTTATGTATACATTTATAGTAATGCATAAATAAGTTAAAATGTTACTCACGACGAGCTATTAATTTATTTTATCTCACCTGTCGCAAATAACGATCCGTTTAATTGAAAATTTTCATATAAAAAAAATAGTGTGTCCAAAACTGAAAATATAAAATTATAAACAAAGATCATGTGCTACAGTAACTTATTTAAAAGAAAAATTTACTAAACGTAAATTGATTTTTCAAACATCTAACTTATTCTACATTGAAAACATAACATTTTTAAACACTCTCTAGATGAAACACATAATAAAAAAATAAAAAACGTGAATCTCACATCAACATTTATTTTCTACCAATCCCTCAAATTATTCATTATTTTTCTTTGAAACATAGATCTGCTTTGCTTCACAAGTACTTGTGTTTTTTATTTTTGTTATTAGAACAAAAAGAAATAAATTTCAAAAGTCACATTTAAAGCAAATTTAGGCAGTTATTTTATTCAAAAAGTCAAACAAAACGTAACCACCCCCACTACCCAACAATTTGTCAATTTCAATTTTTAATACTGCGAGGTAAAGAGTGAAGGAAGGTAGAGAGTTACCTGAAGCTCAGTGGTGACAGGGTACTCATCCATGTCAACATAGTTCTTATTGATGGAAGCCATGATGAGTTTATCACACTCAGGTTCCATCCATGTCGTCACAAATGAAGCCAAGTTCAACCTCGGGTTCCCATCCAACATCAACTCATCGTTTATGATCTGGTACGCTGCTTCCTTTGGAATCGACTCCTCCGGCATCCTGAACCTGTTTCGTCTCTCCAAATTAACATTAGTTTCAGATCCACACCAAACAAACAAACTAACAAACTATCATAGGAATTTTATCATACACATAAAAGGTGTGAAAATTCAGTTTAATGTGCGGAAAGAAAATACGCAATATGACATGCCTGGGAAGTGAAGTTCTGACATAGCGAGAAGCGAAGGTGGAGTGGACGGAAACGTCGGATTCGGATGCGGTTTTGGAGAGAACCATATCGGAGAGGAGAAGAGTTTCAGAGATTGAAAGCTTAAGTTTGAGAATGGAGAATGCAGAATTGAACACATAGGGAAGTGTGGACTTTGGAGATATTTATATAATACAAGTAGGTGTATGTAATTCTTCACCCAATCAACGCACGACAAATCAGATATAATTATTGTATCTAGATGTAGTAAAATGAGTACTAATTCAAAGTAGGCGTTGCAATGCAATCAATACATTTTAGTTAGAGCATTATCTTCAAACACATTTTTACTTTATACTAATTATTAAATTTTAGTAAAAGTTAGTGTTAAATAATTTATAATTTCTATAGATAAAGTTTTTTTTCTTTTTGATACTTACTATGTGTGTGTGTGGATAATTGAAAAGAGAATATTAAAAGTAATTATTATAAAAAATAAAACTAATATTAATACTAAGTGTTTAAAATAAAACAACTCATTGATTTTTTATTGATATATAATTATTTGAAGATATCTTATATTAAAGAGAAAAAAAAAAGGATTCTTATTACATAATAAAACATCAGAACAGAACATTAAAAAGGAACGAGTTGTAATTGGCTTTTATATTTTTTATGGAATGAGTATATATACTATTGTATAACACCATTGCGTAGAGAAAACGGTAAGACGAAACTTTACTTTGTTAAAGGATGAAACCATGGTAGGTAGAAGGAATAAAGTAATAAAACCAATTTTGGACAACCATATACTATGAGAACATTACATTATCTTAGTTATTTTCTTAGTTTATCTATAAATGTGAAAACAAAAGTTAGTAGTATATTGAACATAATGTACCTTAGTTCACCTCATAAAGAAACTTTATACATAATTCGAAAAATATTAGTTGAATCGATAATAATATATTATCGTTTATGCATAACATAATTAATTAATTTTGAAAATTTTCAAAACCAAAATTTTACTAAACCGTAATTAATTTTATTCATTTTCTCCTATATGTGTTTACTGGTGTTATAATAAACATCTTGCACATATTTAAAAAGGTAAAACTAAAATCGAACCTCAAAAAATTAGTTTTTCTTGTTGGGGAAATAAAATAATACTTAATTTCTCTCACATTCCTTAATTGTGATTGATCTAGAAGCGTAGACGTTATTTGACTAGACCATTTCTCGTTACTACCACGCGTTTACATCGCTTTCACGTTCAAATCAACGTAAAACTTTTACTTGGAAAAATCTTGTGACTTTCTGATCGATCTTTTTACTTTTGTGTGAACACAAATTTTAGACAAATACACGCAACAAAAATATTACTGGAGTAAATAACTAACTTATAAAGACTCATTTGATCAACTTTAATAAATCGTTTCAAGATTCATTTGTCACTTGAAAATATAATTTGGGAAAAACGAAAATATAAACTTTTTTCAAAAGAATAACTTGAGATTTTTTGAAAGATAGATCGCACAACAATAAATAAACAAATTAATGTTTATCATCAAATTTTAATAAGTTTATATAGCAAGAAATTTAATTAAAAGTACATATTTTATGATTTTATTTTTTTAATTTTAAAAATCACTTTTGGATTCTTTTGATAATTATTTCTAAAAGAAAATATTATTGTTATATATTACAATGTTCATAAAAAATGTGTTAAAGTCTAAAAATATATGTAATTATAATTTTAAAGGTAAAAGAAAAATATTAAGCTGAAATAATGTGCTTTTGAGAGAATATAAGTACTTTAATTATCTTGAAAAAATACAATTATTACAAATACAATTAATAAATAAAAATTGATATTTTTTTTACAATTTGATATCTTTATTTATATAATTATAACTATATTTCTAATAACCAAGTTAATTTGTCAAAGAATATAGAAGTGAATAAAACGAGATGAAGTATAAACATTTTATTGCTTAAGTTAAAAAAAAAATTATAAATAGAAAAATTTGATTATTAAATCTTATTTTATAAACATTTTCTTTTTTTTACAACAATTCTTTTTCTTCTCTGAAATTTTAAGGTTTTCATTATTTTTACTATCCAAGTTGGTCTTAATGAAATTCGTACAAAGAAAAACAAAAGTTATTGATTGAATTTTTGTTTAATATAAGTTTCTTTTTATCCTTTTTGCCTTAGGTTCATTGTGGATGACTTGCATGTATGTGAGGTCTCATATCTGTTTTGATGAATAAAGATGAATTATGTTAGTTTAGGATTGTAACAATATCTTTATTCTAGTGATAAAAGTTTTCTATGAATAGCTTTGAGCTTTTAGTGTGAAACTAGGACAACTATAATTTGTTGGAGTAATTGAATCTTCAAGTAGAAGAAGTTTGATTGTGTTGATATGGTTAGGATTGTATAACTAGGTTTAGTGTGGTTAACTTTGGCTACATTGATATAAACTTGAAAACAATGTTGTAGGTAGTTGAAATTGGTCATTTTAAGTTAGTAAGTGCAAGGATTATACAATATTTGAAGATTGATGGTTTAGCTAGGTTGAGGAAGGTATTTTATTCTACGATTGGATTTGCTTCTTATTGAACAATTGGTTTGGTATGTTCAAAATTTGTTAGTTGGAAATGTATAAATAATGTAATAGGTGGTTAAAGTTAAATATTTAAAACTTTTTAAAAGTGTATTTAGACTAAATTTTATTGACAACCTAAAATTTGCCATTAATTACATGTTAATAATAATGGATGACCAAAATTCTTCGATAATTATCGATCAATTTTGATAAACTATAAATATTTGTTCGTAAATATGGTGATTTAATATTTGTTCGCCGTCGTATTAACCACCTTCAACTCCTCATTCTCTTTCTCCCTTTTCTCATTATCTTCTTCTTATCACTCATCTCCAATTTATTTATAACAAATTTGTCGTCAAATTTGACAGTAAAATTGATGTCCATTTTACCAACTACTAACAAATTTTTAAAAATTGAACTATCAATCAATTTTAAAATATTTAATTATCAACAGATTTTCAAAAAATTCAATTAACATCAAATTTGTGACGAATTTTAAAAAGAAACTCATGACTGATTTATTGTCGAATTTTGTACGATTTATTCAAAGCCTAAAATGAGAACTTTAACATCTAATTTAACGACAAAATTTATAAATAAAATTTTCCTTTGATAATAAATATTATAAATTATTGATAAATTTCTAGATATTATCAACTAATGTTACCAACAAATTCATATCAATAATTAATTTTTTATGGATAATAAAAAATCTAATTTACCAACGGATACTTTACCAGAAAATAATTTTGTTGATAGCATCGCAACAAAATAGTTTTACGAAAGTTTATTATGTATGAAACAATGTTTTTGGTTTTTTCCATAAAATTTCAATATGAAACACATTATTAAAATAGCTACAAAATGAACAATATAATAGTAAGATATGTAAAATCAAAAAATAAAGTATATATAAAATAACATTGAGCAGTCAAATTAAAATAAAAGTAATAATATTGCCTAAACACGTGCTTTTTTTATTAAAATATAAAGTTAGAAACTAGTATCAATTGTTATATTTTTTTCTCCCTCTCTCAAGAATGCATTATAATATATGAAAAATCGAATATATTTGTCGGTGATGAACCCCACAAGCACTTCATCCAAAGAGATAAGTAAGACTCGATGTGATACTTTTTCCAATAGTTTATTACAAAACAAATCTTTTGATGGCGATTCTGGTGTGTCGTTTATTTCATCTAATCTTAAAGGTAATTATTATATATTTCTCCAAAATATATTTGTTTTTCTATAATTAAAAAATTTCTTTCTAATTGCACCAATCTAGTTCTTTTTCTTTACTTGTGTTCTTCATTTTCCTTAAATATTTCTCCTCCTTCTCTTGTAACCCAAAACCAGTCTCTTTTTTATATTTCTATCTCCTTCCCTCGACGAATTTGTTATTTGGAGAGTAGCTTTGGTAAGATATTTTTCCTTTAGTAAATAGTTTCTTACATATTTGAACTTAATGGTGGAATGTTTGATGGTTGGGATTTAAATTTTTTATGTGATTAAGGAGATTATGTCAAGTTAATTACTATTTTTTCTTATAACACTGGAAAATCGAGGTAAGAAAAACTAACTCTATTGTAATACTTTTATTTTAGCTATTAGTGATAATTTGAGTGTATAGATTTATGTTTATATGTGAATCTGTGAGACTTAAATTTGTAGTTTTGTTGGATTGTTTATATAAAGTATATCCTTTTTTAAACTTAATGAGCTAGTATTCAAATTATGATCTTATATAAGCTTTGACATTTGTTGGAATTTAATGCTTTGGAATTTGATTTTGTTGACATATAATTTAAATGAAAATCTAATTTAAATGGTAGATTATTGATATATGTTTACTTTTTTTAAGGTATTATTTGATAAGATTATGAATTGAAAAATTGTGTGAAGGTTATATGAAATCATTCACATTTTTGTATTAAATCAACGAGATAAGATAATGAGTAATGAGATGTTTTAAGGTGATATATTTAATGATTATTGATAACTAAAATTATAAATAAAATAATTGGTGAAGATTTCACGAGGATTACTGTCATAGGTGAAAAAGTCATTATATTAATAAGTGAATTTGTATCATTTGTTCTAGAGACGTCAAAATGAGTTTCAATTCATGAGTCAACTCGAATTTTTATGGATTTGAGTTGGGTTGGATTGAGAAAAATTCAATTGTTTCAGAAATAGGTTGAACTCAACTCAACTCACTTAACTCACATGTTAAACGGTTCGAGCTAAGTTGAAGATGAGTTAACTCACTTAACCCACCAACATTGTTTTACAATATTTTTTTTAATAATTATTTACTACTCATAATTTTATTTTTAAATGCTAGAATGTTATTCAATGATATTTGAATACTTTAAATGTTTAATTAATTTGATTGCTAAGTTATATATGTTGATACTTTAATTTTTAACTATAATCTTCATAGTAAATTACTCAAACAACCGTTTTATAAACAAATTTTTCTAAATTAGCATCACAAAAATGTGTTGTTTTTTTATTTATATTTTGTTGAATATGACATAAAATGTGTAATATTAGCCATGTTTTTTTGGACTATATGATACTTTCTTAGAAACAATTCATCATATATTAGTGGTGAGCATGATGAAGATATTGGTTCTTGATTTTACTGTGATTGTCATCTCATGGGTTGCTTATAAAATTATTTAAATATTTGAATACTTATAAATAAATAAATATTTTTTTATGTGGGTTGATGAGTCAACTCCCTTAATCCACCAACCCATGGTGGGTTGAGCCGAGTTGCAAAACTTATGACCATACAGTGAATCGGGTTGGATTTATTCATTTTCAACCCAACTCGTGATGAGCCAACTCGTGTGAACCAGATTAAGTCACTTTGATATGTCTATTACATTGTTTAGCAAATTTAATTATATTTTTAAAAATAACCAAAAAAGATGAAATAATACAATAACATAGCTTTTTTTTACTTCCAGTACTAAAACAAACAAAATTAGCTTTTGTAAATAAAGCAAAATAATGAATTAATTAATATCCTTAAATAATACATGGATGCACATTTAATATATATATATATATATATTTTGGACATTAAAAGTTATACTAATTCAGTTTTTTTAACCAAGGAATCTGAGAGTCAATGATTCACCCGTAAGAATAAACGAGGTTCGTTTACAGAGTTAAATGCTTTTAATAGATATTTTTCTTTATCTTAATTACATGTTTAAGAAATAAAACTATGTAACAACTATACATATTTATTAACATAACACATTATTAATTTAACTCACAATTAATTAGTCGAACACATTTACCAAATTCAGTTTATCAACTATACTACTGAATTAAAAATTCACTAAATTAAACTGTAAAAATTAAACTACCACTCTTGGCGGCAATATTAATTGGCTCAAGTTGTGTTCGTGATTAGGACTGATTCCAAATATCATAGTAAAGAAAACTATTATAATGTTGGTATTAAATTCAGTATTTTCAAAATTAGTTATATACTTTCTCACGCTCCAACAAATGAAGAGAACGACATTAATCAATTACTTTTAAGACAACGACAATTACGGGACCATATCAAATTGATACGTAATTTGTATCTAAGGAATATACTTTATGCATATTAATTATATACTTCTTAAATTTGGGATAAGGATACTAAATGTTTTATTAAATAATTTAATCTTTAAATAAAAAATACATGTGTGTATGCACACACTACAAACGTCCATAATAGGATTTATGAATTTTTTATAACTTTAATATCTTTTTAATTTTATATTGAACGTAAAATTAAAATTTGTTTTGTCTTAAATTTTAATATATTTTAGTTTTTAAATTTTAAAAATAAATGAATATAATCATTTGGGTTAAATATGTTTTTGGTCCTTTAAGTTTTAGTAAAAATTAAAATTAATCCCTCTTAGAAACCTTGAATCAATCGTTTCAAACTCGTTTCTCAGCCAGCTAACAAGTGAACATGTGTTAAACGATGTAAATAAACTAAAATACAATGTATTTGAAATGTTAAATAAACATAATAAAAGTTGATTAAAAGGACTAAATTTATGCATTTACAAAGTTGAGAGACTAAATTGGTTAAGGCTTCCAAGAGGGACTAATTCTAATTTTCACTAAAAATTGAAGGATTAAGAATATAGTTAACCGTAATCATTTTAATCAAATGACGTTAATTTTTTTTTATATGTTAAACGATATTTTAAGTTAATATTTGAACCGAAATGTGTTACATGATGTAAAATACTAAATTGTCAGTCTAGAATATTATTCAACACATAAAAAAGTCAACAACATTAATTTAAAAATATTATATTTATTATTTTAAAATATAAAATTTAAAATGAATCAATGTTTAGAAAAAATCAAATTTTAATTTCGTATATAAATTTATAAAAACAAAAATAAATTTCAGTTTCACATATAAATTTATGAAGTGAACATATTTAAGTCTTTTTATACATTTTTAATCACACCGAACACATCTAAATTTAGACTTTTATTTAACTTTTCAGTTTACCTAGTGTTATTATGAAACGTATTATCCCAATTTAGTAGTGTTTTTGGAAATATGATCTAAAGTTTTTATACCAAAACCTAACTTTGAACTCTGCTCAAAACAGACTTAAAAAATGTGTGAATAAAGTTATAGAGAAGTGAGCAGTTATGGAGCAATCATCGCAGCTAAAATAAAAGAAAGAGACCCACTTTCATGCAACCTAAATTAAATATTGTATAAAAGTATTTATCGTGTTACTGTTTTAGTTGCAAGCACAGTTTCATCTTTTAATAATTGACTTAACCAAATGTGAAATTATTGTATACTTAAGTACTTTCACTTATCTGTCTATTAATTTTGTTTTTTATATTTTTAATTAAGGATACTTATTTAAATTTTCTGTTGATTGAATAATATAGTATTATCTTATCCTGTCGTATTATTAGTTCCATCGGATAACCTGATAAAGAAATTTGATGTAATGTTATCAATATAAAAGTAATAAATATTTTTTATTTTTTAATAAAAATACGTTAGATAATCCTCATTTCAAGTCTGATAAATATCATTCACTAAATATTTAAAATATCATCTATAGGAGTTTAAAACTTTTACACGATTTTATCTTTAAAAGATATTTAAAAAAAAAAATATATTTAAACCGTTTTAAATTTTAACTTTTAAAGAATACGAGATTATTGGCCATAATAATATCAATTATAAAATTATCATGTTCTTTTATTATTCTCACACAATTACTTTGCAGTAAAAAAAATATTCCATCATACTCTATTGTTGATGAAATTATTGGGAAACTTAAAAATTTAATTAAATCTAAATAATTTTGTAAATTATCATCACAATTGATGAAAAATTTAAAACAAATGATAAGTAGGTATGAATTAGAGATGTTTCCAAGTGTGAGTAGATTTTCTTGACCTTCATTGAAGAGAGAATACACAATTTCCCCACTTGCAGGAATAGTCAGAAAAGTTTTGAGATCTTGAGAAATATGAGATATAGAATGAAAGAATAGTAGCTTTCAGAGTTTATGATACGACACAAGTCACATCTCTCAACTGTATATTAATGTTCATGCAAATAGGCAATGGAACCAACCAATTATTCCCTTTTCATGGTGACTTCTTCTTCTACAAAACTTAAGCCTTTGATAGTGGAAATGGTGGAAGCTTATAGCATCATTAAATGACTTTAACTTGGACTTGGCCTAAGAATATAGAATCCAAAACTAATATTCTTTCATTCGTTCAGACCAATACTGTTCTTCAGGATAATGTTTTTTCCAGATCTGTTCTCAGTTTAGTTCCAAAAAGCATTATGTTTGACAACTTTTAACTTTTGACATTATAACAAGCATGTGGGTGGCATCTTTATGGTGAAAATTGTATATTTTACATGATTGCTTTTAACATGTTTGTTCTTTTCCGAATATGACCTACTGCACTAACAAAAGCAGGGAATGTTAATGTTTTAAGACTTTTTTTTAATCAATTTGGTTGAAAAATGAGTTAAGTGCGACAAAAGTTTGATTCTAATAACAATTTCTGTGTGAATACAATTTGTTTTTTACTTCTCACTTCACACAAACACCATCATCCTTCTTCTACTCTCTAGATTCCCTCGGCTCTATCTACGTTCTCATCTTCAAACATTTTCGTGCTTTCTCTTTTAAAAGTGTTGATTTCTTGATCTTCCAGAACCTTTTCAATTTTGCACTTTGATTACCTCTTCCTTCATATTCAATACGACGTTCGTTATAAATACAAACAAATTATAATAAATAAATGAATACAAATTTTATTTTATAAATTCTTTTATGAGATTGAATTAAATTTAAAATTTATTTTTTAAGATTATATTAAAATCTGTCTAATATCATTTTATTTTACAAAAATATACTATAAAAAAATTAGTTTTTATTGCTTATACACAAAGAAAACTCGTCCTCTATTACTATAGCACGATAAAAACTAATTGGAGTAATTCTCATAAAGAGTACTGGCTTAAGAAAATTAAAATAAAATAGGTTAAATATATTTTTAATCTCTAAATTTGGACCTAAAATGGGAATTAGTTTTTATCTCAAAGTTTGATACATTTTAGTTATCAAATTTTAAAAAATGAATGGATATAATTTTTCTAGTCCAGTGACATGAATTTTTTGGACTTGTTAAATGTTTTTTCAGGTTGACATTTTACATAAAACATGTTAAAATGATATAAACAACTCAAACGTCATTTTAAAAAGCGTTTGACACATTAAAAAAATTTAACACAGGTAGATTAAAAGAAGTATATCCATTTACTTTTAAATTCTAATGACCAAAATATATCAAAATTTAAGAGAAAACGAATTTTAATTTTACAACCAAATTCAAAAATTCAAAAACATTGTGAATATCATCACATAGTTCCTTTCCTTGACTCAAGAAAATACGGGTAAGCCCAGACATTACAAAAACAGCCGTGCTTTTTGGGTCCAAAAAAATGCAGCCCAACTTGTGTTTATGATTTCGATTCATTACAGTTTAAAGTATAATCATGTTATTATTATTTTTATCTTCTTGACTTATTGTCTATTTTATACAAATACTTAATTTAATATTAATACAACGAAAAACGTTCCTTAATATTTAATAAATACTTATTTATTTTATTAAGAATTTAAATTTTAACAGTTAAGAACTTTTATTGCTGAACATTAAGATAATGAAACAATTAGACAGTGAATTGGAAGAAATAGAAACCCTGATAATTATTGAGATGGGTAAGGTTGCATGAGAAAGGGGGGAGGAAGAAGGGTCACGTGGCAACCCCCATGCTGCTGGTTGTTCCATGCGGTTGGTGGACAGTTAAGTGCAGAAAGAAAGCAATAAATGAAGTAACATTTGTAGCTATAACTATACTTCTACTTTCCCAATATATATATGTATATATTTTGCAGTGGCAGCACCAAATAATTAAGATTGAGTATAGAAAGTTGAATCATGGTGGTGAAGGTGTACGGTGAAGCAAGGGCAGCATGCCCTCAAAGAGTGATGCTGTGTCTGTTGGAGAAAGGAATAGACTTTGAACTTGTGCCTGTTCATCTTCAACAGGGACAACATAAGACACCTCAATTCCTTCTCCTACAGGTCCACTCATAATTTTTTCACACACTTTTAATTTTATGATTTTTTTTATTTGTCCTCATATAGATGTCTCAAATTGAATGTATCACATGAATTTTGTTCCAAATTATAATTAATAAGACAAAGCAAATGTATTCATTTATTTCAATTCTTTGAAATTTTAATCAAAACTCCAATCATAACCGTCTATAAAATTAAACAGATGACTTTGACCAATATATTTTATTTATTTGTTTTGGTAATAAATAAATTCATGTATGGATGAACTTGGATAAAATATATAGGTAATAAATAAACTAAATAAATTCATGTTTTGCTAAAATAAATAAACTAAATAAATCACTTTGCCACCCTGAATTGAATAATCCAAAATTTAATATACTGAATTTTATAAATACTAAGTTAATCCAATTAAAGCTTATTATATTTGAAATAAGTTTGGGGATTATTTTCTGTTAATTATATGTATGGATATTTGTGGCAGCCATTTGGACAAGTTCCAGTTGTGGAAGACGGTGATTTCAGGCTCTTTGGTAAGAATTCTATCAAATACTTTGGGTTCAACCATTCATGTCATTCCTTTATTAATGATCTACCAGAAAAATATTATTCAGTTCAATTTGTAAAACAGTAATGCCTTCTATGGTGAGTTACTGAGAAGATGTAAAAATATTTTGTTACCTTCACATACAGTGTGATTTTTGTTGTGTTATGCAGAATCAAGGGCTATTATAAGGTACTATGCAACAAAATATGCAGAGCGTGGTAGCGACCTATTGGGCAAAACCTTAGAGGAAAGGGCTTTGGTGGAGCAATGGCTTGAAGTAGAAGCACACAACTTCAATAATTTGTGCTTCACTATAATGTTTCAACTTGTGATCCTACCAAAGATGGGTAAGGTTGGGGACTTGGCCTTGGCAGAAAAAAGTGAAAAAGATTTAGAAAAGGTCCTTGATGTGTATGAAACTAGGCTCTCTCAAAGCACATACCTTGCAGGTCATTTTTTCTCTTTGGCCGATCTCAGTCATCTCCCAGGCCTTGCACATCTTATCGAAGAAGCCAAACTTGGCCATTTGGTCACTCAGCGGAAGAATGTCAATACATGGTGGCAGAAAATTTCAAGTAGGCCAGCTTGGAACAAGTTAAAGGATCTCACTCACTGATTGAAACAGCAAATAATTTTTACTTCATACTTTATTATATCCCTTGCTCTATATATAATGTCTGTTGTAAAATTTGTCTGGGAGAATAAGTTCAAGTCACGTACCAAGTATGTCTTGTTTTGAATGATTGAAACATCTATCGTTAACAAATTCTTATGTAACTTATATTGTCATGAATAAGATTTTTAGCTCTACTTCACCTTATTGTTAAAATCTTTTAGTTTTGAAAGAATTTACTTTTATTGTGAAAGTGTTAATGTTAATTGGTTGATTCTATCAAACTGATTCTACTTTGTCAATGGCCAACATAGATTTGTTCTTGACTCAGTTTAATAGGAGTTGCTTCTGCTGTCTGTGCATGTTCATCAAAGGGAAATATCATTTCATCAAATCGGAAACCAAACTCGACATCCTTCGATAAAAAACATACCAAACGTACCAATAGACATGCAACAGGCAAACTACAAAACAAATGCACAAAAATTTCAAAATGGTATATACGTATGTAACAGAAGAGCCAAACTTGCAAACCACATAGAATGCAGCACAAGTATTAAACTCCTGTTAATTGTTATCTGGAGAAAAACCTTTAGAACAGATGGGAATATCCAAATACGTAACATCCCCTTCAGAAATTCTCCAACTTCCTTTCGCAAGAATTTACAATTAAAAAGGTACTCACAAATCCCTAATAAACATATAGGGCAGAAGATCAAATTGAAAATATGCAAAGATGGATCAGATTTATTGGCTTGGATTCTCAAAAGAGAAAAATCGCACAGTATGTTCAGCTTCTATCATCTGGGGAAATAATCATCACGTCCATCTTGCAATGCAACTTTAGTATTAAAAACTCAGTAGTTAATCATAAATTTAAACAGAAATTGTATAATTCATTGAGCATAAGTGTTTGAAGAAAACTTCTACCCTTCTAAAACAAATAGGAAAAAAATTCAACACTCAGCTCATGAATAATGCAAATAAAAAAAAAAAGACAAATGCACTTCTAAAGCATATATGATTTCTAAGATGAGTATACTAATACGTTGATGGATCAGATTTATTGGCTTGGTTTCTATAACGAGAAAGATCGCACAGTATATTCAGCTTCGATCATCTGGGGAAATAATCATCACTTCCATCTTGCATTGCAATCTTAGTTAGTTAACTTACCCAATTTAATCATGAAGTTTCCAATAATTGTCCAAAGACAAATGCTACAACTTCTAAAAAAACAGGAGTCAAATATCAAGAACACACAGCTCATGAATAATGCACATAAAAAAAAGACAAATGCACTTCTAAAGCATATATGAATTCTAAGATGAGCATACTCAAACATACAATAATGGATCAGATTTATTGGCTTGGTTTCTCTAAAGAGAAAGATCGCACAGTATATTCAGCTTCGATCATCTGGGGAAATAATCATCACTTCCGTATTGCAATGCAATTTTAGTTAGTTAATTTATCCAATTTAATCAGAAATTATATAATAATGAAGTTTCCAATAATTGTTCGAAAACAAATGCTACAATTTCTAAACAAACAGGAGCCAAATATCACGAACACGAGGCTAATGAATAACAGAGCATCGGAAAGACAAAAGCACTTCTAAAACAAATATAAATTCAAAGAGGAGCATACTCAAACATACAATAATGGATCAGATTTATTGGCTTGGTTTCTCTAAAGAGAAAGATCGCACAGTATGTTCAGCGTCGATCATCTGGGGAAATAATCATCACATCCATTTTGCAATGCAACAAATCAATACACAATGATAGATTAACAAACACCAAATTCCAACTAACTATAAACAAGACCATGCTCACATTAATCAGACATTATATAATCCATGGAGTTTCCAAAAATTGTTAGCCACTTCTAAAACAAATAGGAATAAAAAATTCAACAACACTAGGCTAATGAATAACAACGCATAAAAAAGACAAATGCACTTCTGAAACAGATATCAATTCTTGGATGACGTACTAAAACATACAATAATGGATCAGATTTATTGGCTTGGTTTCTCTAAAGAGAAAGATCGCACAGTATGTTCAGCGTCGATCACCTGGGGAAATAATCATCACATCCATCAAACAATGCAACAAATCAATACACAATGATAGATCAACAAACACCAAATTCCGACTAACAATAAACAAAACCATGCAAACATTAATCAGAAAGTATATAATCCATGGAGTTTCTAATAATTGTTCGAAGACAAATGCTACCTCATCTAAAACAAAAACGAATCAAATTTCAACAACACACGGCTCAGAAATAGCTGCACATGAAAAAGTCATACATTCCTGAAACAAATATCAATTCTAAGATGAGCATACTAAAAACATACATAAAGGATCAGATTTATTGGCTTGGTTTCTCTAAAGAGAAAGATCGCACAGTATGTTCAGCGTCGATCACCTGGGGAAATAATCATCACATCCATCAAACAACGCAACAAGTCAATATAATGCATTAACAAACACTAAATTCCAACTAACAATTAACAACACCAAGCTCACATTAATTAAAAGTTTTACAATTACATTATCGCATAAAAATGAATCGGCAAAGCTCTGACTTGGAAATTCAATACTTAATATATGAGAATAGCACAATTAGAATCAACTTCAATCATGTGGGGGAAAGACTCATCACATCTTATCCAATTCTACCCCTATTTACTTCTATACCAAAAGTCTTAAACACGAAAAGATAGCATGCATCATAACCCTATTTCTTCCCACCACAACACCAAACAGCGATAGAAAAATAGAATCGAAAAGAGTAAAATTTAGAAGACTCTGAATCAAGGAATGAATTTTCCTGCTCTGCAATGGAAACTGAGACAATATGAAGAAAACAGTACAAAAAAATATTGCAGAGAGGAATTGCTATAGCGTCAGCTCATACACAGTACCCACGAAGATCAGAGCACAGGTAATCAGTAAATGACGCCTACACATACACACATCAGGCATAACACAGAAAATAATTCTTAATCAGTGAGAGTATGAAAGATAAGACCTTTGAAAGGGAAGAGTAGCGAATGAGTAAACTCTGGATGAAAGGTGTTTATAAAGGCTGAAACAAGTATGCGCAGTTGAACCCAAGATTAGGGTTTCTTTGATTTTGAAAGGAGTTATCTGTGATGACCTAGTGGGCCTTTTTCTGTCTATTACAGGCTAAGCCCACATATGACATTGGTTCAAATAAAAATGATTTTCTTCTATGTCCAGTACACATACCCAAAACTTATTTTAAAGTCATTTCAAAGTTTTTTGAATTACATATTTTATGATAATAAAAAGAAAAATAGGTAATATTTCGATATGCCTTATGTTTTTTAAAATATCAAATATTTTCTAAAGTATAATACATGGTAAAAGGCAATTTAAAGTATACTTCCAAAGATTATATGAAATATACACAATCTATATACTTATAATAACACGTAGATATGATTTAAAAGAATATTTTAATGAAGACGTTATATTTTATAACATAAATAATTTTTTTAAAAATCTGTTATTTTTTTACTTGAAAAAAAAAAACACATAATAGCGTATTTATATTGTATTTTATAACGGCAGTACTATAAACTATTTATTGTGGAATCAATAATATATTTGTAACAGATAAATCTTTAATATTTGAATCTATAGTATTACTAGTAACATCTCAATTTATCAATTTCACATTTCTAACTAAAATATCATAAATAAACAAATATCTATTTATATTATATAATATGTACGTAGGAAATATATATATATATATATATA
>Ga0099823_1002342_pt1 | contig 16994 bp, 13 predicted proteins | sample CowpearedBW_FD_76831 | JGI IMG/M metagenome (GOLD analysis project Ga0099823, IMG submission 76831) | Root nodule microbial communities of legume samples collected from California, USA - Cow pea red BW | ecosystem: Host-associated > Plants > Roots > Nodule | place: USA: California | collected...
AAAAAAAAAAAAAAAAAAAACCTCCTTTTAGCATCAATGTTATGATCTTAAGTTTTGTTGAAATCATTATAATAAAATTCATAGATAAAAAAATAATGAGTTTAGTGTAATAAAAGGAGAGAGTGGAGAGGAAAGGATGAGAAAGAAGAGAAGTAAAGTAGAAGAATGTTGATCATGTTGTAAGAAAAAAGTAAAATAAAAATTTAAAAATTAGGTAAAAACTCATAGTAAAAACGTAATTAAATATGATATGTAACATAATTAATTATATATGTTAAGTAATATGTACATTCTTTTAGGTGTAGTTCAAACATTGGGATTTTTGGGAAGATCAAATGTTCTTGCAGTAACTTCAGTCTTCTCTCTACTTTGGTACCAATTCCAATCATGTTATTCCTTGTCAAAATTAGTCTTTGGGATTGGTTTAAGGTTATGGATTCTATCCATTGACAACTACATACAATCCCAACCAAACCATAAAATGCACCCCAACCTCATCATAATCTCAGTTATAAGAACTAAATATCAAATAATCATCATTTGATAGAGGAATCTCACCTAGTGCGGTCCATTTTGAACTTTATTGAAGCCTTCTTCCACTAGGGATAGACAAAGAGTGGTGTTGAATGGTGTTTGGTAAGGAAAGAGATCACCACATGCTTGTGGTATGGTCAATTAAGGGTGGATAAAATTGGTATAAATTTGCTCACGTATGTGCAATTGAACAAAAAAACAAAAGGGACTGATTTGACCAAGCAAGCAATTAGACAGATTACTTAGCCAAACCAGTCCCCTTGTCCTTGCATTTGTGTACTCTATCAAATCATTGAATCCCTTGATTCTTCAACACAGACACCGATAAAAGGGTTCGGCATGAAAACTCAATTCCAAATAGTTACAAACTTGAACTTAATATAGAACCCATAGATGGATAAAAAAATAAACTCGAATGCCTGAGACTGAAATCATATCTTTAACATTCTCTTCAACTAAACTAGAATGTTTTAGCACATTTTATCATTAATAATTGTAGGCCATGTCATGTACTATATTGTTCATAGTAAAGGCTATAGTAAACGCTATAAAAAATGAATAAGTGTTTACTCTTTGGTACTTTTTTATGATATTTATTGCAGTTAAACCTTGATGGTAGGATTACATCAAGGCTAAGCCTTAAGCCTCGTTTTAATCTAGTTTTTAATTTGCTTACCAAAGACAAACAGAAAATGATCTCTAATTGCATGTTTTTGCAGAGATATAGTTTTTATTAAAGAATCAAGAGAAGTACTTAACTATCAGAGGGTATTTGCTGAGTTTGGTGACAATTTTTTATTGTTTTGCTATACTAAGATATATCGGTATCGCAACAATTGAGGAACGGATGAAAGAAGGTCACAAGAAGAGTATATTTCTTTCTGAAAAAGTGTACTGAGGGAGCCAACCACGTGACACCTAATTGTTTCTAAAGTGAAAGATTTCAGCGGATGATGGTGACGAAGGAAAGAAGCTGGTTGGTAAAGGTTATTATCTCACACTTACCTTTCTCTATGCATGTGCTCAGCGAGTCCATGTCTTTTCCAAGGGACACTCAATTGGGATACATTAAGCGGGTTTTCCACACACGAGTGTTTTGTGTTTTGTTATTTAAGAACAACCAGTTAAGATGCAGAACCATTTTTGTGCCATTGAATGGGAATTTCATGAAGCATAAATTCTAATTATAGGACCACAATGTATAATCCAAGGAATGAAGGTACGGATTTACCTTTGAAAAGAATTTCTGAGCGTGACTTCTGATTTGCACAGCAGTCTTTGTTCCTATGTGCTCTGCACAATAAAAGTAGAACATCAAAAAGCGGACACTAGTCCTATGTAAAAATTCAATAAAACAGACACAGCAATTTCTGTCCTTTCTTATTAACACATTATATGTGTGTGTTTTGGGTTTATCAAAATATTGCCTTCTATCCGCTGCCATGCTCGCCCGTATAGCTTTAAGGCTTCAAGAAATCTATTATGTTCCTCCTCCGTCCATCTTTCTCTCTGCTTTGTGATAGTATATGGTTTTCGTGTCTGCAATTGCCAAGTACCCACTCAGATAATAATAACAATTAATTGATACTTTAGTTTGTGCAGCTGTTTCCACTTTACACTTTTTGCATTTACAGAAAAATTTGTAGCCTTTAATTTCTGTAACATAATATTTTTATTATGTTTTCGGTGCAAAGCATTTATTAGTTTTTAATGGTTAATCTTTAACTAGCTACTTTTAATGGTTTCCAGCCATAGATTTTCATTTACAAGATATAAAATTGAGACATTATTCAAACGATGTGAGACAGTTCTACTCATACCAACATAATGTTGGTATATACACAAAATTAAGTGAAGCTTTTGACCGGTAGTTAAGATAACATCACTGATACTGCTATTGTTAAAACCACGACAAATTATTTAGACATAGTAAAATTGCTACAGAATTTCCTAGAAATGTAAATTCGCTATATTTTTCGTCTGACACTTTTATGCAGGCAGAACACTTTTATGGCGATTTTAACAATTCAACTGTCAAAAAGAAGAACAATCTGCAATTATATTTACGGTAGTGAGGAAAAACATAACTTATAAAGGAATATGTGTAACGAGCAGGGGACAACTATAGGGTCCAGACCAAAATATCAGTTAAACTTACTACTAATAGTAACAACAACAATAATAACAGCTTTATCATTTCCTTTTTGAGGAATCATTGTTTCCCGTTATTAGTATAGGACAATAAACTTGAAATACCTTAATAACCACTTCTTCTCCAGAGGAGTAGGCGTCCATTAGAGGACGTGTGCAGCTAGCGCTGCTTCAGATCTTCCCTGACGAGGAGTGGGTAAAAGGAATATCTCCTTTCGTTTTTTGGGACATGGAACACAGCAAATGGTAAAGCCGTTGTGGTGAAAATAAGCAGAAGCTGATGACAAGGCGATGCTACTGCAAAAACAAACACAAAGCAAAAACAATAGGTAGAGATCCGTCTCTGGTTCGTATCAGATATAATATCTATGAATAAGTATTCCAACTCACAAGCCACACGCAGGATAATAGAGATTAGAAATGACATGAAAAACAAAAAACAGAAAAGGGTTCAATAAATTTTAAGAATCCACCGCAACAGAGAGAGAGACGCTTCTCCGAAAGAATAAAAGAAAATTCTTTAATCGGTCCTCACCAAAAAGAACTCCACAGCGCCAAAACCTTTCAAACGCGGAAACAACTACAATTAGTATATCACAGGAACACTTCCATCTTGCACGTTTTCACTTCAAAATTACAATCCGTCACTGTGAGTGAATAAATAAATAAATAAATAAATACACTACTCCTATTTGGTTGCCCGAGAACAATTAATCACAGAGCATAGCGAGCAGAAGGTTAATTCATGCAAATCCGGAAAATAATTCACTCAGTGAAGTACTTAGAGATGCATAATCAATCGTTATACAGTTTCCGGTGATTAAATTTTCTCGGTAACCAAAAAAGAGGGGAAACTGAATCCTTTTGGAAAAGAATAAACAGAGGAGGTGAAAAGTACCTTGAAAAAGAGCCATGGGTGAGGCAGGAGCGATCATGCATGTGAAGAAGAAATGGATTTCACCGGACACTCGCCGGAGGACTCATTTTCGGCAATGGCGAATCCGAGTCTTAGGGATCAGAGGAAGAATTAAATTGGAAGAGATAAGAAGAAGCGGAAACAGTAGCAAAAGAAGAAGAAAGAAGAGTTAGGGAGCGACTTCAACTACAACGAACCAGAAGCATCCACACGAACTGTCGAACAGTGAGAAGCAATCTGAGCCACTAGAATTTCCCCAGGATTTTTATTTATTTTTTTAATAAAAACGAAGTAGTCGTTTTAATTTGAGGCTGCTAAAGTGCGGAAGAGCAAAACTGTAGGGATGACGACAAGTGGCATGAATTTAGTGGCTGCTGGAGGTAACGCACATCCTTGCACTTTTCCTAATTTCTTTTTTCACTCTTTTTCAATTTCTTTATTATTGTTTTTTGGGGGCCTTTTTCCCTCAACTCAAATCTCATCCACAAACTTCAACGCCTTGGTTTTCAGTCCGTAAAAGCGTCGCCAGCTGTCACATGTGGGCCCTCCAGTTGCGTGGCAACGGCTTCATTCAGTCACCGGCGCACGGAGTGCCTCGCTCCTGCCCCGTTTTCTTCCGCCAACGTGGCTCAATGAGCACCACCACCTTCGCCGTGCCGTTATTACACTATTTTCTCTTGCCATTTAACTTTTTTTTTATACATTTTTCCTACAAAATTATTTTTTAAAATATTAACAATAAACAAAGATGCTACGCTCATGACTCTATATTAAAAGTTTAGGGAAATATTTTTTAAAAACAAAACGAACTTAGTGGACATAATAACTTTCAGAAAATATTGTTTGGTTTTGCATTTTTGTGGCACAGGAGGTGCCATGTGGCATCTAACGAAGGAGGGAGACAGAGTGCTAAGTTTTCTTGTGTTCCTTTCGTGGATGTTTATAATCTAAATTGCCTCTTCGATATGAACCCGCAAGATCGGTTCACAAGATACGATGCATGAAAACGGAAAATATCATATGAGAAAGAAAATAGATAAAAAAGGCTAATTCAATCGGATTAATTATTTGGATAGTTATGATTTGATGATATTGTGTAATCAAGTATTTTTTATTAATGTCATTTAAATAGTTAACATTTATTGATTAAGCATGATTTATGAGGCAATTTTAGTAGATGTGGCACATATGTATTTTATGAGGTGAAAATTTGGTCTAGTAAGATAAATAAAATAATAAAAATAAGGAAATGAAAAAACAAATAATGAACTTTTTGTACGTGGTAGAAGATGATGAGATGGCGATTTAGAAATTGTGTGTCATTCGCGTGAAATATGAAGCTTTCATCAACAACGACGTGAGTTGGATTATTGAGTCATTACTTGTTTATGCATTTGGTTGACAATGGTGGTCCACCATTATCTGTGAAAGTTTGGTGTTGAGATTGTGGTCCTCCATTTTAAATTGGTCTTTCGGTATGTTAGTGGTATGGGATGTAAGTTCTAATTTATTATTTGGACATTTTCATATTTCACAAAGATATATTATCATTTGAGATGAACGAGTCGGTTTCCGAAATAGTGCTTCACCATGGTGGAAAATTTGTGAATGACAGGTCATTGAAATATGTGGAAAAGAGTAGTACTTTATCATGTGACCTAGACATATGAAGCTACTTTGAGATTATGTCAATTCTTAAGAATATGAAGGAGATGTGGTATTTAGTAGGTGGAGGTTCTATATTGGAAGGAAGATTGGAATTGTTGTGTGATGAAAAAGGGGTATGTCATATGGTGAACATTGTCATATTGAATGGTCAAGTTCACTTGTATGTTGTACACTTAGTATTTGAATCTCAAATAGTACATATGTTAGAATATTTTGGTCCTAAGGCTGATGGTAATAAGGGTGATTGGATGAATGAGGATAAGGGTGAAGATGAATGTGAACTTGAGGTTGTTGTGGAAAGGGAGGGGGAGTGTGAACATGATTCAAACAATTATGGAAGGTAAGGGTAAGGAAGGGGTTGTTTTGGAGGGGGAGGGTGAGGATGCAGTTCATGTGGAAAGTGGGAGTGAGGGTGAGCCAAAGGTTACAATAGATGAGAGGATGAGGATGAAGTTCTTATGGAGGGTGGAAGTGAGAGTGAGTAAGAGGTTGTTGTGGAGAGGAGGACACCACTCTAACTAGGTTCTTAAATGGGTTGAACCTTGAATTAAGAGATAGAATTAAACTAGAATGTGATGCCCGAAGAGTTGATATAGGTGTGATTTTATTGCAAGAAGGTCACCCAATAACATATTTCAGTGAAAAACATAATGGAGCTTATCACAATTATCCCATTTATGATAATGAATTATATGCACTTGTGAGGTCTCTCCAAATTTGGTCATTCTAGTATTGATTTTGTGTTGATGATGGTGAAGGAAAAAATATAGAGGAAGGGGGAGAAGCTTGTATGGAAGGAGAAGCTTGAGCCAATGAAGAGGAAGAAAAAATGACCAACAAAAGACAAGGGTATAAAAAAATACATTTCGGGTGTTGTGGAATATATTTCAAGATCCAAAAATTCTTTAAGAATATCTAATCAAAAAATACTTTTATATTTCAAATTGGGTAAGATACTTTTGGATCGTAAAATATTTTTCAGAACATACAATTCAAAAAGTATTAATAAATACATTCCAAATTAAGTGTTCCACAAGGTACTTTTAGATCCTTGAATATTTTTGAAATCCTATTTTAAAAAAAATATTTTAATATTCTAAATTAAGTATTCTGAAAAGTATTTTTAAATTTTAAAAATGTCTTCTAAAACACCAATGAAAATATGAAAATATTTTTTAAATTAAATGTTTCAAAAAGTATTTTGACATCTGAAAATATATTATGAAAGGCTCAATCCAAAATATATTTTTTTATCCTTTTACAATTGAGTATTTCGAAAAAACATTTTCTTTGTATGGAAAAATGTTATGAAATACTCGATCTAAAAGATAATAATAAAAAGAAAGGCAGGAATAAGGTTTTTTATCATAATTTTAGTGAGGAGTAGTTTGGTGATTATAGGTTTCATGGGGGAGTGCACAAAGGGAGGTGCAGGGTGCACAAAGAAGAAAGGGAGGTGCAGGTAGATAAATCCTTGTATTGTATACAAATACGAATAATACCTATTTTTTAAAATTGAATATGAGTACTTAATAAATATGTATATATTCACTATCTCCATTTCCATACTAGTTTTATTTTTGATTATTAAAATATCTTTAATGTATTAAATAATCCAAAACATTTATAATGTTAATTCTTAGTTTCATAACTTATTTATAAGGTACAATTTTTTTTATATAATTATTTCACTGATAAATAATTTTTTTATAATTATACAATTGTAATTTATTTCTTGACATTTGACAATAGAAAAAAAAATATGAATTCTATAAATTATAAATTAAATATATGATAATATCACATTTTTTGTCTTGACTTTTATTTTTGTAAAAAAAAATTATTATTTTTTTTTAGAATAAGAAATTAACGAATATAAATATTTTTGTTTTTTAACTTAAATAAGAATGTGACAAAAATTTTATATAAATTAAACATGAAAGCGAAAGTGAAGATGATTTTTAGATTAAAATAAATAATCAAACTTATACTTGTTGGATTTCTCGTCATCCTAATAATTATCAAGAAAGTAATGATATAATGTTGATATATGATGTAATTATAAAGCTAGAAAATTTATATAAAACATCTAAATTCTAATAATATATATGTATGTATTCGGTCACAGGGTGGTCACAGAAGCAGGGACAACACAGTTGGTAGTGTATTCGGTCACTACGAAGAAGAACGCGGACCAACGTCAAGACTAGCGCGGTCATTGACAGTCACAAGCGGTGGCAACCACTTCCAGCACCGACCTGAAAACAAAGAACAGTAAGTGCGGAAGAAAAAAAAAAGAAAAATGATATTTTTAAGTAATTTTAAAATATTAAAAATAAAAATAAAAAAATAAAAAATTACTTAAAAAAATATCTTATAAGAAAGTTCTCAAAATATAGTAATAAAAAATTATTTTTCAAAAAATAAACACATAAATAAACCCCTTTATACCCGCTATGCCACAACGGTTATATATAAACCATTGTCATATACTTGGAAAAAGTTTTCAAAATGCCAGATTCAATAAACTACAACCTTTTCTGGAAAAACCCTTTTATTCTTTTTCACGTTGTCTTGGATGTTTTACTCAGGTGGCTACAAATTTAAATAATAACGTTTTTCATTATCTTACACATCTCCTACTCTTAATTACTTTAAAAAAATTAGCTAAAATTAGACTTAAATTCCTAGATATCTGTGTAATAAATTATAAAAATATTAAAATCTTCATAATTATTTTAATTAATTATAAAAGATTCACTCTTTATTTACTTCATATGAACCGTTTTAATTTATTTTAACTTTATAAAAATTGATTTTTAATTATTTATTGAAATACGTTTATTCCCGACTATGAAATTCATGATAACATAAAAAAAAATCTCTATTTTATATTTAATTACATTTTAAAATTAAAAAATAAAATTAAAATGAGAGTTTTCTGTAATAATTTATTATTATTTATATACAACTTCCATTTTTATTTTAACATATAACACACTCTCTTAATTAAACCGATTTGTAATATGTAAAAAATATCTTATATAAGAAGCTCTCTAAAGAGCAGTAGTTTAAAGTGCAGAAGGTTGGAGAGTGATAACAGGGATGGCAAACCTTCCAAGTTCAAAGCTGAACGGCGAAGAGAAGAAGAAGGAAACAGAAGAAGGAGAAGATGAAGAAAGCTTCTTGCGTGCCATGCAGCTTGTGAACTCTGTGGTGCTACCGATGGCACTGCAATCGGCGACGGAGCTGGGTGTGTTTGAGGTGCTGAAAGAAGCGGGTGAAGGTGCTAAGCTCTCTGCAAAGGATATAGCATCCAAGATTTCCTCCACCAACCCAGAAGCACCCTCAATGCTAGATCGTATTCTCACTCTTTTTTCCTCTCACTCCATTCTTCACTCTTCCCTCGTTTCCGACCACCGTCTCCCTCCCACCTTTCACCGGCTCTACTCCATCACTCCCGTCGCCACATTCTTTGCTCGCAATTCCGACGGGGTTTCATTGGGACCATTGATGGCCTTGCTCCAAGACAAAATCTTCCTGCACAGCTGGTTAAACTCTCTCTCTCTCTCTCTCTCTCTCTGTATCTATCTTAACTATTATTATCATTTTATCTCCTTTTCCATCACAAACAATTTACACAAATGGATCCCCTTTTAACTTAAACGATTTAGACAGGAAGGAGAAAGAGATTTTACTATTCAAACTTCTCCAGTTCTGATCCTCGGCAATTTTCAAACTTTGCTTTCAAAACTACTTTAGTTTATTCGATTCAATTAATAATGAAGATGGAATGTTGGTCGCACAAACTTGTGACCAGTTATTTTTTTGTTATTGAAGGTTGGGGAAGGGGTAATGGTTTCTGCATAATCATCTAATTTGAGTGAAGTTTGGTTATGAAGAAGGTTCTGGAATCCTACAAAGGTTTTGAGGGGATAAAAAGGGTGGTGGATGTTGGTGGTGGTCTTGGGATTAACATTAACTTCATCACTTCCAAATACCCTCATATCCGGGGTATCCTTAAAACATTCCAATCCTGTGGTTTGTGGTTATGGAAAGTTAAAAAGAAAAGTTCTTTTCCACCACCTTTTAAACAGAGTAATTTGCTAAAATTTGAGTTTTACAAGTCGATAACATAAATAATGTCACTATTTACTTTCTTTGTCAATTAACATTAGTGTCCAGTTTCTTATGAGGCTATAAGGTGTGCACTGTTAAAGGCGTTCAGTTTTAAAAGCAAAAGCTAACTAGTACTGCAGGAGTGGAACACGTTGTGGGAGATATGTTAGAAAATGTGCCTAAAGGAGACGCCACATTTATGAAGGAAAATGTAGTGTGGTGGTTGGGTTTTTGTTGCCTCGGTGATGATGGACGGTAGAAAGGCAAACTAGCTATAAATTAGTTCTTGGAAATACAACATCGATTAGAGATAAGTTCGATTCACAATATATAGATAGATATAAACATTATTTTATAAGCTGGTTTTGAGATATTGAGTTAAATTTAAAAGTTTACTTTTGATATTTCATCCTTATTATGAGTGTGATACTATTAGACTTATTAATGGAGTTGCAAGAGATAGAAGATGAGGACGACATAGTTGATTATACACACTATTAGATTTATCTTGGTAGGGCACTCTCGGCTATTGAACAAGGGGGCCTTTAGTTCCCACTCCTCTATTCATGTTTTTAAGGGAACACTAACGAAAGTTACCTCAAGATTTATCTATCATAAGATCTTTCTAATCTAACATATGTGATATTTTGACTCTTTGTTTGTCATGCACCGCCAAACGTCATGTCTCTTGAAAACACTTGATAGTCTGAACCCTCACAACTTTTGGGGGTGGGTATGTTTAGGTAAAGGACGCTTCTTATCTTAGATCTTGATCGTATCAGCATGAGACTATTGTTAACTACATTAATAGTAAGTCTATGAGGTTAATGTATTTTGTAGGACTAAGATGATTTTGGCCAATATTGCAACAACATATCGAGCCTAATTTGGACCGGAACATATCGACCATGTGTAAGTGGTGATAATCCTGGTATAAAGTTAACACCATTATGTTAGCTTATCGAACAAGGGGGTCTTTTGGTTCCCACTCCTCTATTTATAGCTTTAAGAGAGCGCTAACCAAAGTTACATCAATATTTATCCATTGTTAAATCTTTTTAATCCAACATATGTGATATTCTGACTTTTCATTTTTTGTGCACCGCCCAAACATCATGTCTCTCGAATACACTTGACAGATGCTAACTTGGACCCTCACAACGTTTGGGTTGGGGGGGGGGGGAGGCAAGGGGGATGGATATGTTTACGTAAAGGATGTGCTCCTTGTCTGAGATCTTGATCCTATCGACATAAGACTATTATTAACTACATTAACAACAAGTATGTGGGGCTAGTGTATTGTATAGGACTAAGATGATTTCGACCAATACTGCAACAACATATCGAACCTAACTTGGACTGGAACATATCAACCATGTGTAGGTGGTGATAATCTTGGTATAAGTTAACACCATTATGTTAGCTTATCGAATAAGGGGACCCCTTGGTTACCACTCCTCTATTTATAGCTTTAAGGGAGTGCCAACCAAAGTTACCTCAAAATATATCCATCGTTAGATTTTTTTAATCCAATAGATGTGATATTTTGACTCTTCGTTTACCGTCATGTCTCTCGAATACACTTGACACAGGCTAGCTTGGACCTTTACAATGTTTTGGGGTAGATACATTTAGGTAAAGGATATGCTCCTTATATCAGATCTTGATCATATCGGCATAAAACTATTGTGAACTACATTAATAATAAGTTTGTGGGGCTAATATATTGTATAGGACTGAGATGATTTTTGTCAATATCATAATGACATATCGAGCCTAACTTGGACTGAAACATATCGACCATGTGTAAGTGATAATAAAGTTAACACTATTATGTTAGCTTAGAAAAGGTAACAACGAGTTCTCTATGTCGTTACAAGAAGCATTTATTAGCAAATTTGAACTTTATTCAAATAGATGAAATAAGGATTACATGTATATAGGGTGATTGATATTCGAATCAAAATATATTCTTATTATTGAGGTCACTTATATCACCTTGAATAACTTGGACGTTGGAGTGTCTACCCGTATCCAATTCTCAGTCAACACAATGATCTCGTGAGGATATCTCATACAGTGAGTTCTTACCGTATAGTTTGATAACATAGTAAAAAATAATTATATATTATTTATTGGAATATATGTTTATTTAGGACAATGAAATCTATATTAATATAGAATGATTCTCTATTTTATATTTAATTACATTTTAAAATTAAAAAATAAAAATAAAGTGAGAGCGTCCTGTAATAATTTATTAATTTTATATAATTACCATTATTAATATTATTATTATTTTAAAAAACAAAAAATTTTAATTTGTAAAATATATTTTTTATAAAAAAGCTCTCAAAAGAGAAAGATTGGTTGAAACGTCTCTATCTATCTTGAGATAAATCATTTTCGTTCCATGGTTTAATATATGTAGTGGAAAAATACAGAAGAAGAAGAAGAAAAGCAGTGTGTGTATTTAAAGTGTAAAAGGTGGTGAGTGATTGCAGGTTGAAGTGGAGATGGCAAACATTCCAAGTTCAAAGCTGAACGGCGAAGAGAAGAAGAAGGAAAGAGAAGAAAGAGAAGATGAAGAAAGCTTTTCGCGTGCCGCGCAGCTTGTGAGCTCCTTGGTGCTACCGATGGCACTGCAATCGGCGACGGAGCTGGGTGTGTTTGAGGTGCTGAAAGAAGCGGGTGAAAATGCTAAGCTCTCTGCAAAGGACATAGCATCCAAGATTTCCTGCACCAACCCAGAAGCAACATCAATGCTAGATCGTATCCTCACTCTTCTTTCCTCTCACTCCATTCTTCTGTCTTCCCTCGCTTCCGACAACCTTGTCCCTCCCACCTTTCACAGGCTCTACACCATAACTCCCGTCGCCAAATTCTTTGCTCGCAATTCTGACGGGGTTTCATTGGGACCCTTGATGGCCTTGCTCCAAGACAAAATCTTCCTCCATAGCTGGTTAAACTCTTTCTCTTTCTCTCTCTCCTCTATCTATCATTTTATCTCCTTTTCCATCACAAACAATTTACACAAGGGATCCCCTTTTAGCTTATACGATTTAGACAGGAAGGAGAAAGAGATTTTACTATTCAAACTTTGCTTTCCAAACTACTTTACTTTCTTCGATTCAATTAACAATGAAGATGGAAAGTTGGTCGCACAAAGATCAGTTCTTTTTTGTTAACGAAGGAGGGGGAAGGGGTAATGGTTTCTGCATAATCATCTAATTTGAGTGAAGTTTTAGTCTTTCGACGGTAAAATCGGTCCAGCTATGATTTGTAATTAATAATCATTATCAATTATTATGGCTGTGTGGAATTTTTGGTCGTTGCTTATAAAACTTCCGAAGTATTTAGACAAATTACATTGTTAGGTACATGTCATTAGAAGTAAATGTTTCCCAAGAGGCTTAATTTATGAATTGTGGGGCGTTTCTTCATTTGCTCAGGGGAAATAACTGTGTTTTAACATTGTTAGGAGTGAGCTGAAAGATGCAATTCGGGAGGGGGGTATTCCATTCAACAGGGTCTATGGCACCCATGCTTTTGAGTATCCAAAGTTGGACTCAAGGTTCAACAAAGTTTTCAACACAGCAATGATCAATCACACAACTTTGGTGATGAAGAATGTTCTGGAATCCTACAAAGGTTTTGAGGGCATAAAAAGGCTTGTGGATGTTGGTGGAGGTCTTGGGATTAACATTAACTTGATCACTTCAAAATATCCTTATATCCATGGCATCAATTTCGACTTGCCTCACGTCATTCAAGATGCTCCTTCCTATCCTGGTATGTATTATCCTTGCACATTCCAACCCTGTGGTTGTGGAAAGTTAAAAAAAAAGTTCTTTTTCTTCCTTCTAAACAGAGTAATTTGCTAAAATTTGAATTTTACAAGTCAATAACATAAATAGTGTTACTATTTATTTTCTTTGTCAATTAACATTAGTGTCTAGTTTCTTATGAGGCTATGTTTTAAAAGCAAAAGCTACCTAATATTGCAGGCGTGGAACACGTTGGAGGAGATATGTTTGAAAATGTGCCTAAAGGAGACGCCATATTTATGAAGGTAAAGTGTATGTGTTAGTGGGGTTTTTGTTGCGTAGGTGATGATGGATGGTAGCAAAATAAACTAGCTTTAAAGTAGTACTATTTAATTTTAAAGGGGAGAGGAATCTCTCGTTCTATGAAACACCTTTTTGACTTTAGTTTCAACTTGTAACTTTCTAGTCAAACTTTATTTGGTTTTTGGTATAATTGATACAAACTTTAAACGTGTTTCTCATCTTCAATTCTCACGACCAGTGCCTGGTCGTTGTTGTTTTTTTTCCCCAATTTCAACTTTAGAGTGGACTCTTAGTCATAGAATTATTCTTGCAGAAAAGAAACTTTTTTTAATAGTGGAAGCAGGGTAGAAATTTGTTTAGGTTTTGTTGAAGAAAGAGTTTTATGGAAAGTGATGGATGAGTTGTACCAACCTCATTCATTGAGATTTGACAAAAAGTAAATTGTGCAGTGGATACTTCATGATTGGAGTGATGAACAGTGTGTGAAGCTGTTGAAGAATTGCTATGATGCAATTCCTGATGAGGGAAAGGTGATAGTTGTGGAAGCAATTCTTCCAAAAATAGCAGAGACTAACGATGCTTATAAGACAGTTTCACAAATGGATGTTTTGATGATGACTCAAAACCCTGGAGGGAAAGAGCGATCTGAACAAGAGTTCATGGATTTGGCTACTGCAGCTGGATTTAGTGGCATCAGATATGAATGTCATGTCAACCTTTTCTGGGTTATGGAGTTCTTCAAGTAGATCACACCACATGTGCTGTTATTTCTAATGCTTTGTTTATGTGTTTCATGTTTGCTTTTATGCAATTTAAATTCACAGAACAAACTTATGTTGTGTAACATATTATACCATATGCACATTTCAAATTAATAAAACAAAATAAAAAAAAAAAATTGAAATGTGTAAAAGATAAATAAATTCCATTAAAGTTTTCTCTCTATTTTTTCATGAAGACAAATTTTTAATTTGAACTTATTGGTTCTAGATTGTAAGAAATTCTTCTTCTGTATCGTAAACATGAATTCGTACATCCAAAAATCAATCTATTATAATATGAATATTTTAAGTAATACTTCATTCAAACATGCACAAATATTAATTTTACCGTTCTTTCCAAACCAAGTCCTATATTTTAGGCAATCTACCACATAAATGATAATTATTTTTGTTTTATTGATTTGTTCTAGCTTAAGTTTTCCCTAATTTTTGAATTTTGTTTCTTTCTGAACCAACATGTAATTCATTATCATTCCATGTATTATTTTGGTATTGTTTATCATTTGAAACATGTTTACTTAGGGGAAAACTAATTCTAATAAATAGTACAAAAAAGTTGTCATTCATCTAATTCATCTAATTACTTGATAGTCAATGTAGTCATTAATATCCCTAAAATGAATTATTAGTTAATTGACGGTACTCTTTCACAAACTTCATAAATGATTTAGTACTTTTATTCTCATAATGTATTTTTTTGTGTATTACTACTAGAATCACCGATAATATCAAATATCTCTTCCAATATAACAAGATTAATATGTATGACATTAAGATGAAAGAATATTTGCTCATTTCAGTCAAAGAAATCAAGTCCATTAAAATTGGACGGGCAATACATAATAATTCATCTGATTTGGAATTGGTGCTTCACACTAAAATTTCAAGTAAGGGTTGAGTAAGAGAAGACACACTAGTATAGGAAAAAATTTGGCATCAGTTATTTTCGAAGGTTCTATTTCTATTCTCTAACTAAAGCATATCAAGATGAGGTAAGAAATGATAACATAAAATTAGGCTTTGGTTCTTAACCAAAGAATATTCTTATAGATATGCTTCGGTTAAATTTATATGTGACATAAAATAAAAATTGAAATTATTTAAAAGAATGGGAATGTGCTTTGAACAATGGAATGCAAAAAAAATGTATCGGTCAATGGAAGGAGAAAGTGTGAGCAATGACCGAACAATAGAAGGAGAAGGCGTAAAGAATGGAGCAAGGTGTCAATAATGATGAACCTATCATGAAGACCAAAATGTGTTCATGTCTCCTTTTTGTGAGCAAACATTAAGTAGACAAAAAAAATGTGAGAAAGAAGAAAACAAACCTCCAAATAACAAAAGATGGTTTATGGCGACCCAAAATAAAAATAAAGATGAGAGGAGAACAAGATGCTTTGTGGTGATCAACAATGTCAATAGAGAAGGACTTCACATGGAGAAGAGACCAACAATGGCTTATTGAGTTACAATGGAAAGAGAGAATGTGAGTCTTCACAAGTGCATAAGACATACAAAAATTTTAGGGCGGTGCAATGTTGTAATAGGAAAGTATCTTTTCTAAAATTTTAACTTTGGACACACAAAAAACTTCGGTTTTAAAAAGAATAAAAGCCTATTCTTTGACCTTTTCGAAAATAGACTTTGGTTCAACAAATAATTAAGCCTAAAATCTTTCCAGAATTTTAAAGATTTCACCACATTTTTAAACAATATATTTACACAATTAGTTCTAACTGTATGACTATAACAATTGTGATTAAGCATATCTTCATCCTAATTGCCTGGTTCTATATATAATGGAGAAATATAAAAGAATAAGAAGAAGAGTAGTGTGTGTATAAATTAAAGTGTAAAAGGTGGTGAGTGATTGCAGGTTGAAGTGGAGATGGCAAACCTTCCAAATTCAAAGCTGAACGGCGAAGAGAAGAAGGAAAAAGAAGAAAGAGAAGATGAAGAAAGCTTCTCGCGTGCCATGCAGCTTGTGGGCTCCGTGGTGCTACCGATGGCACTGCAATCGGCGACGGAGCTGGGTGTGTTTGAGGTGCTGAAAGAAGCTGGTGAAGGTGCTAAGCTGTCTGCAAAGGACATAGCATCCAAGATTTCCTGCACCAACCCACAAGCAGCCTCAATGCTAGATCGTATCCTCACTCTTCTTTCCTCTCACTCCATTCTTCACTCTTCCCTCGTTTCCGACCACCGTCTCCCTCCCACCTTTCACCGCCTCTACACCATCACTCCCGTCGCCACATTCTTCGCTCGCAATTCCGATGGGGTTTCACTGGGACCCTGGATGGCCTTGATCCATGACAAAATCTTCCTTCACAGCTGGTTAAACTTCTCTCTCTCTCTCTCTCTCTCTCTAGCTTAACTATTATACCAGGAAAGTTTCTTCGTATGCTCAAGTTAAAATAACATGTGTTTTTACGTTCTTAGGAGTGAGCTGAAAGATGCAATTCGGGAAGGGGGTGTTCCATTCAACAGGGTTTATGGCACTCATGCTTTTGAGTATCCAAAGTTGGACTCAAGGTTCAATGAAGTTTTCAACACAGCAATGATCAATCACACCACTTTGGTGATGAAGAAGATTCTGGAATCCTACAATGGTTTGGAGGGCATAAAAAGGTTGGTGGATGTTGGTGGTGGACTTGGGATCAACATTAGCTTCATCACTTCAAAATACCCTCATATCCATGGCATCAATTTCGACTTGCTTCACGTCATTCAACATGCTCCTTCCTATCCCGGTATCAT